>Ga0307515_10020524_pt1 | contig 11778 bp, 6 predicted proteins | sample 17_EM_MG_FD_194513 | JGI IMG/M metagenome (GOLD analysis project Ga0307515, IMG submission 194513) | Populus trichocarpa ectomycorrhiza microbial communities from riparian zone in the Pacific Northwest, United States - 17_EM | ecosystem: Host-associated > Plants > Roots > Unclassified | place...
TATGTCTTATTCCTTGATTCTCAACTGGTGGTATCCAGATCTCAGATCTATCTTAGAGAACACTCTAGCACCCTTCAACTGATCAAACAAGTCATCTATTTGTGGGAGTGAGTATCTGTTCTTCACCGTCACTTTATTCAATTGACGATAATCAATGCACAAACGAAGGGTGCCATCCTTCTTCTTTACAAACAATACCGGAGCTCCCCAAGGGGAGTTACTAGGCCGGATGAAGCCTTTATCTAACAATTCCTGAAGCTGAACCTTTAGTTCCGCCAATTCCATAGGTGCCATCCTATAAGGAGACTAGGCTATATCAGAAACTCCTGGAATAGTTTCTATGGAAACTTCAATTTCTCTAACTGGAGGTAATCCAGACAACTCTTCTGGGAATACATCTCGAAACTCCCTCACAACAGGAATACTAGCCAAATCTATGCTACCCTTTTCCAGCTATCTTATATGGGCTAACCAAGCAAAATAACCTTTTCTCAGTAATTTTCTAGCCACCAAGACTGAGATTACACAACTTGGAATTACTTTTCTTTCCCCTTTAAACACTACTCTTTTATCACCTATTCCTTGGATTGTCACCGTTTTGGTGAAACAATCCACTCGTGCCTTATGTTTACTTAGCCAATCCATGCCAAGAATCACATCAAAATCATATAACTCTAACGACATAAGATCTACCCTCAACTCTAATCCTCCAATATATAGTTTTACCCCTCTATAAATATCATCAATATGTATATTCTCTCCTAGAGGTGTACTAACCGTCACCCCTACACCCAAGTTACTAGATAACACATGCAAGTTATTCATAATTCTATAAGATACAAAGGAATGACTAGCCCCAGGATCAATTAAAGCATAAACTTGCATTGTATCTAACTGTAAAGTACCTGCAACCACATCAGGTACAACTCCCACATCCTTGAGGTCATGTGATATACCCGACCTGAGTCCTCCCCTCTTGAGTTCTAGGCCTCCCATGAGTAGCACTCATCCCTGACTGGGTAGGCCTGATAGGACGATCAACTGTCACTGATTGCTGTTGGCTCTGAACCTCAATCCTCTAACCATGGACTCCCTCGGTGGTTCTACGAGGACAATCCTTCTTCCTATGACTCATGTCCCCATAATAATAACAACCTCTGCCTGCATGCGGGCACTCTCTTCATCGATGCCTCTCACCTCTACAAATATAACATCTCCCCGACATCACAGAGCAATCTTCAGGGTGTCACTGCTCACACCTTTGACAAAATGGATATCCTGGTCCCTTCTGCTCTGTAGACCCTCCAGCAGTTTTGACTCCTTATCTAGAGTGTCCTCCCCAAGCTCCTCTTCCACTGACCAGTCTAGATCCTCCTAAGCTCCCTCTTGGGGTGAAACTCTCACCTCTTCTCTGGAACTGTCCTGATGATTGCCCGTTCTTCCCCTTCTTTGGGAGAGGAGGTCTCCCAGTCAAAAACTCAAAACTCTCTCATTTTAGCTCCCATTGCCTGACTCTGCTCGACCACTAGCTTCGGGGTATCCTTTATTACCCTCTTCATACCCTAAGCAGCCCGTACCAATTCCCACACAGACTGAAACTGCATGGCTATCAATATCATCCTCAATTCTCACCTCATTCTATCACGGAACCTCTCTACCCTGTGGCGCTCTGTGGGAAGGTAAGTGGAGGCAAAAGCTGCTAAATCCTGAAATCTCCTCTCATACTCCAGAACTGTCAAATCTCCTTGCCTCAAATCCAAAAACTCTTTTTCTTTCTCCCTCCTATGCTCCCAAGAATAGTACCTCTCCTCAAACTCTTCATGAAAATCCCTCCATCTCAATACCTCCCCTGATTTCCTCTCTCTAATAGTCTCCCACCAAGAGTGGCCACTTTTAACCAATAGCTGAGTCACACAATCCACTCGTAGCTCCTCTGGCACCTGCATCTGATTTATAACTCTTTCCACTTTCCTCAGCCAATGCCCAGCAACCTCAGCTATGGTGACTACTCCCCCTGCTCTAAGAGTCGTATTGGAAACACCCGTTACCATTCCTGCTGCTACAGCTCTCACTATATGTTCCATAAAAGAAGGATCTGAAAATGGGTTTGATCCAGCTACCAGCGCCACTGGCGGGGGTATATTATCTCCCCCCTGTCTGTTTGATACCTCGAGCATAGATACATCTGTCTGACGGAACAACGAATCATCTCGAAGTCTCACTGACTCACCCCTTTCTGAATATACTGATGCTGCAGGTATATGAGAGGAGGTGTCTGCCAAGGGATCCCAGTCTGGATCATTTTCATTACAAAAACTCTGGTCACTTCCCCGAACTGGGGATGGACCAGTCCTGGCTCCTTGCCTTGTTCTCACCATTCTGAAACACATTTCAAGATCATCTAATTATTCCTCTCCCCAGAATAGCAACCTGGGCTCTGATACCAAAACTGTAACATCCCCCATTCCGGGATAAAAACGACAATCTCATGCCAATCAAAAAACAGAGTAATTTTTTTTTTGTATATATATATATTCATGGTCTTCGTATTAAAAATTACCGAAATTTCGACGGAGTCCCCCTATGCCGGAAGGTCCCAAGTTATTGACATGGAAATCTATTTACACTTCTAATAACTCGCATCTCATAACTTAATTCCCGACCCAATCATCCTGGGTTTCAATTCCACACTTATACTCACACCTATTAACCACAATATTTATGATATGCATTATATAACAAATATAATTATGGATGGATAAAAATAAATAAATATAAATACATAGACATGAGATATGGTTATATGAACTACAGGGTTAAATTCATTCAATCAAGTTTAAACATTAATTATACAAATTAAGTTATACAAATACTTTTATGTTTACAAAATACAAGGGTATACTCCCTAGAACCTAGATTACAAGAAGGGAACATAAGCTAGGGTCTACTCCTGTCGTGCATGCGATGATCCTGAAACAAAATACATATTATTGAAAGGTGAATGTTACATTAAATATAACAACACGAATATCTAACAATTTCAATAGGGTAAAAATACATTCATAGTTCATTCGCTTCTCCCTTCTCGTTTTTATTAGAATCTCTTCCTTATTCAACTATTCCCTCTACCACTTTCAATCTTCATTCCAGACTTTATGAGATCAACCATGATTATTCCTGCTTATCACATTACCGATACCAATTTCACTGGTATCTTCATCATCATCACCCCATAGGAGTCGATGCAAGGTGATCCCCTTACCCGGGATCCTAACATACACTAAATGTATGCTAGCCCATACATGGTGATCCCCTTACCCGGGATCCTAACATACATTAAATGTATGCTAGCCAATACATGGTGATCCTCTTACCCGGGATCGTAACATACACTAAATGTATGCTAGTCCAATCGTGGTGATCCCCTTACCCGGGATCCTAACATACACTAAATGTATGCTAGTTTACGCCTCAAATCACACTTCTCATATTTCTTTTGTCAGTGATAATTTCATCGATTGGCAATTCATATAACACGTTTTCACCTTGAATACACATGCATTCAGTAATTCACATTTCACATTGGTAGTATGAATAAATCATGAAATTAACTAGGAAGTATAGGTGCGATTCACCTACCTGCAATAGAAGCTCTACTCGTGCTCCCCTGTTGCTGCTACACCACGCATGTGGTGGTCCCTCCTGCAATTCATAGGTTTATCTCATAAATTTTCCTCACTCAAGGATATGTTTTATTATAACCATACCAACAACCAATAAGTCTTTCTTTCAGTCATTTCTTAATATTTTACGTTTTTCTCATTTCACCCATTAATATTGTCATTCTTTATCCAACCTCAGTTATCATTCCTTTTATATATATATATATATATTAATCGTTTCTGTTTAAATCCCGAACTGTCACTGTCTAGACATTGAACTGTTACTGTCTTATTTTTTTTGAACTGTTACTGTCTCCTTTTTGAACTGTTACTGTCTAGACATTGAACTGTTACTGTCTGATTTTTTTGAACTGTTACTGTCTTGTTTTTGAACTGTTACTGTCTTATTTTTTTGAATTGTTACTGTCTCATTTTTGAACTGTTACTGTCTAGATATTAAACTGTTACTCTCCGACCTCTCCTCAGATTTTTAACTATATCTAGTGTTATAGAACTCTGATTCAAGCGAGATTAGTCTTGTTGGAAAGCTAAGACATGAGGCTACAAGTTCTCTGAGGAAGGAGAACCCAGTTCTACCTCTAAAACAGTCAAAATTTCTTATCAACGAACCAGACCTACTACCCTATAGGGTCTGTCATGACCCAGTCTCGGTTGGTGACCCATAGCTGGAGTTCTATAACTCTAAATTGAGCAAGACCAATTTCATTAGTTAGCCATCATCCAAACCTACAATTTCTATGAGGAACCTGATCCTAATTCCTTCATCCTCCTACCCGAAATCTCTCTGAAAGTCAAGAGACGAAACTGTCCAGATTCGTCAATCTTTCCATTTACATACAACACATGAAGTTCTTTAATTTAGCAACTCATACTTTTTCCTCAATTCAAGTCTAAGAACTCAAATCTATAAATTAACATCCAGGCATCAATTTATAATCGACTTGAAATGACTCATAAGAGCAGGTTTAGAATACCTTACCCGGTACGAATCAAGGTTTCGATCCCTCATTTTCTTTCTAATGACAGTCGGCCCTCCCCTTTTCTCTTCTTGTTCAATTTCTCTTGTTAATCCCTTTCCCACCAGTGTTTATTCTACCTATAACCCTTAATCTTGGATGGGTTTCTAAAATTTTGATGTTTCTCTCTTAATTTGTAGAAATGAATATAAAACTCCCTCTTTTCTTTCTTTACGTTATTTGCAGATCTGTTTTTGGTGAGAAGAGGAGTACTTATGCTCTATAATTATTCTTATTTGCATCTAGGCCCCGTTTTCTTTAAGTGTATTCGTTTTGTCCCCACTTCTTTTTAGCTTAGTTTATTTCCTTTAATTTAATACAGCCTTTTTATATTTTTTTTCTCAGGATTTACAAATATAGCCAAAATCAAGCTAAAAGACATTAAAAACAAGAAAACTTGTAGATGGTCATGCAAAGGAATAAGAGGTATTGTTTTGTCCATGCACCAAAACAACATCGTTTTAGTGTGCTTTTCTTTTCTTTTCTTTTTAAAACCAAAATGTATCATTTCATTAAAGAGTTAAAATATCATTTCACTTAAACAAAACAACATTTTTTACTTAAGTAAAACGATGTCATTCAACTTAAATGAAATGACATTGTTTTAATTTAAAACAATTGTTTTTTAAAATTTTCAAAGAGGTCCCTCAATTTCTTTACCTATTTGAACTTGGTCCTTGGATCCTTAATCTTTTTATTTTTGAAAACCTTCACCCTTTTCTCAATATTTCTTCTCAATTTCATCATTGATTACATTAAAATGGTCCTTGCATTTTTCTACCTTTTCCAATTCAGTCCCTGACTCTTATATTTAAAATTATTTATTCAAATTCAATCATTTTTCTCTTAATTTTGTTTCAATTTCATTATTGATGGCATTAAAATGGTCCTTGCATTTTTATGTCTTTTTCAATTCAATCATTAACTTTCTAATTTTTAATTATTTAGCTAATTTCAGTCATTTTCTCTCAATTTCACTTTAATTTTATCCCAAATTTTATTTTTTAAAAATATTTTTCATTTTTTGAGATATTTTTTTTTGAAATATTTGTAGCCTTTTTTGGGATATTTGAGAGGGGTAAAAAATTAGATTATGACGACTACCCTTTCTTTATAATGTTTATTGTATAAAGTTGACGAAAAACGCCTTTTTTATAGGCTTTTTTTAGCAAGCTTGTAAAGAAAAGATAATATATATAAAAAATAGTATTGAAAGGTGGTCAAATCGAAATGTAGCTAATTTTAAGAATTGAAATTTAAAAGAATCTAATGGGATTCAAATTTGCATGAGCAATGTTATAACACCCCCACATAATTATTATGTGGACATATAAAATAACCAATAATATAACACATAAGAATCATGAAAATATTTTTTTATAACAAGCTCAGGTGTACTCATTCCCACCCGTTAACACTATCTATAACCATCCACTTATATTTTCCAACCAAATAATCACATGCAAAATCTTGCAATACAATACTAAAATAGAAGGACTTAAAAGAGTAAACACCACAATCATTATATTTATAATAAAAAGAAGTAATCCATCATCATTAGTACAGATTTACCATAATAACATAATAATCCGTAACAACTTAACAATTATGTTTATTACAATCTCCTAAGAAGTAACATGAATATTATAAAATATAAAATCAACTCTATATGAAAACTGGTAAAAGCTTTAGAAAAAAGAATCTAATAAAAAATCCTACACCTAAATAGTTTATCATGCTAGTATAGTTTCGAGGAGTTCATGAAAAACCTGTCAAAAATAAGCTTACTAAGAATTTATAATAAAATTATTTCATTATATCACGACATTAACAAATTAAGCATGTATTAAAATTTACTATCATAATTTCCACATATTACATTTTTACATCCTTTACCATAAACATCTCCTTTACTAATAATTAGTAGTAGTATTTCACCAAACAAAACCCTTTATCTAACACATAAGCTCACAATCTTTAGACTAACTCTTTCTTATGACATTAGACCCAAAATGATGATTTTCACACAAGAATACCAAAAGGTAAACTTAACTATAAAGGTTATCATTTCCAACCTTTCTTAATCCTCCCTTAAAGGCTAATTAATATAACAATAACTAGTCCTTTGTTTCGCTTAGCTCAACGCCGAAGATGTATATCCAACACCTTCATAGTCTTTGCTCATGTGACTAACTATAAATTACCCACTACCCCCACATATGTGGCCGATACATTAAATTTTATGATCAAGTCCCCATTTTCACATAGCCGATTTGAAGTTAACACTTTAGAGCCTCACTATTGTACCTGACTCCTATGCATAAAAATGCATCCAACATGTCCTCCAAAGGACCTTGACCCTAGCCTACACATATGGCTGACTATCATGCCCACAACTAGGGGTGTTCAAAAAAACAGACCAACCGATTAAACCGGAAAAAATTAACCGAAAATACCGAACTGATAGAAAAAACCGAATAAACCGATTAAAAAATAACGAAAACCACTCGGTCCGGTTCGGTTTCGGTTTCAAAAAGCTTAAGCCGATTGAACTGGACCGAACCGGACCGGTTCAATTGAATCTGAAAGACTTAAAAAACAAGGTATAAAAGCAAACATCCTTAACCCTAAATCATTTCATCACTTTCCAGCCGCCTCCCTCTCCTCTCTTCTCTTCTCTTCTCTCTCTTTTTCTCTCATGTTAACCTAACATTAAATCCTCTTTTTGAATTTTTACACTAGAGCTTCCCACCTCCTCCTACCATCACTCTCTGGTATTCCATAAGGTAGCGTCATCCACAACCTTCACTTTACTCCTATCATCAACCATTGACAACAACCCACACATCAAGAACCAGTTTCAGTTTTTCAGGCTTGATCTAGATCGTCTTTCATATAGCAGTGCCGTTCACAACCTTCACTTTACTCCTATCAACAACCACCGACAACAACCCACACATCAATAACCAATTTTAGTTTTTCAGGCTTGATCTAGATCATCTTTCATATAGCTAGATCCTTTCATCTGAATGGAGTCCTTTTCTATTGAGTGGAAAGTAATAGAAATTTGTGTTTGTGGACTTTATCTGGTGTTAGAAAAGCAGGGGGATTGCACCTTTTTTGGTGGTTGTAATGGCTCCACACGCATTTGCAGATCTAAGCATCTCTCTGATCTTTGGTTCATTGTGAAATGAAGGAATTAAAGGGCTTTGATATAATGACAACAGTAAAAAAAAGCCTATTTAATTGGTTTCCGGTTTTTCTAGTTTTTAATGCTAAAAAACCGACCCGAATCGCACAAAATTAGTTCGGTCGGAACCGGTTCTCGGTTCGGTCTGGGTCATATTGATAAGGAATACTATTTTCCAGTTCGATTGAATTTTAAGTTAAAACCGAACCGAACCGGACCGTGAACACCCCTACCCACGACCATGAATCATAAAATAACTAGGAAACTAATACAATTCATGCATAGTAGCTTTTAAACTTTATCATAAAGCTTTCCTAATTTCTGATTACCCTAAAATTTTAACCCAATATTGAACAAAACCTCTAAAAACGTTTGATAAAGTTTAGCTCAATCCAACAGTTAGATAAAAAAGAATGTTTGCTGTAATAAAATTATACATTAAGAAAAATAAACCTCTACATGTTGAAATTAATTATCCCATGAAGTAGATGGATCAGACCCCTCTCGTGCATAAATTAAATTAACTAAACTCTGATCTTTACTTGTTGATGTTGTCTCCTTGAAATCTACTCTAGCCTAAATTTTCTAAATAAGCTCATTGAATGTATTTTTGAGCTTTTTTACTTTCGATCTTGTAATTGGTCTAATTGGAACTTGTAATGGATCTTTTGGTGTAGTCTTGATCGTATCATAATAGGCAGAGTGGAGAAAAGAAAAATCTATCACTGAAGGCATAACGATCCCTCTTTTCAAAAAAGGTTTAGGAGATTTTTTTATTGGAGGTTTATGTGGATTATGGTTAAAGGTTTAATACTTGAACGACTTATGGTTTTTGACAACCCGACCTTGAAGAAGTTGATCAAACCTCGAAAAGAAGATTTGATATTCAAATGATCTTTGCTCAAACCCTAAATGATCATAGATTGTCTAATATGATCCTTAGGAGTTTAAAAAAGAATTTAAATTACATTTTCCACTGCATCTAAGAGTTTTGGAAAATTAAACATAATGTCAGTTCTATGGATAATCAATCGATTGGCTACAAGGCATGTACACTAACAACTATAATGAAAGTTTAATGTTGGATTAGATCAAGATAGTGGTGGTTCGTGAGTTTGGTGGTGGTTATAGCTAGGCCTTTCAGCTTTGATGGTGGCTTAGTTTTAGATGGAGAGAAAGAGGGTTTGGACGATGTGCTTTGGTTTCGCGCACGTGCGTACACATATATGTGCGCATATATATAGTGAGAGAAGAGAGAGAGGTGCATGTGATTAGTTGTGGTTGTTAGGCTAGAGTTTTAAGCAAGGTTTTGGGCAATTTGCTACTATTATTGGCTAGAGTTTCAAGGAAGGTTATGGGCTATTTGCTAGTATTAGTGGCTAGAGTTTCAGGCGATGTGCATGGTCCGTAATTTTAATTAGGTGATGATTGTATTTGTCAGAATCATTTTGCTTTTTTTGCTAGAAAAAGTGAATTTGGGAAGACAAGAGTGCTTTTACAATGAGACATGTTGTGTATATACATGGTCTTAAGTCAAATGATGATTGTAATGGCTGTGTATTTTTTGGATGTTATTATGCATGTTCATGACTAGTATCTAAATCAGATTTGTGGTTGTATGAGCATATATATTAGATGAAGATCTTTCTTTACTGTATTTTGTTTGATAAAAAATTTCTGTAACTTTCTATCAAATAAATATCAATCTGTTTAAATAATAAACCATAGCATTCTATTTTAATGCACTGAAAATTAACTTATATACTAGGTTCAACTTTCCACGTGTGCAAATAAAAATAAACATAAAATCAAAATATTAATACAAAGTTGAGAAAAAGAAAAATATAACAATTTTTTTAACTATATACTTTAAATCACAATTTCTTGACATATGCTTATTATAAATTCATTTTAAAAATGAATAGAAAGCTCAAATCATATACTTTAATTTAATATGTATATTGAATAGTGTCAGTAAGATATAAAAGAAATTTTTTTAAGAAACTTATTTTTTTTATACTAGATGAATCTATATCAAGGTTCTTTATGTTTTTTTTTGAAGTTTATGACAGCATAATAGTTCGCTTGTGTATTGTTTGACTCATTATTTTTAATTGAAAAATTTTCTTGGTAAAATTATGAAAACAAATGATATAATAATATTTCTTAAAAATATCAAGGATAACTAAAAATTTAAATTTGACATGCATCAAGAAAATGATATATATTATATAGTATTTTTTTTAAAATCAGGATAGTAATTTTCTGAATTCAGTTTCAATCATTAAAAAAAATGAAAATTGATACTAAACGATATAAAAAGTTATAAAACAATTAGATTAAATATTTTTATGGGTATGAGATTTGTTAATATCTGTGCTTAAATACATATAATTATAACAAATATGATAATACAAAAATATTTTTATGATAATGTAGTTAAATTGCTAAATAATTGATAATATACAAATAATTAAATAACTAAAATTATATTAACCTATGTGTTTAGTATGGCCCCACACGCACACAGATACATACGTGTGCGTGTGTGTGTGTGTGTATATATATATAGTTGTTTTAATTAATTATTCAAATTTAAATATGAAAGGTAAACTTTAACCTCAAAAGCATTATTATTATTATTATTATCATCTCAAAATATACATTAAATAATTTGTTTATTTCTCTCTCAAAGATTATTAATAATTCAATTTATTTCTTTCTTTTCATCAACATTTAACTCTTAACTCTATTAAAATATAAACAATTTTAAAACCAATTTTTACATGAGTTTTGTTCTCTATTAAAATATTTCCGTGTTCAAAATTATATGAAAAAATAATATAATTAAAAAAAAACTAGAAAATAATATACTTTGAAAGGTTGCACCACTCTTTGTAATGCAATAAAATATTTTTTTTTGAAAGGTTGTGTCACTAGAAGTGGTGCAATATTTTTTTTATTTTATTTTTATCATTGTATGCTTTTATTTTAATCTTCAATAACTTACTCTGCATATGTACACATAATAAATATTTAATTTGAGAAGATATTTTATTTAGAACTTAATAAAAAAATATTTTTATTGTTCCATGTGTAAAAGAAAATAAAGGATAAAGTTCGTGCCAATCGTACTTCTAGTAGAAATAAACGAAGTAGGTTTATCCTAATAGGAGTATGATAAATTTTGTTGCGATAGCATGACTGACGTCACCTTGTTAATTTTTTTTGATGCACTGCTGTGACTGGCGTAACGTGTTATTGCTCCAATTTTTCCTTTAGCTATACTGTTTTCTCAGGTAAGTTTCCGGGACTGTGTATTTTTTTTTTTAAGGATTAATTATATTGAGTCTTTTATAATTTTTTTTTATTTTACTTTTATTCTTTAGAAATTACACTTTATATTCCTGTCGACCAACATTTTTAATTTAAATAAAATAATAAAATTATACTCTTATATGATATATCAACAATTCATACAAGCAATAAATCACAAATACTAATAATAAGGAGTGTAGCTCAACTAGTTAGGTTTTGATTTACTCTCCAAAGATCACCAGTTTGAATCCCACAAACTTCAAGGTCACTAGAGACTTACATGGTCGTTAACTTCAGAGTCCGTAAGATTAATCGAAGTGCATACAATTTAATCCGAATATCCACATTAATAAAAAAAAATAAAAATAAAAAATAAATCACACATGCTCTCTCCTCGTGTTACGAGTTCTCTGTAGACAACATTCTCTCTCTCTTTTCCAATATGGAAATTACAATGGTCGAAGTTTAAGGCTCCGTTTGTTTGCAGGAAAGTTGTTTCCTTTTGGAAAGTGAATTCCGGGGAAAGTGAATTCCTGGAAAGTGAATTCCGGGAAAGTGAATTCCGATGTTT
>Ga0307515_10020525_pt1 | contig 11778 bp, 13 predicted proteins | sample 17_EM_MG_FD_194513 | JGI IMG/M metagenome (GOLD analysis project Ga0307515, IMG submission 194513) | Populus trichocarpa ectomycorrhiza microbial communities from riparian zone in the Pacific Northwest, United States - 17_EM | ecosystem: Host-associated > Plants > Roots > Unclassified | place...
TCGGAAGTGGAGGAATTGACTGGAATGGAGAAATGGAGACGAGGTCAAATTGGGCATTTCCTTCTTTATTCTATTGTCAGGACCCGGTCCAGTACAAATGGCGTCGGCACGGGTTTTACCACCTCCAGAAATCCAGTCAATTGGAGGTGGAGTTTCCGTGTGCGCCGGAAGGTCACCCTGGACGTACTGATCAGTTGTTGGACTTACGGGATCGTACGAGCGTGTATGCGGGATGTTCTTGTTTCTATTTGTACTTAGCAGCCCGGGAGTTCTGCCCTACAAGAGGGGGATCATGTAACGGCGTTGTCAAGCGTGCGTGGTTAGAGTTGCCGGACGGTCACGTGAGGTGTCCAGTGCCGGGAAACAGCCAACCTTATATTGACATCGCGACGGAGACTTAGCTCCGTACCGAATATCTTACCACTTACTTCTACACTTACTCTCACTCGCACCCGTGTGCAACCGTATACCATATCATATCCCTATACTGCCGAGCGCCGGCATACGCGCCCTTACACACTGTTGGAATTGGTTCTCCACAATCTCCATCGGTACATCTCAGCCTTAATCAGCACTCTTCACTTTCATTCTGCACTCCTCTATCACTTTCTCTGTACTCCAGTTTTCCACACAAGCACTCCTCATCTTGCACTGCTCTGTTACAAGTAGTTGGTCCCCTATTTCATCCGAATATATCATATTGCCTTTCTAACTCCATTTAGATTTGTAGCTTGCTAATATCTCCTTACAGGTTTGTTCGATATCACAAATCCAGCCAAATGATGTTTGAAATCATTTTCACCCACTAGATAGATATGAATTGTAATCTGATAGATAGATTGCCTACACCATCTTTGTACTATTGATGTATTGTGAGTTTCTGTATTTGGCAGCAGTGATGAGTTGGGAGATATAGTGGATGATATTGACACTATGTTCAATTAATATGATTCAATAACTTACTCAGATTATTGGTCAGGTATATGTGCTTGTACTTTGAATCACTTGTCTGTTTCTCTAGCTTCTTGATGTAAGGATGCAAAAAATCAACAGACAAAAAAGGTGTTAGTTGCTAGTATAAGTATGCTTTAGAAGTGATAACAAACAATAATCGATACATGATATTCACTGTGGAGGGTAATCCATCAGTTGTGTACAGCAAGTGAGTCTCAGATAATGCCAGCAGCCCACCAAATGCATATCCACAAAAATCTGGTCAACATTCAGAGTGTTTTTGGATTTACCACATTGGTTGGGTCACATTTCCAGGAGTGCGCAATATTCCGTCTGGCACTCCAACATGTTCCCAAATATATTCCAATTACTCTCATGTTGCTCCTGTACCTGCCATCTGACATCCAGGTTACACCGAAGGCTGGCTGGTGTACCCTAGTGGGGTCTGATTCTCTCCTGATATTGACACTTCTAAGTTTACACTTGGCTTCCTCTCACATACTCCTGAAGGCTCCCAGTGACTAAACTACAATTTGCTGATGTCAAGCCTACATTGCAATATCTGTGGTTATAACTATTAGGTAAGACTGTGAAAGTACTGAAGGTTATATACCTTACAGTAAATCACATGGAGTGTAATTTCTTTTTCTAACAGATATTATTATACAGTATAATGGGTTTTATCTGTAATATATACTATAATATTTCCAATATTGTATTTCAGTTCTCTCTATAAAGTATTTCTTCAAATTACTATATTCATATATTATCTCTGAATACAACTTCTGTATATTCTAATTCTGTAGTATCTCTTCTCAGACTTAATGTATTTTAAATTGTTAATAGATTTGAATAGAAACTAATCTGTAAACTAGAAATATACTAACAATAATACTTCTCTATATTCTAATTTCTATTTCAACTAACTAAATTAGATTATGTTTTAATTTCAACTATGATTGTAAGTTTTGATTTTTAATATGAGAAGATTGCTCTCTATACCAGTAGTAAATCAAGCAGTCTTTCTTCAAAATTCCAACTACTTTTTCTATTCTCTGCTCTTAATTGCAATTTGGTAATATTTTTTCTTACAGTCATCTTTTCCTAATAACCAGTCAGTTTTGCTTTCTATTTATTACATAGTAACATTTCAAATATCAATACCTTCCAACCAATACCATTGTCTTCTTACACCAGTGAAGACTAATTGGTATTTATCAGATTGTATTTTTGAATACCACTTTTTCTTGTTTTATTACTCAGCAATTTTTCCATTATATTCTACTTGATACTAAAAATGCCAGTCAACAGTGGCTTTGTGGAGGGCAGACAACTACTAGTGTGATGCTTTATCTCAATTCAAAATAAATCCAAATGATATCACCAATTCAGTATTTCTACTCATGTGGTAATCAGTTCAGAATCTACTTTAGATTATATTAATATTAATCAATTTATTGTGCTTGTAAATTATTTGTATTATGGTATTATTGATACTTGTATATTGAAACCAGAATACAATGCAATAAAACAGTAGTTGTATATGGGATGCTATAATCCTGGGACAGGAGATAAAGCTTTGATGGTTAGAGGTAGAACATGTAGAACATAATATCAGTATCAGCGAAAGCAGCATATAAATTGCTATGTATCAACATTATTGCTATTATATTCAGATACACATAATAGGTCATAGCTCTTTGAGATTTGATATGATTTATCTTCTGTATTTTGCTACTTTGTACTGGTTCTTAGTCTGTAATCCACTACTATTTATATCTCAGTATTATGAAGTAACTCTCAACAACTCTCACCCACTCACAAATAACTCTATCTATCACTGCAGCAACAACTATCCACAAATACAATATATTGGCTCAACTTGATCATCGCATACTACCTTCAAATATAAACTGTCGAGATCTCTCTTTGGATAATGAATGAATTGTTTATCTCTGACATTGCCAATACCTCTATAGTAAATTACAATCTGTACCCCCTCTAGAAGTAAAAGTTTTACTTCTTCACACCATCTTTTATGCGTAAAGACATATTACTAGAATAAAAGCTTTTCGAATAAGTTATAGTGATGTTATTCTATTTCAATGTGACAACATGAATTGTAAGGGTAAAAACAAATACTGCTAATTTATCAGAAATGATTCGATAAATACCATCCTTAGCTTCATGACAACCACAGCTTTTTGGAGATATGAAACACTCACATGGACCACCTTGACAGTAGCTCATCACATCAGCAAAATGTAAATCGGTCCAGAAGCCACATGCAAACCTCCCAGACACTCCGGCACACCTCACCGGTGCTCCCAAGTAATTCCAGATGCTCCCAGGCCCCCCTGGAGCTAAGGGAAGAGCTCTCAGACTCTCCAAGAGCATTCTCAGGTACTCCTGAAAGCACCTGTAGTTATGGAGGTGCATTCAGGATGCTACGAGATTTGACTTATAGGATAGTCAGATTTTGGAGCTGCTGAGACCTCTGCACAGGTCTGTGGGAGACATCAATAGCAGCTTCATCCGCAAAAACTAAATCTCCTTCATTAAATTTATTTAGTTTATTGTACCCACAAACTCAAAAAAATGAAATCGAGGTTTCCCAGAAATATGGCATTGCTTGAATGTTCCAGAGCGTTCTTTGAGTCATCGCCATGCTGTTTTCAAGCTTCACGACCAGTGTACCCATGCTTGCGAATGTGACAATGAGCACTTGACGAACGGTTCACACTTCCTTTGGCAATATCACAAATCATCTCTCGGCATACTCCTACGTGGCCCAATTTGATTAGTCCTCGCGATGATGATAGTACTCGCTCCATATGTTTAATGAAGGGTGTAGTTCTTGTTTTTAAAGACCCTATTGGCTGAATTTGACCAATGATAGTTACCATGCGGAAGTGGTTCACGATATGTAATTTGTTGATACGTGATCGTCAGTAGCTTGCATTTCATCGCGGGAGGGTTATGCATCGTCGCGATTATGATTTCACCCGTTTGAGATCGGACTTCACTAAACCATCACTTCTATTACATTTACTACTATTATGATATATCGACGAAAGCTAGAATAAAACAGCACACAAAGGAAATGCTTAATCTGATCACTGACACCATTCATAACCTCCAAGCGACATCGTGCCCTCTACAATCGCACTTCCATCGACTAATCCTGTATTCTCAACGCTGGTCATGTTGGTGATGTCGTTGAGGTTGCTGTTGCTGTCACTGCAGCGGACGGGCTGGCTGCTGCTGGCGATGGCAGGCAGAACAGCTGAGAATCACATACTAGCTTCAGTAGCAGCAACAAAGCTGCTCAGACGATTAGAAGAATTGTCGGGCTGCTCTATCAGCTCCTCCGGGACGTGATCAAGGAAGTCCTCATCAATGCTGCCCTGCTCGTTGTGAGGATGTGCCATCGCTGGGTCTGTACCAGTTGAGTGGATTTTTCGGCGGATCATGCTGCAGATATTGTCTATCTCTTTGGCTTAAACCTCTGGCAAGGAAGAACGAAAATCTGCGTCTGGACAACGAAAAACATCTGTGCATGCATTATTAACCTCGTGATCAATGTTTCTTGTATTGCACTTACGTTGTGCTCCACCTCCTGGACCAAACTCTGGCGGGACCCTAAACTCGCCTGTTTTCCAGCCCGACAGACCATGGTGGATGGCCGTTGCAGTGAGGGCAATGAATGTCGGGTTGATTTTTTCAATCAATGATCTATCTTTCATTCCCATTTGTCGTATGCCATAGAAGTATGTCCGGTGAATAAGATCCACAATTTCAGTCACTGCAAATCGAAACTTGCACTCCTAAATTGATCAACAAGACAACAAGTAAACAAGAAGGGAACTTTGAACTTACCTCACGAACGTTTGTGGGGCATGTAAACCTGTCCTTGGCCAATAGCCAGGCTACCATTTTCCGGATCTCGGTAGGCGACTGTGTTCAAAATCCGTAAATAGAGTCGATTGAGGTCTTGCAGCGGTATACCATTGCTGCACGGGAGCGAGTAATCTTTGCGAGAGCCTGATGCACAATGTCAGCGATGAAAACAATCATTGAGATAATTCATTTACCACTGAAATGTAGGCATGTGGAGGGTCTGAGTGTCTCTGGGCTGGATCAATCCTGGCGATTTCCTCATACCACCAACTATGAATCTGGGCATTCTTCACGGCATTTGTGGCAAAGGGATTCACAAACATCACATAATTGATAGCTATAGGCTTCACATGTGCCATGACCATCGCCGGAACGCATGAAAGGGTTGTCTGAGCATTGTATTCTGCGCCAATGATGAGGCCTGTCACGTCGTCAACAAAGGGCTCATATCGCCACAGATTTCCAGCTTTCCATGCAACCAATTGCTCACCGGCTTCGTTTGAATTCTTCCTCCAGTAAATATATACATTAGCAGGCAGATTCAATCATTCAAACGCTTAATTGGATACCTTCTGGGATGCCAGCGGGGCAGGCTCGCGTTCATCCTCCTCCTCCGAGACAATATAGACCTCCCGAAGCTCAGGATCCAGGGGTTGCGACGACTTAGGAGTTGATTGAGTTGCTGCGACTCGTTTTCCAAGTGTTGATCTGAAGGAATCTTTAGATGGCCGCTTGCCTATTGCTTTTCTGGATGGTCGCCGAACAGACTCGTCGTCGGATTCTGAAATGTCATCTCGACAATCATTGTAATTGTCGGTTATTGTGCTGAGATCGTCATCCAGATCCTCGTCGTGGATAGATCGTCTGCTTCTCCTGGTGCTGGAAGCAAGAGGAGGAGGATAAGTGCGGCGCCTACTTGTCATGATTTAAAAAGGCGGCGAGTGATAAGTACGAAAAATTAAAGGAGTGACTAAAGCTAATGTGAATGAATGTAGAGTCAATGAATTAAAGCGTTGTGTAAAGGAAAGAAAGCGTTGATATGATTAAAAGCATCGTCGTGATGCGTCATTTTATCCTGTCGACGATTCAAGGATCTTGGCTTGTCCCACCACCCACACTTCCAACTCCTTGGATGGATGGGAACTTGGAACTAACAATGGCAGGTGACAAGCATGCCGCAGAGTTGTTGATTGGCTTCGTTTGACGAAAATCGTTATCACAACAAGCTAAACAGCGTTCGCGTTTCACTAATCATTCCGGCTAACTTCTACTGGGTAAAGATACCGAACTACCAATTACATGATAGCCATACACGGAGTCCTATCACTGCCACTATGCCATTCCCAAAAATAAACATCTCAACGATTAATCCCAACATCGTGAACTATCAACACAGCCCTTCATGCATGAATATGAATGATGTAATAATAAAATAAACAAAACACCAAAAAGAGACCCAAAACCTCACCAAAATACTCCCAATTATCACCCATCCGTCCACCCTCCAAAGTGCCAGAAAAAATACCCACCCACAACGCAAATCCTTAAACAACCGTCCAGCCAGTGCATTCCATCCTCACACCAACTAATTTGCAGCTGGGCGGCTGCTTGTACGCTTTCTATTGGCCAAAGAGCCTGCAGCGGGAGGATTCACAATGTGATCGTGCTCACATAGCCAAGCCACATCCTCATCAGCAACAAAGCTTTGCTCGTAATCGGCAAAGCGACCAAGAGCACGGTTTCGGATGACTTCAAGGTATCGCTGCGGTCTGATAATCCTCTTTGAAGCTTCCGTTCAGACTTTGGGAAGCCTGTTTTCGCCGTCCGGAAGCTTCTTGGATTTGGACGCCGCATGTCACCATCATTATCCGATTCCTCCCCGATATCGTCGATCATATCCTCGCCCGGAGGTGGGAGCATGTCATCCAGAGGAAGGTAGCTGCGACCACTACGCATAGGCGTCTGGGCACCATCAGTGCCGTCGGCTTGTTGGCCACGATACATGATGCAAAAACGCATTGGGTTGCTTAATTTCATCGCTAACTTTACCCATCTGGCAGCAGTGTTGTTATCGAAGATTGGGGTAACATTACGGGCGTACGGACCACCATCTCCATTAGGCTCCTCCAGGCAGCACCAAAGCTCTCGGATTTTCCGGCTGGGGTCTGGCAGTCCGGCGATTGCAGCATTCACCATTGACAAAATGGTCGTATCGACAATTGATGAAACTATCAGAAGTATCAATTCATCATCCCCAGGCCAGTGCCATGAGAATAGCTGAGTATTGTTTTCACCCACCCTCTTCCCAGCAATGTCGGGATCCACATAGGGGATGGTAAAGCTAAATGGCTCGACAAGGAAATCGTTCGAGGCGTTGCAACCAACGTGTATCGGCGAAGACCTGTGACCCGATGTTCCTTCCTCGTCATCTTCTGGATCTACACATCATCAGGAAGAGCAAAAGAAGCATCGGGGTGATGAAATACACACCAACATGCACGAGTTTCCTCTTCTTAGTCTTGGTTTCTTCAAGCCTCTTCTGCCTTCGGTGAGGGCCAACCTCCGCAAACTCGTCCAGTGCTGCCTTGAGTTTCTGACCATCGAGGTCAGTCTTGTCTGCCATGTACCATTTCCCCAGCAGCCTTTTAGACTCCAGTTCACTGATTCCAGTAACGCAACGATCAATTAGGAGATCCCATTGCTCGGGGCCGGCGCCTTGCTTGTTGATGATGCTCATGGACTGGGCAATCTCCCACATGCGCTCCCTCACTTTATTATCTATCCATTGTGTTGTCAAGCCACCCTTATCCTGCCAAATCCTCATGGATTCTGCTGCCCATTGGCTGACTCAAGACCAGCATTCTCGGCCCAGATGCGGACTTGAAGAGTCAGCATCTGGATTGAATTGGCATCTGCGACGACTGATTTCGGCAACCAGAAGGCATCACATTACATTTTAGGTTCTTAACGTTGGTCAATGATTGAGTGGTGAATATCGAATGCTTGTTACTCTAAACAAGCGTCGGGAGTGTTGAATATATTGTCAAGGGTGATGCGATGCGATTGCAGAGCTGAGGAGAGTGTGTCGAAGGTTCTGGAGATTGTAAGTAAGGTGGGCAGGCATGGAGAATATATATATGGGCTTGGAGGGTTTTCTTGGTCCGGCGACATCATCTTGGCTGCAATTCAGCTAGGAGGCAATTTGCTTAGCATCATCTAAGCGCCCTGATTCGTTGACTGAACGCTTAAGTTCATCACCAAGACAACTAAAAGCATGCCCTGCAATCATATCTCACTCGTTTGTCCTTGCTCTAGTTCTTGTACCCCGCAATGACGTCGCTGAGTCTGTATATAAGGAGAATGCACGGTCCATTTAAGGTACGAACTTAACATAAAGTGATAACCATAAATCAGGCAATGGGCGTAGGAGGGTCTTGTGAGGGTGCAAAACAATTGCCGTGACGAGCTGAATGCAGATGCGGTCTGCGTTTCGAGATCCAAGGGATGTTGGAATTGAGAGAGCGAGTAAACACTTTGCAAACATATGAAGGAGGATGAGAGAAATCCTACGAGAGTGGTAGGACCCCTATTTGAAACAAGTAAATCGCGGTGCGGCTTTTTCCGAGGACAGCTGGCTTGTATTGGTGTGAGTAGGTAAAAGACCGTCGAGACGCTTCTTAACTTTGTTGTGACAGTTCATGTTGCTAACAAAATATGGATTTTCGTCAACTGTGTCTTTACTGCTCGAAGACGTACTTCTACATCGGTGCTTACATCACTCACCTCCATCGCAACCACAAAGAAAGGATAGTATATGTATCAGCCGAACAACTGCCAGATGATGGTTTTGCAATCGAGCATTACAGTATTCTACTTCCATTCGTTCATGAACCGCATCACGACCCATTTCTTCACCCTTCTGACGATGATTCCAGCGATACAGAAGCGGACAGCGAGAATGCGTGTATTGATCCAGAGCAACCTCCAGTTCGGACACGTATTTGTGGTACTCCACACGTGGACAACCGTCTAGCCAGCAAGCCTGTTAGTAATGAGTATTTCGATATCTTCGACGATGAAATTGATCTATGGTCACTGTTTTCTTGCAAGGAGGAATATCGATTAGCGCACGGGTGCGTCAAGCACAAGTTGAGTAGAGCTGATATCAACGAGCTTTTCAGGAACCCTAGGATGGCAACCGTCAGCAACTTCACTTTGTCCCACACTTTATTCATAAGGTTGAACAAAATGTCCTACGCAATGGGCATCGACTCTTGGAAATCCAGCAAAGTGTGTTAGAATCGTTTGGCCGATCGAAACAACCTTCGCGACAATGATTACACATGTTTCTTTCACTGCAATCCTGCTGAATGCTTTGAGTTCCTCATGCAACAGCCTGCATTCAGGGAACATATGTCGTATGCTCCAGCAAAGGAATTCAATGATGCTGAGGAACGTATCTACTCAGAGGTGAAATCAAGCGACTGGTGGTGGAATGAACAGGTACGTTGGTTGAATTTCGTCTTAGCTACGATGATTTTGACCGCTTCATCAGCTTCGGCGGCCGCTTGGAGTTACGATTGTCCCTTTATTCGGCAGTTCAGACCAGACACATCTTTCAAACTGTTCGGGCGACAAGAAGGAATGGCCAGTATATTTGAGTCTCGGAAACATCGACTCGACGATTAGATCAAAGCCTTCAAATCTTGCAAGCATCCTTGTTGCCCTTCTTCCCGTTCCTCCAAAATATCACTTTAAAGAACATGGAAAAACAACTACCATGAAGGAACAACAAATCCACAATTGAGAGGTTTTAAGGAAGGTCTTCGAGCTGATTTTTCGTCCTCTCGATGCGCTTTTCAACACTGGAAAGTTTATGCTTTGTGCGGATGGTCGAATGCGGCAATGTTATCCTGTCATCTGTGCATGGAAGGCTGACTACTTCAACAACATTCACTTGCATTGAATCAAGCAGCCCCATTGCCCGGTGTGCGAACCACCTGAAACGTCGTTTGGAGAAGGGAATTCATTGTCATGGCCATTGAGAGACTATCGGCTATACTTCCAACAAATGATACTCGTGACTCAGGGAGATGATATGGAGAGACGGGAAGCATAACAATATCTGGAAGATCGAGCGGTTGAAACCTCAGAAGGCGTCTTCTGGAATATGAAATGCATCTCACCGATGACTATTATCGTACCCGATATTCTTCATACCGTCTATCTCGGTATTCTTAAGCATTTGATGGACAGGGTAACGTCCTTCCTCGAACAACATTCCAGGATCGACAAATTCAACCAGCTCTGGGCGATAATGCCTCCATATCCTGGCTTCGCTCGATTGAACAAGCCATATAGCCAGGTGACGCAATGGAGTGGTAAGGAGATTAAAGCACTTGGGTGTGTGATTGTTCGAGTTTCCATGGCGACTCTTTTAAACCCTTCGGCAAGCCAAAGGATTCCCCTCACTGAAGCCCTGTTGTGCGGCAAGAACTTAGTGTATTTTCACATTATGGAACAGTACCGGAACCATACTGAGGCCACGATCGAGTACATGGAGAATTATCTGGAGGAGTTTCATCATCCCAAGGATGTCTTCAGTCGATTCCGTGCCAGTGAATCAACGAAGAAGGTCCCGGAAGCCTTGAAAAGGCAGCTTACAATGGACAAACAGGAGGAATGGGAGAGTGACGCCGCTTGGAACAATCTTTTTGCAGCTGCAAAGCGTTCTCGCGTTGATGAAGATAAAACGCAGATCGAGTCAGACATTGCACAACATCTTGTTGATGAATCGGATTTCAACTTTGTGAAGATGCATCTCCTGAACCACTTCTCTGACCATATCCGCCAGCTTGGCAACGTCTAAAATGTAAGCTCTGAACTCCCAGAAAAAGCGGTGATGGATCATAAACAAGCGTACTGACAATGGAATTGTCATGATGCTGCCTTCCAGATTTTGCGAACGAAAGCCCGAAAGGAGGTGTTTCAGTATCGGGAGCTCAATGCAAACGCTGCAAAACAACGTCGCGACGATGATATCCCTCTAACCAAAGCGCCTCTCAAGTGAATGATGAAGAACCCACGACCAGATATCAAGACCCTTGATGACTTGGCCGAGTGGTGTGCAATGCCAAAAGGGGAGCTACAGAATGGCATTGCTTGGTGTTTCAAGAGATTTGCCGACTTCGCAGACTACGTCGATCACGATCAGTATTTCAGTCGTCTCAATGATGCAAAATACATTCGGTACAATGCAGTAGCACTCCCGGTGACGTCTTTTCAATGCGATGAGCAAGCAGTTCATATGGTTCGTTGCACTGGGTCCACAAGGTGGAGAAAGCATAAGCCACCAAGAAATGATACAGTGCTGCTCTGGATGGGGACGAGTCCGGATAGCCACTTTCAATCAACTGCGGGACACATTCCTGCACGGTTGAAGTGTCTTTTCGTCGTCGAGGATGCTGAATCGAGCGTTAAAGGGCTTCTTGCCTTGGTTCAGACGTTTGCACCAGGGCCGATACGTCAGACTGCTGGTATGGTGATTGTCGAGGAGAGGCATCAACCTCCGATGCAACCCATGCACGATGGAAGCAACCATCGTAAGCCTCTTTTCTGCGTCGGAACCACATATATCGTCCCTATAAGCGCGATCCAATGAGCTGTACACCTTCTCCCGCTGACGCCGCAGCCAGATAGCTTGCGGTAGTACTTGAGCAACACGATTGACTTGAATGCTTTCAATTTGTGTTACATGTAGATAATTCGACTCAATGCTTGAAGTAATCGTTGCAGCAATATATAGAAATCTGATGTGTTTCCTCTGGGTGTCTTAATTTTTGTAATGGGAGTTGTGCAAGCTTGTGTATAATCGATGTCTCAAGGGATTAAATAGTTAAGAATATTCTTGAAATCAATGGAACA
>Ga0307515_10020526_pt1 | contig 11778 bp, 3 predicted proteins | sample 17_EM_MG_FD_194513 | JGI IMG/M metagenome (GOLD analysis project Ga0307515, IMG submission 194513) | Populus trichocarpa ectomycorrhiza microbial communities from riparian zone in the Pacific Northwest, United States - 17_EM | ecosystem: Host-associated > Plants > Roots > Unclassified | place...
AACTATAGCGCCATAGCCTAAGGCTGCATGCGTAGTATTGTACGTAGTATAATACAATGGATTAAAAAAAAAAAAAAAAAAAATTACTATTATTCCGCTTACTGCAATGCTTAGTTACGCTACTAAAGAGATTACGCTTCGCGCTAGTAATATATTAGGTGGTCTTTTAAACGCAACTTTTAGGTACATTTCTCCGCTTCTTATTTATCCTAATATTATCTAACATTTGGCGCAGAAACGCTATTAAATTAATCGTCTCTATTTTAGCCCTAACTAAGGGCCAGATTACTATTGTTAAAACTTCCTTAATTGGTAGTATGCTTTTAAACTTACTTCTTATCCTTAGTATATGCTTCTTCTTTAGAGGCATTAATTGGGTAAAACAACATTTTAATATAATAGTAGCAGGTACTGCGGCTGGTCTTCTAGCTCTATACGTTAGCAGTCTAATTATTCTAACCGCCTTCCACTCTACGCTATTAAGTAAGTTTAATAATAGCTTTAGACCTATAATAGGTACTAACCTACGCAGTTACGAGCCCTAATAGCTCTATACTTAATCTGGAGCTTTCCTATAGAATAGCTGTTATCCTCCTAATTATATACGTTTGCTACCTTATATTTTAATTAAAGTTATATACTAAAATATGTAATACTCTAAGCCAAAGAGCTCCTAAGCGTAGGTCCTCCTATAAACAGAGTATACCTCTCTATAGTATCGCATAGATTGGCGCTAGAGCGCCAGCTATATCTAGAGGCGGAGTAAACTAAGAACAGCCTATATAGGATTTAAATGCAGAAAAGAAAGACGACAAGATTAAGGAGCCCCAATTAATAATCTAGGGTGTAATTATAACCCTTAGAATCTCTACCGTATTAATCGCCTTCTGTTCCGAGTTTATAGTTAATAGCATTAGTAATATTATAGCAAGCGGCACTATCTCCACTACTTTTATTAGTCTTATCTTATTCCTAATTATTAGAAACGCTACTAAGTATATAATAGCGGTTATAGTAGCTTATAAGGATAAAATAAATTTAGTAATTAATATTACTATTAAATCTAGTATACAAATCGCTCTTCTAGTTCTCCCATTTATTGTTATACTCGGTTGGATTATAGGCCAGGATTATATAATGCTTTATTTTAATACCTTTCTAATTACTATTTTGTTTATTGCCGTGCTCCTAGTAAATTATCTTATCTAAGATAGCAAATCTAGTAAGTTTTCCTTTCTATATAGGTAATCTATTATAACTAACACTAAAATAGACTGGCTTAAAGGCGTTCTTATTATGGCAATCTATACTATTATTGCAGTTACTAGCTGGTTTTATTAAGTTTTAGATCCTCTTTATCCTACTTAGTTTAAGCCTCTAATTAATATCTTACTCCTCTATTAGTGTCGACCAGTTTCTATTACCTAGAGCTAAATAGGATTTTTATAAACTGTATGCATAGCTTTTTAGCGAACCCTAGGTTGATCTTCTTATATTTATTAAGCCGTCTAGGTTACCTAGAATGTTGCTTTCTTTTATTTTCTCTTAAAAAAAATTCATATTTATGTCCCTTTTCCCTTATATATATATACAGATTATATCTTATTATACTATTCCCTACTACTTAAACCCTCTTGCATATTTATTATACCTATAATAGTGTAAGAGTATTACTACTATTAACGAATTAATACGTCTAATATATCTTTAGCATAATAGATATGCAGAACAGGTAACTATATACAGAATTTCTAAAGTGTAAAAACTAGAAGCTAATTTATAAGCGACTATCCCTTAACCTAGTATATATAGGGCTGTGAGGTTAAGGTAGCATAAGCTAAAGGTATAAAGCAAGATCTATAGGACCTTTAAAGTCCAAGGGGAAGATATTCTAGAACCTGGAACGAGAACTGTAAAGCATTTAAGGCCGTTAGAATACGAAGTAGTGTAAGGCAGTATTGCCAGGGTATACGGTAGGGAGCAGGCAAGCCGAGCATAAGTCATATAGGGAGTCGATGGAAGAGGACGATATGGTAATAAGGTAGGCAATAGCCTTATACAGAGAGAGACGAACCGATAAGGAGGGAAGGGCTACAAGCCCGAGGTGCTTATAAGGAGGTGCCAAGCCTAGCCTTTGGCTAGGCCTTGGCTACCCCTTAGAGCTCCTAGGCGATGCAGCCGAGTAAGGGCTAAAATAACCCTTATAAGTAGACAAAAATAAGAGAGGCAATCCGCTTATTTAGGCGGTATATATTTATATTAAATCATAAGGCTAGTTTTAGCTACGTTATAAATTCGCTCTTCTTTCTAATATATATTTAAGTTTACTAGCTTACTGTTACGGAGTAAGTATAAGCGACGATAATATATAGCAAGGTAGATATTATTAAGCTATATATATAAACTGTATAAGGAGGTTAAGACGTTGCGTAAGGAAAGAAGGTAGGGAAACGGGAAGAAAGGGTATATATTATTGACTTAGTTGCTTGGTTAATACGTATATAGGCAGAATAGGGTTTAGGTTATGGTCCTAGCAGAACTTAGCAGAATTTAATAGAACTTGGCAGAATATGGCAGAATGCCATAGATTGCCATTAGATTGCCATTAGATTGCCGTTAAATTGCTATTTCGCGGTTGGTCTTTAATTGCTAAGTTGGTAGAAATAGGTAGACGTGTATAAGGTGTTACGGGGGTGTCCCATAATAGTACCCCCCCTTTAAACTTAAGCTTCTGCGAGATAGGGCTATAGTAGTTCTAGATGGAGTTTATAAAAGTCTTTTACGGCTTATATAAGTCCTACAGAGTTAACGGGTTCCCATAAGGACTTAGTAAAGCCTCTCTATTTCGTAAGATATATATATTGGCGTTTCCGTTTATTATACTTAATATTATTAATTCTTTTAATAAAGTACTTATTCTTACTATCCACTTTAACTAGTAGGAGAGGGTCTTATATTTGTCTAGGCAGGGCATCTAATATAGGGGTAGTAGGGCGGAGGACTAACGTATAGAATACGGGGTGGATTTTAACCGTATTAGGGAGCTTTAATCGGTAGGCATAAGGAGAGATAACCTTTTTAACCTTATAAGGGCCAGCGTTCTTCCAATTAAGTTTTTTAGTAAGTCATTTCGTGTTTAAATTTCTTATATCTAGCCAGACGAAATTACCAATTTAGTAGGCCGGTGCTGGGGTTTATTTCTTATTCGCTGCGGCTTTATAGACAGATTAAGCCTATATTATCTCATTAGTAAGGAACTGTTATAGTTCCTCTATCTTCTCTATGAATTTATTTACTTCTATAACTTATAAGGCGTAATAAGCGGGGTGAGGAACATTACTAAAGGGTTTAAAACCTATTTATAGGTGCTAGCCGTAATTAGCTAGGAACGGGGAGACTTTCGTAGTTTCCGAGATGGAGTTATTTATAGTAAACTCGGCGAATGCGAGCTAGTTAATCTAGTTATCCTATAAATACGACGTGTATATCCAAATATACTATTCTATTATAGCATTTACGCGTTCTGTTTAGCTATCCGTTTCTAGGTAATACGCGGTAGATAATAGTGCTTTAATACAGAGTTAAGTAGTTAGTTCTTTCTAAAATGCTAAGATAAACTAGCTGCCTCTATTGGAGATAATCGTTTTAGGGAGTCTATAGAGTTTCTATATGTGATCTAGGAATAGTTAGGCGATAGTAGGCGTTAATATATTAGGGCAGGCGATTAAGTGTCTTATTTTAGATAGTTAGTCTATAACTACTATAATATTTATACAGCCTTTACTCTTAGGAAGGTCAATAACAAAGTTAATTAAGATATCCTTCTATCTTCGGTCCGGAATAGGTAGCGGCTTTAAAAGACCGTTATACGTCTCATGCGAGGCTTTAGCTTATCGGTAGGTGTAGTAGCTAGAGACGTACCTTCGTGTCGTGTTATATATATTCGGCTAATAATACTCCTATTAGAGTAGTTCTAGGGTTTTTCCTTAGCCCGGGTGGCCGGCGATAGATAGATTATGTACATGTTTAAGGAGTTTAAGCTTAAGCTTATCGTAATTAGGGATAACTAGACGGTTTTAGTAATATAAGCGGTTTCCGCGGGCTTTATATTTACTTAGAGAAATCTTTTTAGAGCGTCTAATGCTATCTTATATTAGCTTAAGCGTCTCTTAGATAAACTCGTTATTTAAGTATTTATTAACTATAATCTATTTAATTAATTAATTAGTTATTTCAAGGACGTATACCGTAAGATCTTTAGTAGGAGGGTTAAATAGTTTAGGGCGAAGCAGGGTCTGATTTTGGTAAGAGCGCGCTTCTTCTAAGGCTGGCGCGTCTTACGAGCGTTAGGTTAGGGTATTAGGCTTTTAGCCTTAGACGCCTAGGCGGTACGTAATTAAGAATCGGAAATGAGACAGATATTCTAATTAGCAGGCCTAACGATAACTTAGCTGTTTTGTGGTCGTAAAGTATTATAGGTTCTTATAGTCGCTAAGGACCTTAATTAGAAATCTAGCGCCTTTTAGTTTAGGTCGCTATTATTTAAAATATCTAATAATAGCTAACAATTCCTTATCGTAGATCTCGTAGTTATATTCGGCTGGGCTTAGTTGTTTTAAAAAGTATACTATAGGGTATAATACTCTATCCTCGTTATATTAAGATAGGATACCTCTAGTGACGTAGTTAGATAAGTCGGCTTTTATAATACTTATTTAGTTTAGGTTAAAGTATTAGAGTATAGGCGTAGTAGTAAATATAACCTTTAGATAGGTAAAGGCCTTCTTATATTCCTTATTAAAGATAAAGACTTTATCCTTTTGGGTTAGAGCTATAAGGGGTAAAACTAGGGCGGAGAAGTTATTAATAAACCGTTGGTAGAAATTAGCAAATCCTATAAAGGCTCTTACGTCCTTAATATTCTCGGGTTCTTACCAGTTTACAATTACTTTAACTTTCTTTAGGTCCATTTATATACCATTTATAGAAATAAGAAGTCTAAGGTATAGGACTTCTGTTTTATAGAACTTACATTTATCTATATCTAATTGTAAACCAGCTCTATATAGGGCTTATAGGACAAGGTTAATATATTTCCAATGTTTGGTCAGGTTATTACTATATATTAGGATGTCGTCGATATAAGCAGTATAGAAGATGTCCAGGTAGGGGCGTAGGGTGTTGTTTATATAATGTTAAAACGAGCTTGGAGCGTTTGCGAGGCCGAAGGGTATTACTAAGTACTTAAATAGTCTATATTGGGTACGAAATGCAGTAAGCTATTCGTCCCCTTTTATAATGCGGAGATAGTTAAATATAGAGATAATATTAAGCTTTATGTAGTAACGAGCCTTATTTAATTAGTTTAGCGTCTCTTATATTAACGGGATCGGATATTAGTTCTTAACGGTAACGGCGTTAAAAGCTCGGTAGTCTATATAGAAGCGTAGACTACCGCTAGGTTTCTTAATAAAGATTACTACATTGGGAAAATATTCGCAGGATGAGATTTAAGTAGACTTTATTTAGCGCGTTTCGCGTAATTAATATGTAATTGACCAACTTAACATGCAACTTAACTAACTTAACACGCAATTAACTAACTTAATATGTAACTTAACTAACTTAACACGCAATTAACCAACTTAATATTTAACTTAACTAACTTAACACGCAATTAACCAACTTAATATTTAACTTAACTAACTTAATACGCAATTAACCAACTTGATATTTAACTTAACTAACTTAATACGCAATTAACCAACTTAATATTTAACTTAACTAACTTAACACGCAATTAACCAACTTAATATTTAACTTAACTAACTTAATACGCAATTAACCAACTTAATATATTTAAAAGTTAAATAACACGCAGTTAACCTACTTAATAACTTTAAAAGCTAACTGTACATTCCTTGACATGCAATTAAGGTAATGTAATATATTATTTTAAAGTTATATGCTAATTACGTAAATGAATTTTTACTATTTTCTTAGCCTGTAGTATGCTAGCTTATAATATATATTATATACAATCTTATATAATCTTATATAATCTTATATAATCTTATACAATCTTATATAGTCCTATATAGTCTTATATAGGTTCATTATTATATTATATATTACAGGTTCTATGCTAGCTCAGCTACTTTTACTATTTATTCTGGCTTCTATATAATAACGCGATGCGAGTTCCTTCTTTAAGAAAGTTGTCTAAGTATAGAGTATTATATTAGTCCCAATTAATATAATTATTAACGTAGTACAAATCTAGATAAGAAGTAGCGGCTAGAATAATATGCGCGCTTTATAGAATAGATAGCATTAAATAAAAGCAACCACCTCTAAGTACTTACCTAGTATTTACGCTCGGGCGCGGCCACCTTTTCACCTTAACTATGCCGTGTGTTGGATATGGTAGTCCATAATTTAATAGCTAAAGCAGCTTTACTATAGCTCTAGTATACTATATATATACACCGTACTTATCTAACCTTTTAATATCTAGAATAGTAACAATTAGCTAAAGCTAGCCTATAAGTCTTCCACCTAACGGTGTGCGGCCCTTTCTAATACGGTTGCCGTTATCTATATACTCCTAGACCCATATATAATTACGCCTCCACTAGTTAGAATATTGCTAATTTGGTATATAATATACTACCTTACTAATTTAGCCCTTAAGGTTAGTTGTATTTTTTCTATCTCGTTTCTAATAGCGAATAAATAGATGTATTTTAATAAGTAAGCGCTTAACCTATAAGGGGTCCTTCTCTTTCTAGTCTATATTAGAGTTCTAGGTATATTCGCCTTATAGTTTTCGCCTACACTCTTAAACAAATACCATAATGCCGTCTAGAAACCCTAGGATTTTGTAGTAGTTTGCTATATAAGATACATAAAGCTATATCTTTAACCTAAGACGCCTCTAGATAAGATCTATTACCCTATTTATATCTTCTAAAGGCCACTAAAGCTTTACAACTACTAAATGCTATATTAGTTAAGTAGCCTACACCTTTAGATACTAGGAAGACTATAGTACAGAATTACTATTTATAAAAGCTATTTCGTCTTCTATTGCTAGTACTGCTACCCGTTTTAAATTATAAGAGCAGATTTAAAATAGCAAATCCTATTTATTTATTAAGTTATAAAACGCCTTAACAATATAACGGTGTCCAGCTTCGCTATTTACGCCAGTGCAGTACCTATCTGCACATCCGTACAGGTAGATATTTTCCTTAAAATATATAAGGGCATAGAATTTTGGTATATTAAAATGGCCTATATTAGAATCCTTTGCCTTTAGACGGAAACTTTAAAACACGCCTTTAAGCATATCAATTTGATATAGGGCGTGGTGCATATATTATAGTATCTCCTCGTTATAGGTGCGATACTAAGCTATAATAACAAAGTTGTATATAGCTTTTATAAAATGCATAGTATATAGTTCCCTAGATGATATTAGATTATTACTAATTATCTAATACATTATCCACTCCACTGTCTTCGTAAATTACTCTATACTATTCTATATAAAACTTTCACCTACTTATAAATATATAGGGTCCTTAACTATAATAGCGGCGCCACACCTAGACTCTAGTTAGTACTTAACCACTATAATTAATAAGAACTCATCGTAAATAAGTAGTCCAAAGCTGTAATAAGGACTCGCGATTAACAAAAAAATATATAAAGAAATCCTCTAATACTATGCTAGCGAAATTAACAAAGCGTCTAGTAGTAGGTTACTAGCGTCCGGGCCTATATAAAATAGAGTTAAGCGCACAGTCTTTAACCTTCTTAACACTAAGTATAGGCACGTGTTTAAAAGATCCGATCTACTATTAAAGTTTAAAGCTTTCGCTATTACTACTAAAAAATCTATATAGTAATACGTAACGACCAACAGATATAGAGGCGTAGAGGTTATAATGGCTAATATTATTCTAAAGCATAGCGGCTTATCTTCTAGAGAGCAGTCTATTAACTTATCTAGATTAAGGGCAGCCTCTAAGGCTACCCAGGTGCTTAGTAGTCTATCTATTAAAGTCCCATAACAGCCAAATACCATACCTACACTATTCTATAAAATAAGCTTTGCTATATACAGTTACCTAGACAAAACGCCATTAAATAGGGCCCCCATTCTATACAGATTTGCATTAAAAACTAAGTATAAGCATTTATTGTCTAATTCTCCAGAGAAAGTTAATATATATTACTGTGGATATAATAAGCTACAGGCCGCGATAAGTATAAACTTCTCGGCGGATAAATATAGGGATAGCTGGGCCATAGTAGATCTAACTACTAGTACACTAATTCTTAACCATATAAACCTAGCATTTACGGTACTTTTTATAAAGAAGGCTAGACTTAATATAATTATAATTAGAGTTAAAAATCCTAATCGGATTATAAAGCGTAAGAGACTTTATAACTTATATAAGATTATATAATATTATATAGAGTTATCTAACATACGTTTATAGACATAAAATTTAATAAAAGTACTTCTAAGTCCGACTCTAACCCTAATATTATATAACTAGTGCCGACTAGGAGAAGAATAGGCATATCTACCCTAAGTTAAAGTAGTCACAAGCAGTTAATTTTAGAGTCCACGCTACCTATATCTAAGCAGTTAAATCTAAAGCCTACGTTAACCCTAAAGTCTACGCCACCTATACCTACTAGTGTATTATCAGCTATATAGCCGGCTATAATTAAAACTGCTTATAGCTAGACCCGTAGTAGTAAAGACTAGCCCCTACTAGATAAATTAGAGCTCTTAAAAGGCGTAGATCTAGATAAAGTATAAACATTTAAGACAATGCTATGGGATAAGATAAAAGGATAGTATAATAAATGGCCAAAGTTTAATCGCAAAATATTTATTAATATATTATTTAAGGATATAAATAATAACCCTAACCTAATTTATATTAGGGAAATTAATCTTAACCGCATATAGGAGCGCCACCACTTTAACGCCTTAATTAACCCTATTTTAACTAATAAGGAACCAAAAGATAAGTACAAGGATAAAATTAAGGAGGTTAATTAGGAAGTTAATTACCTAAAGGACATGCGAGAAGTATACATTAACCTAATATTATAGGTAAAGGCGCTACGGTTCCTCTCATTTCCGTTAACTATTTATAACACTCTTTAAAACGCAACCTTCCACTTATACGGTATAAAAAAGGGTAAAGCTATATAGATATATCAGCTGCTTAGTATTACCTATACTCTTCGCAATTATACAGCCCTAGGTAGAACCTTTCTCGCGGATATAATAGGTTTAGGTAAGATATTTTAAATGCTCTTAATCTAGTACACCAGCGTATTAATAACCAAGATTAACCTCGACTAGCTTAATTAGAAAAATCAAAAAGGTAGAGATAAAAGTCTCTACCTTACCCCTAGTATAGATAAATACCTATAGCCGCCTAACGCCTAATACCTAAGTTAAATAGATGGCATACCACAGTGCTATTATATTAAGAGAAGTATCACCAGAAATTTTCTTTACTGGCCAGTAGGACTAACTATATACATTACTAAACAGAATCTACTACCCTAAGCGGTTAAAGACGTTAAATTATGGTTTAAAACCTCAGAACTAAATAATTATATTCCTAGAGGCAAACTATAAGTTCGCGTGCGCTATTTGGCTTTTATTAAGTCCAGTATAAAGAAGTATAATTTTATAGATAAAGATAAAGACATTCTTAAACCTATAAAATGCAAAAGAGAAGGTAAGAAGGTCTAGTAGATAATAGACCTAAGATCGGCTTCGTATCTTATAATTATAACATTATAAACTTAGGTAATAACCTAGACCGCTTAGAAACAGTATAAGACTATTTTTAATCTCTATAGAGATGGTGGTCCTTGTTATATTATTAGTGGGATTCTTACTAACAAGTTTTATACAAATAGGTTAGAGACAGGTTATCTAATAAAAATGGCCAAACAAGTGTACAATAATTAAGCAGTATTTCCTCGCTTCTAACGCCCAGGCCTATCTTATAAGGACGGTAATAGTAAAATAGCCTACTATACCTCTTAACCTTTAGTAGTGTTTACTTCCGGTACGCTAACTAGCAAAGGTTTTATAAGTCTAATTCCCGCCTTAGAAATTTTTAGGGCCCCTAATTGGGCGGATTCCACAAATACAAAATTAATTAATAATTGTAATATTAAAGCATTAATTAAATATAAAAAGCTAGAAGCAGCTAATCGCTCTTTTTTTTTAAATAAGGTTATTACAGGCTTTAAAAAATACTCCTCTTTAATTACAAAGATCTTAATTATACGCAGGATAGGGGAAGACCGATGGTTTAATAGGAGGGTAATTAATAAGCTACCACTAGTCGTCTACTAAGACTGCTATATAACAAACGATTTAATATTTAAACTATACATTAATAAGCTCTAGCGTAAAGCATCCCTAAATGCTTTTAAACAGCTAAATAAAACTTTTAAACACTAGAAAGCTAAAGGAAGAAAAGGAGAAGAACCCGTCTTTAATATAGATTAATTTCTGGAGGGAGCCGGTTACTTATTAAAAAAATTTGCTATCTTTCTAGGCCTAGCTAAGGTAGGAGATAAGTGGCAGAATGCGTAGTGGAAGAATAAGGCAAAAGTTAAAATAAAGCCGAGGTAGACAGTTAATAAGTTTTGCAGTAAAAAATAGGATAAACCTTCGGATAAGAATCCGCTTTAGAGGAATTAGAGTATAATTGCTAACTCTAGGAAACTAAAGCTAATTATAAAATACGTTAATAAAGTACTTAAAAGGAATCCTAATAAGAGACTACTATTTAGTAGTTACGAACCAGCAGCATATACGCTATTACGCCTCGTAAGTTAGCTATTAGACTAGTAGTAAACTATTACTAATAATATAATATAGTATTTCTATAAAAGGCTTAGCCAGTCTAAATATTCAGCTATTTACTAAATGGAGTCTAGGACATCCCTAAAAGACTAGGAGAACATCTATAAAGCGTTTTATATTCCAATAGGCGGTCCTTACCAGAATAACGTAGTTTAGTTTCTTATTATCAACTAAAGGGTTAAAGGAGAGGGTCTAAATTTGGTCTCTATATATAGAGTCCATCTGCTTAAACTGGCAATAACGGTAGATATAAAGGTGTAAGTATTTAGCTAGGCTGCTAAATCTAGACAGTTAGCGCTAGTAGTTACTATATTAACAATATATAGTATAGATAGGTGGAACCCGATTAATATAGTTATATTAGCAAGGCGTATAATAACTAAAAGGATAATAATTAATAAGTTCCATAAGGTATTTAAAACCCAACCTACTTAGTAGGCTAATAATAATGTAATAGAAATAGCGTAGCTAGTATAGTTAGAGCAGCGATCCCCTATAATAAGAGTGTGTCTTAGTATAATGCATATATATGTAGACAATATATAACTATTTAATATTTTGTAATATATTATCTTAGTATTAACCACTATATAAAAGTATAGGCCACCTTATATATGGTACCAATATTACCCCACTAAAATACTTATAACTTAAGAACTACTATAGTTATTTATATAAAATTTTAAATATAGCTTATCAAATAGTAATTTAAGCTTTTTATAAAATAAAAATTTAAAAATTTAAAGCTATTTTATATATAGTTTTAAAATACTCATAGCTTAATAACTATAATAGCTATTTATATAAAAATTTAAATATGGCTTACTAATTAATATATTAAACTTTTAATA
>Ga0307515_10020527_pt1 | contig 11778 bp, 13 predicted proteins | sample 17_EM_MG_FD_194513 | JGI IMG/M metagenome (GOLD analysis project Ga0307515, IMG submission 194513) | Populus trichocarpa ectomycorrhiza microbial communities from riparian zone in the Pacific Northwest, United States - 17_EM | ecosystem: Host-associated > Plants > Roots > Unclassified | place...
GCCCTCGCGGATGTCCAAGAGAAACAGGGGAAACTCGAGGAGCTCGAACAGGCCAAGACCGCTGTTGAACAACAACTGGAGGAAGCACAGGCTAAACTCCAGGCCCTTCAAGACGAGCGAGACGCCGATGACTCTGCTACTCTCCTCGATTCTGTCAGAGCCGAGGTATGTTGGTTCTTCACATTACATGCGGACTGGATGTTGACGAGATGTCGGTGGGGTCTAGCTGCGTGGGTCGAAGGAGTTCCTTCAGTCAGAGCAAGCATCTGTCAAGACCCTTCAATCACAGATAACCTCCCTGGAATCTGAAATAACCTCTACCAAATCCGAACTAGAAGTTCTGCGTGCGTCTAGCCAGCTCGCCTCTTCAGATGCGGCAGCTGCAGCGGCAGTTGAACACGAAGCTTTACTCAAGGCTCGTGCAGACCTCGAGTCAATCGGCCTTGAGACGTCTGCCCTCAAATCTGCCCACACCGCCGCTCTCGATGAACTCCGGCAGAAACTGTCTGTTGCTGAGGAGAAGGCGAAAGAAGTCGAGAGGCTTGAAACGGTGCTTGTTGGCTTGAAAAGCGAAAAGGAGGAAACGGCCAATAGGATCTCCGAGCTGGAGATTGAGGTGCTCGAAGCTAAGGAGGCTGTTGAGGAGGCGGAAGACGCGAAGTTAAAGGCAGAGTCTCGGGCCAAGGGTCTCGAAGACGAGCTTACCAAGGCGAAGGTTGCATTCGAGGGTGCGTTGGAGGATAAGGAGAAGGACCTTCTGGCGCAGTTCGACGAGGCCAAGAAGGAGCACGGAGCCCGCGCGGCTGGGCTTCAACAGGAACAAGACAGCTTACTCTCCCAGCTCGCTACTCTCGAGGGTGAACTTGCCAATGCGCAAGCAGCGTTGGAGAAGGCAAGCCAGGAGCAAGAGTTGGTCGCTGAGGAACACGCCGCCAGGTTGCAGAGCCTAGAACAGTCCAACCAAGTGGTTCTAGATGCGCTCAATGCTGAGCTTCAGAGGATTAAGAATGAACTCGAGGTAGTCAGATCACCACATTGTCGTTTTCTCAGCGCTGACTGGTGGTTTAGAGCCAAGGGGAGATTCTAGCTGCAAAGGTCAAGGTCGTCAAGGAAGAACACGAACAGCGATTGCAAGAAGCGTTCCAGGAGGCCAACGTGAGCCTCTAGCTTTGTAAAATCCTCGCTAATGCCGACCACCCATTCTCCAGGCTATGCATGGTGTCGACCTCCAGGCTCTTCGCGCTGAATCTACCGCTTCTCTGGAACAAGTCACTCGGTTCCATGAGGGCAAGATCAATAGCCTCAAGGCTGAGCACGCCACTATCCTTGAGGAACAGACTGCCGACCTAAGCAAACAGATCTCGAGATACACGGTAGAACTCAGAGCGACACAAGATGACTTGGCGAAAGCCAAGACCGCGCTGACTGCCTCTGTCCAGGAACTGGACTCGCTCAAATCTGAACTGGAGGCTGCTCGTGCGGCCACCGAGGTTCTTGCCTCTTCTGCTCCCTCCGACAAGAAGGAAGTGAACTCGTTGAGAAAAGAACTCGCGGATGCTAGGTCAGACCAGGCGGCTCTCAAGGAGGTTTTGGCGGCCACGAACGAGTCCATCGCGGATATAACAAATCGACTCGGGAGGGACCTCGAGGAAGCTGCGGAGGCGCGCGCGGCGGAGGTGACTAAACTCAAGTCGACTCACGAGTCCGAACTTGCTCAGCTGGTGATGGCGAAATCGGACCTGGCGAGCAAGTTGTCTGACGCGCAGAGCGAGATAGCTACCTTGAAGGCGAAGATTGCTGCGGAACCCGCTATCCCCGCCGCCACTCGTGGTCTCGGCCACGGGCGCACTGTATCAGGGACCGTAACGAAGGAGGAGATTCAGAAGATGTACGAGGCGCACAACCTGAAGATGGGCGATCTCCGGGCGGAGTACGAAAAGCAGCTCAAAGAGTTGCGGGAAGATCTCGAAGCCGCGAACGGGAAGACGAAGGAGCTCGAGGCGGAAGTTTCACGGAAGGCGATGGAGATTTCGTATCTGGAGCAGGAGCAGGAGGAGACGAACGATACGGTCACCAGGTATGTGAGGTTGTTTGGGTTTAAGGGTTTTATTGGGGGCGCGCTCGTTCTTGCCTTGATTTATTTCTGAGAGATCACCTCTCTCCTGCTTTGCTGTTTTGCTTTCTTATTGTTATTGGCTTTCGTATTTGCCTCGGATTTCTCGTGTTTCCCTCTTTTATTTGTCGGGGCTTTCTCCTCTCTTCCTCCTGTGTTCTTTTGTTGTTAGATAGCCTATTCCTATCCTTATCATCTTCTGACATTTGTTTGTTCCTTTGGTCACTCAACTGTGCCCCTATTATTGTCTTCCCCATCTGAACTCTTGCTTACCGACGTCCCGTTTGATAGACTTCAAGAAGATCTGGACGCATTGAGGGCCAGCTAATCGCGAAAGCCTCGTGGATTCGGTCTGGTTTTCATGGATCAAGCTGATGCGCACTCCGAGTCCTTGGGTGTCGTTGTACTGCGCTCTCCCTCTCTCGTTTTTATGGCACGCATTCGTCTTTCTTCTGGAATTAGCACTTTTACACAGTTACTCTTACACGCATACCCCCTAGTTCTACGTCTCACTTAGCGATTCTTCTCTTACTACCACCCCTTGTCTCACATTCTCACGGAAATATGGATTGGCCAATTGTAAAACGCGACCGAAATAAAGTTGGTTGGGGGTCGAACGATTTACAGATATTATGTCACCAAGAGAGGCGAGGCTTCTGCTGGGGTGGAACCGCTGGAATCCCGGTCGGGACAGCGGGTGATTCAAAAAGACCGTTGTTTTTCTGATCGGCCTCTTTCTTTGTCCCTCTTTCCCCAACCAGCTCCTTGTCACACTCTCCCTTCATACCCCTCTATATCCGTAACGACTCGCCATGGGTGTTCAGCGCGAACCTGGTCAGAAAGGCTTCAGCTGGTCTAACATTGCCGTCGGTACGTTTGACCCATCGTCTGACGCGACTAATGTGGAATTACTACTTACCCCACTTCCGCGCATAGGTGGTATCATGAACATGGTGATCACATCTTGTACATTGTAGCTCGCCTTTGCTAACAGGTGTACGCGATTCTGCCTGGTTTGATATACAGTTTGTGAGTATTGCCTCAAATGTCCTCTCGTCTTGTCGTTGCTGAAGGACTCGAATTTCTAGGAAGTTACGACGTTGGGTCAACCATTAGAAGTGCTCAAGACGCAAATGGCCGCTAATAGGTCTCAGACGATGCTCCAAGCAGTTCAATCCGTTTGGGCTCGAGGAGGTGTCGCAGGTTTCTACCAGGGACTCATCCCTTGGGTATGTGATCGTGTTGTTTTCCCATGTGATTTCCATCCCCGACTAACACCGTCCGACTTGATAACCACAGGCCTGGATTGAGGCTTCGACGAAGGGTGCGGTCCTTTTGTTCACCGCTTCCGAAATCGAGTCGGCCACGATCGGCTTGGGAGTCAACCCCGCCGCCGCCGGTTTGCTTGGTGGTATGGGCGGTGGTATCGTCCAGGCCTACGCTACCATGGGTGAGTCCGTTTAGTTCACGTCAGCTGTATCTTGATGCCCTTTATGGGTACATCATCCTTTGATGATTCGAACCTGTGTTCGTCAGTGTCAGCTAGTGATCTCGTTCACGATGCTGCTCGTCTTACAATCTAACCCATGTCTTCTGAGCATCACGCACCCCATGGTTTGGCTGAACTTTTTGACTGACTGCTGTTCGTTGTCAGGTTTCTGTACTTGTATGAAGACGGCTGAGATCACGCGCCATAAGCAGGCTGCGACCGGTGTCAAGCCCCCATCGACCTGGGCGGTGTTCGCCGATATCTACCGTCGGGAGGGTATAAGGGGTATCAACAAGGGCGTGAATGCCGTTGCAGTGCGCCAATGTACTAACTGGGGCTCCCGGTATGTTGTAATCACGCCGAAGATGATGTTTTGTCCCTAACTCTCGTTTCAGTATGGGCTTTGCACGTCTCGCCGAATCAACCATCAGGAAATCTCAGGGTAAGTCCGAAAATGACAAGCTGAGCGCGTTGGAGAAGATTGCCGCTTCTTCCATTGGTGGCGCTTTGGCCACTTGGAACCAGCCCATTGAGGTTGTCCGTGTTGAGGTGAGTCGACTTGGAATTCGAACAAGGAGCGATTAGCTGATTCATGGATCAATTCTTCAGATGCAGTCAATGTCCAAGGCTGCTGCCAATTCGAACCGACCGGCAAAGTTGACGATCCTCAACACTCTTGCATTCATCTACAAGGAGAATGGTATGAAGGGTCTCTACCGTGGTGTCACTCCTCGTATTGGCCTTGGTATCTGGCAGACGGTGTGCATGGTTTCGTTTGCAGACTACGTCAAGGTTTGGGTGAAAAAATGATTTCCTCTTTTCTCTTGCTTGGGATGAGGGTACCTCCATTCTCGTAAAGCGGAGACTCTGGAGACTGGGTTGCTTTACAGTGGCGTAACTTATGAACAAAAGCACATACCTCTTTTTAATCCATAGACTAATGCACGTTACATCTTGATAAATTCCTGAGAGGGAGATTTCTGCAGGGAACGTTTCGATCATTTGATGGCCGTGAAGCTCAAGTCACATCATCCTTGGTGACAGCGTCGCAGACACACCCGCCTTGTTCCTTCTCAGATCCTCAGTCCCTTTCTTCTCTACCTCCACGACACACCGCTGTGCCCCCAATACCCTAATGTCTCTCAAGGCCGTCCAGACTAGTCGCCTCACGCAGGCCTATTTGCATCAGCTCAAGTACAATGAGTTGAGGACCAAAGCCATCACTGCCGGTACGTAACCCCACCCAGCGCCATGAGCTAAAGCTCACTCACTTACTCACCATTTCCGTAGGCGTTTTGGGTTTCCTCCAAGAGGTCCTGGCGCGACATCTCGCAGGGGTCCCGTCTCGTAAAGTCCACCCATCCGCTGGTCCACTCGAGCACCTCCTCGCGGCATCGAAAGTGAACGCGAAGGCCTTCAAAATGGCCTTATTCGGGTTCCTCGTCTCAGCTCCCTTAGGTCACACCTTGGCCAAAACTATGCACAGAGCCTTCGCCGGGCGAACCGGACCTAGTGCAAAGTTGGGGATGTTGGCTACGAGTTTGCTCATCATCGCGCCCATTCAGATCGCGGTATTTTTGACGAACAGTGCCCTGGTTGAGGGAGCGAGGACCAGGGAAGCTGTTTTGAGGGTCGTTAAGAAAGGTTTCGCACCGGTCTTGGGGGTAACGTGGATCACGAGCCCGACCGCCATCATGTTCGCTCAAGCGTTCTTGCCACCTGAGGTACGTGGTTCCCTTTGTTCCACCGCCACGAGGCTATTTTTACTCACCTTTTTTCTTCTCGGTCTAGTTTGAGGTTCCTTTCTTCAATCTGGTCCAGTTCTGCACCGGGGTAAGGCTTTCTTCGGCTTCAATTGCGCCAAACCCCTGTTCGCTAATCGCATCTCAAATCCAGCTTTTCTTCAATACCGCTGCGATTAGAGCTACGCTGGCCGCTCAGAAGAAGGACGCTAAAAAGGACTAGACGCTGTCACATTCACCAGGTTCATTCCTATTTCCTTCAGTTTTCTCTAGACATCTACTTGTGCGCCTTCCCTCACTCCCTACTCCCTCCCACGGTTGGGTCATACCCTCTCCCTGCTCTTCTGTGTATCATAGTGCTTCCACCACCTCCGTGCTGCGGTTGCCCGAAATAAGAATCCAAAACTGCCCTTCCTTGATCGAAGTATAACTGTGCACAATTGCGCTCTGCCCTATTGAGAACGCCGAAATATTTTCTACTCGTACTCATGAGCTCGGATAAACTCCAAGCTTGCGGTGGGATTTCTTGTTTCGTCGTTTGATGCTGCTGACACTTCTGAGACGAACGCCGATGTTCCGTCCTCTTGTCAATCCCTAATATCGCTTCAGCTATGATCCACTCGTCCTCGAAACGGTATGGAGGATCTACGGAGGTCTGATGATTGGAGAGAGAGGAATGGGTGTTTCGAGAAAGTACGCCAGGCGGAGCGAATAAAGAAGCCAAGTCGGAAGGGAGGCGAAGCCAAAGATTAGGCGATGCCCCAGCGGAGCATTTCTTCAGGGCATCTTGGACGAGAGGCAGGGAGGAGCACAAAGCAAAGGCGATCGGCCGATCAAGTTGCCCTTGTCCTTCAATGGTGCTGTCACTGTGAATACAATCCCCGGGATCCCAAGATATCGGACCTTCTGCGGTTCTAAACTAAGAAATTGTCTGGAGAGTGGACTGAGCAAGGACGACATGGCGTTTGATTACATATGCACGCACCTCCTAAGCAGAGAATCTGGATTCAAGACTTGAGCCAGTGCATGTACGAGCTGCTCGACGCTGAGCTCGCTGCCCGGGTACGAGTAGTACGACTTGCTGGATGGTGGTGGATATGGTTGAACGAGTACCTCCTGTTTACTTCGGTCGTTCGTCGCTTATATAGTAATGCTGAAGCGCTGACTCACAACCGCACTCACTGGGGCGACGTTGACACGCAAAGCTAACATAATTATAAGATGCTCGCTGCACTTCACAGAACTTTCTGGAACCTGACACGCTGCTGAAACACTGACTCGCCGCATACATACACACTCGCCTCGATACAGAACCGACGTCGACGTCGACAACGTCAGAATTTTGTAAAACTTTCTGGTTGTCGAGAAGTTATTTTTTTCCAGCTTACATCGACCATCGTACGTGACGAGGCTCTGGTAATCAAATCGGGAGAGTAAGTGAGGAGGTGCCACAACAACCGTGCGGCCGGTGACTTCTTCAGGGTGTACAACGCTGGTGGATCACCTCCTTCTTTCGTTGACAGATCCAGGAATCGCGAGCTCAGTGAGCTCGCTTGATATTATCGCGGTGATCACTCGTTTATATATATAGACTGTATGTCGACCGGCTCCGGGGGACGTAGTACATTGTGATCAACCGTTTGCTAAGTACACACAGCCGGTACACGGGATTATGTTGTTTATCATGTACATCGATTGCAAAAAGGGGCCGTCCGTCGAAGCTCGAAGTGGAACAGAAATGGCAACAGGCCTACTCCCTCATTCGCCTCCTGCCCTGACTCGAACCTCCCCTACATGCTCCTTCAACTCCTCCAAGAAATCCTGATGGGACGCATCACCTCTTCTAATCACCAAGGAAACAAGCCCCAGCTGATAACCAGCCCGCTCCCTTTCCCTGACTAGACTTACGAGCAACCTTGGGAATGAGCCCTGGGATTCCCAGTAAGCGTACTTGATCTCTTGGAGGAACCGACAAGGAACTTCAGCTGCCCCTGGGTCTGGATGCAACGAACGCAAAAGCTCTTTAGCGAACTCTTCATTCCGGGGAGCCAATCGAAGAACCCTTAGACTCCCCAGGGCAAAGACATTGACAGGGAAGGCCATGGGGGTGGAATAGCCTCCCACGAGTTCCAGGTCTTCTATCTGTCCAAACGGGATGCACGTCCAATCGGGAGACCAGTCAACGATAGTGGTGTTTCCTGAGATGCCAAATGCACAGAATGATACATCAACTCCGTTACCAGAAAATTTGACCGTATGGCAGTGCGCGTTTGGGAGGGAGTCGTAAAACATTTTGGTCACTCCAGCCAGGAGCGGACGACCACCGTGGGGGAGGACATCGGTCAGCGTTTGCGCTAGTTTCTCTTTCCAGAAGGTCGGTCGTCTCGGTTTATACGAGGTCACTTGAAGTCGTTTAAGGCGTGGCAACCTCAGGAATGGGAGGATTTGACCGGCGCAATCGCAACTACAATCCAACTCTACCAACGACTCCAGAGAGATGACCTTGTCCAGGGAAACGTCTTCTATGCTCCGGCCTTCGACGTCAACAACAATCTTCTGCAGCAGAGGAGATTCGGAGAGGAACTGAAACAGCGCACCCACGCGAAACGGAATCATCCAATCCATCAGATACAGGTGGAATTCCGTTAGGTTTGGAAGTGGAAAAAGGATTTCGAGTCTTGGGCACGCGTGGTTGAAGGTGACGGAACGGAGTGACGGCGCTCGTCTGCCGAGGAAGTTGTCAGGAAAGTCCACAACATCACTGGAGTTACTATGGATTTCTAGGTGTTGCAAGAGTGGGGCGGGGTTGCAAAAGAAGGGGGAGGTGATGTGGTCGCCTCGGATGGCCAGCGATCTCATTCTTGCGATTTGTGGAGCGAGGTATTCGAGTGCTTCGAGGTTCGGCTCCCAAGCACTCGTCATACTGACCTCGATGGGTGCTGACTTGGATCGCTCGAGGTACGTGAGCGTGCGGTCGAGATCGTGGCGAGATTCAAACTGGAAACAGGTCCAGAGGGACGGATTGGATATGAGGGTGGAACGCCAGTGTTGACAGATTTGTGTGGCAACGACTAGATCACGCTCGCAGGTGCGATATTCGAGAACTCTCAACAAGATCTCTGGCGGGAGCCTGTTGACGGGACAAAGCGTGTCCCTGATCATCCTGGTTGTCTGCAGAACCTTAGAGAGTTCCTGCTCTATACCGTAGGTCTGTGAACAGTAGAGCAATTAATAACTGGTAACAGGTCATATCGGGATCCTAAGATATCGGACCTTCCGTGGTTCCAAACTAAAGGAGAGGCCCGATCTTCGATCGGCCGGAGGATGCCTCGATCTGGAGAGAGTGATTTGTAATCACGGGTTTGGTACGAACCTAGTAAATAGACCAGTCCCGCTTACTTCTTGCCGAGTGTTTTAAGTATCGGGAGTGCCGGTTAGTTGTCGAACCCTTTCTCGATCTTGGGAGAAGCAGTTTCACAAAATGCATTGACATATGCCACAACTATTGAGGATCGAGAGCAAAGGAACACGTTCACAAAAGAAGCTTTGTTAAAAATCCACAGGCTACTATGTAAGTGGAAGAAGTCCTCCACGTCGAAGTAGTGGTTGAGGAAGAACCCGCGGCTGTTTTCTACGCTCGTCATGGCGGTCGGCCCTCTCGCCAAACTTTGGAATGAGATTGATCGGCATGTGGCAGTGGTAGAGGGGCACGATAGCACCCATTGGGCTGCCATCGCTGTGCTTTGCCCTCCTCAAAACATACATGCCAGTGATTGGATCAGGGGCAATTTGTTGACCGCGCGACATATGTGGCTGGAGGGCAATGTCGAATCGGTGGACATGCATCAGTGAACCGTTCAGCCCTGCTTTAGTACTTGCTGAGTGTTTCAGGTGTGAGCGAACACTACTTACGCTGTTTGGTCCTCCCTCGATTCCGAGAGAAGCAGTTTCGCGACATGCCCTGGCATGTCTCACAAGCAGATAAGATTGAGAGCCATGAACACTCCATTTCCTTCGGTAGCGGCGTGTCATCCGTGGGTCCCAGTGACTATGCCTCGTGCCTAGGAAAACCAGGTTCTCCCGGGACGGGATGGTGCTTCCGTTCCTCGAACCGCAACGGAGCGGGGAAGATCCACAACTGTGTCCGAAGCGTTCTTTGCCCCTCAAAAACCCTGAAACACGACGATCGAACCGCTTAGTTGTCGGTCAATTTGCTGATGTCGGTGCTGGGGGAATCGGAAAGACATCATCGCCCTGACCGTCCTCCACTACGATCGGATCAGGAAGCGGTTTGGCCATAACCGTAGATTCATACGATGCGACCAATTCACCCCCTCGCACATGTATATCCTCCGTCGGCTCTCCAACGTCATTGGCGCAGGGGTTGAAAACCCCGAGGATCTAACCCCTCTAACCACTCCGAGAGTATCTTTCTCCCAAGGATCCGATATCATCCCCACTACTCTGCACAACTAAGGAATGCTACTTCACTCGGACGTCGGTCTACCTCGATCCGAACTACCCCGACTTCATAAAATCGCAATGGATTGCATCCGAGGGCGTAAATGTTGAGCACCTGCTCAATGTCTTCACAGCAATCGACCAGAGCTCGAATGGGGTCCGGAATGCCTGTGCCGACTTCATGATACACTTGGTTTGGCACAAAAAACGACTGATCATTCTGAAGCCAAATATTGAAGGGCTCTCGGATTATCATCGCTTCTTGTTTGAGCTCTCACGGTCGTTTGACTCGGTTGGAAATCAGGCGGAGCGCAAGCAGCTCCTTACTCAGACTTTGAAACTCTGGAGGGGGTGGGGGAATGACTATGAAGTCGCTCGGATACTGGGCCACCTATCTGACGCGAGTCGGCTAATGGACCTCCCCAAGGAAGGAGTACAGCTGGCACAAGAAGCTTTGGAGATTTACGAGCGACTTGGTGACACGAAGGAGCAGGTATTGTGTTTGATCAAACTCGGTTGGTTGTTGGAATCGGACAAACAACTCGACGCCGCAGAGGAAGCCATATCCCGTGCAATCAGTCTCCTCCCAGAGACAGGCCAACAATATCACGTCTGCGAATCTCATCGTGTTCTCGGAGAAATATACCGGTCCAAGGGCAAGACTGAAGAGGTCATCCACCATTTCGAGGTGGCCCTTGGAATTGCGTCCTCTTTCGACTGGCACCACGACCTGTTTTGGATTTATTATTCCCTGGCGGGGCTTTTTCTCGACGGAGGCGGGTTCGATGATGCAAATGCTCACATCGAACGCGCCAAGTTGCACACGGCCAATCGCGCATACCATTTGGGTCGTGCGATGGAGCTCCAGGCTCGGGTATGGTATAACCAGCAGACCTGAAGAGGCGAGGTCCGAGGTTCTGCGCGCGGCAGACGTTTTCGAGAAGCTTGGGGCTGCAAAAGACTTGGAGGGCTGTAGAAAGCTCCTCCAGATAATCCAAAACAATCCGACTGCCTCCGGTTAGTTGGGATCCAATTGTGAGTTCTTATAAATGGTACTACTTCCTGCATGCGTTAACTCTCCACTCTAAGTTCGGGGAACCAGACGATGGCATTGATGGCTGCGTTAACGTCTTCAAATCGGTCCTTACACAACCCGTCAACACCTCGTCCTTTTCACCCCGCCTTCCCTCGCGGTCTTAAAATCGCCACCTTCTTCCCCTTCAAAAGGTTTCTTCCCTCCAATCACGAGTCCTTCAATCACCTACATCGTTGTCGTCTCATGTGTTATCCTACCACTCGTCGTTTCCAATCCACCTCCTGCGCTATGTTCCCTCTCGCCCTCGTAGGATTTGTTTATGCATGTGTATCTAGGGACAGCAGGATAAAAAATTTCGTACCGGCTCCACGCCGATTTCATGTCGCGCTACGGAATAAGGCGCATCTATGGTGGTGCCAGACCCGCGAAGGCTACGAAATATGCCGGAGCGAGGCTCATAATAATTCAAGAATCTGCTCTTCCTCAGGCGAGGTATAATCATGTATATACAATCATTCCGCCTCGAATCACTCCATCGAACCTAACGGTCACGCTGACTTGGAGATACACCCCGAACGGTGAAACAAGAAACCCCACCACCGACTTGATGCTGCTGACCCTGCTGAGACGAATACCGATGTCTCGTCTTCCACGTTCCGTCCTCTTGTCGATCACCGACTTCGCTTTCTAAGATCCACCCATCGAGGCTATACGTCCCCGGACGGTAGATCCACGCCCTCGCTTGAAGTTCCGTCGTTTGGGATCGTTCCACCAGCCCGCGGAAGGTCCTTCGACCGGCGTATTGCGGTGGGAGGATGTGTCTATACCCGTTTCACGTTAGCGATTCCGAAGAAGGCGAGGGGAGAGGTAGAACCTACGGTGAAGAACTCTTTTTGGTCTCAGAGGATGGTAACCGGAAGACGAACTTTGCCGGGTG
>Ga0307515_10020528_pt1 | contig 11777 bp, 9 predicted proteins | sample 17_EM_MG_FD_194513 | JGI IMG/M metagenome (GOLD analysis project Ga0307515, IMG submission 194513) | Populus trichocarpa ectomycorrhiza microbial communities from riparian zone in the Pacific Northwest, United States - 17_EM | ecosystem: Host-associated > Plants > Roots > Unclassified | place...
TAAATCAAGAATTATTTATGTTTATAAATATATATATATATATATATAAAAGTAATTAAAAAATACTAAAATGAAAAAACCAAAATCAATTGAATCAATTGGCCCGACCCGGCCGGCCTAGGCTTAAAAATTCAATATATGAATGTCAAAATATTTAATCTTGTAACATGAGTTACTCGTTTATGTCTAATAACTTTGTTTATTAGAATCAATTTTTTATTTAATTAAATGTTAATAAAAATAGATACATGTATAAAATCAATTGAATAAAATTTTAAAAAAATCATTTAAGATTGCACATATTATAATAAAAATATTGTTGTTTTATGTGAAAACCCAGTTAAAACAAAACAATATCCAACTAAAGAATAAATTGGAAAGTTAAGATAGATGCGGATATAAATACCTAATATTGAAACACAAGCCACAGACCCAATTATATTTAATAATATTATTTATTAAAACCAAAGTTTTATTTAATAAGATAAAAAACAACACGCCTACATAATGATTGAATAAGATTAAAAAGAAAGAAATTTAAGTGGGCAACATAGAAAACAAATATCCCATGACATCATAAAAAAAAATGAAAATATATTCGTAAACTAAATAAAAAATTAAATCATATTTAATTAAAAAAAACATCATAAGATTTTGTAAACAAAAAATAAACCCCCCCGACAGATAATATTCTCTTATAAAATATAAATCGAAAAACAACCACTATATTCTAAAAAATACCCAGTTTGAGGGTTAATTAAATAAATATTGTTATTACTTTTGAATTCGACTGTTTAAAAAAACGTACATAAACGGGCTCTTACTCCCTTAGTAAAATACAACTCTTCTTTTCTCAGAAAATAATTATCTCGCCAAAAACAAAAAAAATTACTACTTTCCTTTATGTTAACAATAAGATACATGCGATTACAAAGCTAAAACTGTATGTACAAAGTCAGTTGAAATCACAAATGCCTCTAGTATTGAATTTTTTAGATTTTTTGTTAAACAAATCCTATACTTTCCTTTTTTTCCTATACAGAATTTTGCGAATCTCCCATCTGTTGCAGGCATACCTTAATTCCCCTTCAGACGTCCTCCTAGTGCGCATTTGCACGCCAAAAAATTAATGTACACAGCATCTTCCAAATGTTAACTCTTTTGTCGAAGCTCTGATACAGATAAAGAACCGAGGAGTCCAATTGCAATAAGAGAGCTCCAAAAAGGGAGTTGCACGACTGGGAGCCTCCAACTCCCCAAATCGAAAGTAATCTCTCCATTTGCATGGGTTCCATAGCAAAACAGAGGCACCTCATTGCAACTTCGTATGCAAAAATCATCTCGATGCCACCAACCACTTCCTGGTATTCAAGCAAAATCCAAAAGTATATGCAATATCATGGCATCTAACAATAATTTCTCACCTTTGAACCAGGAAGCTGGTCCCTCGAGGGTGTGATCTCCCACAACCTACCCAAAAGCACCCCCAACCCTTGTAGATATTGCAGGAATAAATTCGACCAAACAGATATGCTGCAAAAGCAATCATCTTGACTTGTTTATCAGTTTACCTTCACCATTAGTGCAGCGCCACTTTTTTGTTTCACATTCTGTTCAGCAGAAGCAGCTGATGAGTTTGGCAGGTGTGCATCAAAATGAGTAGCAAGGTTCGAAAGGCCTTTCTGGCAATAGGAGACAGCATCACAAATTCAGGATATATATATGGCAACGCTACCCCAAAGTTCAAAATGAATTTGCGGACAACTACCAGCACTTCTATGAGTCCCTCTTTCCTACGATTGCTGATGAACCCTGCTTCTTCTGTATACCATATTGCCAGGCATCTCTTGATTTATCACCTGATTGATCAAATTCATCAAACGAACTGTCCATTGCTGGCTTAAAAGGCCTGTAACTCCCATTCCTGGAAATTACAGATGCACCTGAATTCTCATCATCCTCTGATGGCATCCTTGATTTGGAATCCATGTGCTTATCAAATGATCTGTGTCTTGGTCCACCTAACTTCAAACCCCTTACATTGGAAGAACCTTTCCCCAGTACTCCTTTTGAAACTAAAAAGTCTTTGGGGAGGGAGTCCATATTCATATAACAGTTTCTTGCTTTAGCATCAGAAATTAATGCAGCCCAGTCATCCGATTGCACAAGAGAATTGGCATTCCCCATGACCTGTTGAGAAATCAAGTTCAGTAACTTGTTAGACACAGCTAGTGGGTGATGGCACAAATGACAAGCTAAAAAATGAAATGCCAAAGAAAAAAAAGAAGTGTGACAGAGAGTGCAGGTAAAAAACAAAAGACAAATCATACCCATAGAGCCCTTCTGGCACGGGTAAGAGCAACATTCATTCGGCGGATATCAGCAACAAAGCCAACACCGTGACTTGAGGCCCGTACACAAGACATAATAATGACATCACGCTCCTGGCCTTGGAAAGCATCGACGGTATTAATATAGATATCTTTCCCTTCTTCAGACTTTAAAACAGCTAAAAACTCTTGCTGGAGGCATTTCAACTGCAACTTATATGGAGTTATTATGCCAACCGAGATTCTTCCCATGCCCAAGGATTTTAAAGATTTCTGAAGATGCTCATACAACTGAAGACAAAATTGTGCTTCATGAACGTTCTGATAAGATACTGATCCACCTCTGTGTGACTCCCGCCCATGAGTAACATCATAGAACAGATAAGGTCTAAGTAAAGGGTCCTTGTAGTATGTTTCATCAGGTAAATTAGCAACACTTTCACTGTCAGTGAGACGTCCTTGGTAAAAGTACCGTGAAGGGAAATCTCGTATTTGAGGATGCATCCTATATTGTACAGATAATAACATTGTTGGGCACCCTGCTTGCTGAAACCTTTCGAAAAGACTTCTACTGTATAACAAGGTTCCAGCTGCCTTACTGATAACTGTTGCAGGAAGCTGCTGAGGATCGCCAACAAGAACGCACCTTGCAGCACCAAGTGCGAGAGGAGGAAGAACAGCTACTTCGCTGGCTTGAGCTGCCTCGTCAATAACTACCATATCAAAACCATGAGTGAGCCGAGAGAACAACTTGCGACCACTGCTTGAGACAGTAGTGAAAACAATCTCAGCCTCATTGGCAAAACTTGCCTCGAGACTAGCACGGGCTTCTTCCAGATTAAAATTGCTACCAGCACGAAATCTGGGTTCTAAAATGAGAAGACGAGAGATCTCAACTAGAACTTTATCCCTGCTTTCAACAGCAGCTGCAAGGTTCTGAAGTAATGCATCTCGGTTTTGGTCCCTAGCCATGAGAATATCAGGATCAACACCAACAGATCCTTGGGAACGACCGTCCACTGCTGCAACATTAAGCTTATTTTGAAGGTCAGCGATGTGTGCCGAGAAATAAGCTTCCTGAACTCTTAAATCTTGCATCCATTTTGAAATTTCTTCGCGGCTCTTGATTAGAAGTTGTTCAGTTCTCCGCTCAACAGAAACTGCCTGAGCAGCACGTGATTGTGAATCAACCCCAACTCTGGCCACATCAGGCCTGTAAACTTTCATCTCACCATCAATAAATCCACGATCAAGAACACGTGCAAGAAGTTCATCAGTTGCAGCGTTAGAAGGAGCACAGACTAACATTCTGGGCTTTGGACAGAGTTTCGAAAGGGAGCGGAAGAGATTCTGGTCCATGTTATGAAGAACTTCATCAATTGACCCCATAGCAATATTGTCAGGATTGCTTTCATTGGCATGCTTATAACTCTGTGGTGCCAGTTTCTTAAGCAAAGAGGTATAGTAATGCTGATACTGAACCAGATGGATGACATTTAGCATTCCCCAGACTGTATGTGTCTTACCTGTCCCTGGAGGCCCTTGTACAAGAGTAAAGGGCCACGGCTCTTGCCTCTTAGTTACCCCACTACTTGTACCAGCAGCAGTATGCATTGCAGCCCACTGGATTGCAGCCAGCTGGGGTCCATTGAATGTCCTACGCAAATGGTCAACAAAATTCTGTGTAAAGCATTCAGGCATGGCTGGGGTCTGCTGCTCATATTTTGGGAAGTGATCTGGACTGGGCTTTAGGATTGCAGTTTGCATCTACCAGGATGGAAATAAAACTTTTAGTTTCCTGTGTTTATAGGTGTATGTATTGAATATGAAGCAAAGACAAAACTTGGGTATTCATAAAGAAAAATTTGTTACCTGTAAATTAAGACGGCAAAATGCATGCAAAGCAACATACTCCCGCTGGGTGGTTGCAAGCGAACCAAGGACAGTCAAATACCAGGTGCCTCTGGGTTGAAATTTCCTCAAAATATGATCCTCGTCAACCTTTCTGGTGAAGAAAAAAACATAGAACAAGCAAGCAAATAAAAATTATGAATTACAGAGAAAAAAGTCTGATAAGATAAAGAATTCTGGTGACTTAAAATCATTCAAAGCAAGCATAAATACCACAAAACAAATTGAGATTTCAGAAATAACCTGTGAGGATCATAGGAGTCCCCTTCATAAAAGTGAAGGATTGCACCAGGAGGATCACGAGAATCCAAAGGGATGTGTCTTCTAACAGTGCCAGCCACATGTCCACTGATCTCAGGCTCTTCTTCATCTTCATTTGATGACGAGGAGTTGTTTCTCTTGGATCTTACTGCTTGACATGATGAAAAATAATCTTTGCATATCAGAAAACCAAAATGCACTTCTGTCAATTCAACCAAGTCATAACAAACCTATTCTAGCCCTTCGAGTAGAAAGAACTGCAACATCACCCTCCTTGAATGTCCACTTGCACTCATTTACTGGAAGAACGATGACATCATACCATCCTGTGGTCACAAGTATTTTTCAATCAGTCAATAAAACAGGACAGATATACACCACTACACTAATAATTTGACACAATACCTCTTTCCCGCCTTTCAATGCTCTTTACACGAACCATAACGTGTGCATTGGTTTCAGCTGAATCCTCCCAGGTGCTGTAAAGTTGTGCTCGGCATTCCTCAAAAAGCAAAGGCTCAAATACTTTTACATATTCTTCCACAGACTCAAAGTGACCAGGAACACATTGGAGCTCAGAGTCCTCTGGTGCACAGTAATAAAACAAAATAAGATTCAAATAATACAGGGACCAAAAAACACATGGAAAAAGGACACAGCTCTCAGAAAAAATATATGGAAAGAATCAACATCCACGTATTTTCTCAATGGATATATACAAGGTGGTTAAATAGGAAGTAGCTGCATAGAATCAGCAAAAACATATGTTTAACGTTTTGATCACCTCCTGGGAATACATAAATTGGCAAGCAAACCTCTATCAAACTTGTTTGCTTCTATTTGGAAAAATTATGCAAATAGCAAACAAAAATGAAAAAAATGCACGTGCAGCCCTGCCAAAAAGGAAAGAAAAAGATGATGGCTGTAAATTTAAATGGCAATAACTCAATAAACCACAAGTTTATTCCATCCAAGAGCCTCTCCAACAGTTGGACCCCGCCAACCACACGTAGCCATGAAATCTCCTCTGGTATGCATGGCCCTGGCCCCGAGCAATACAAACATCAGCTTTTACTTATTAAGGAGGAGCACAAAAAAAACCTAGCTGATCCACAATTCTCTACTGTGAGAGAGAAACTGGAAGATGATACAAAATCCACATGGCCAAATATTCCAAACTAGTAAAAACAATATAGGAAACAAAATCAGAGATGAAACTAATTTGTCCAGCATTTATGAGTTACTGACTTGCAAACTCTTCTGGATACATCAGTAATCTGTCCTCTACTATTTGTACTTCTGACCCCCTCCTAAAGACTTGAAACAGATGCAAAATGCATCACTATTGTGAGAGAGAAACTGGAAGATGATACAAAATCCACATGGCCAAATATTCCAAACTAGTAAAAAAAATATAGGAAACAAATCCAGAGATGAAACTAATTTGTCCACCTTTTATGAGCTACTGACTTGCAAACTCTTCTGGATACATCTCTAATCTGTCCTCTACTATTTGTACTTCTGGCCCCCTCCTAAAGACTTGAAACAGATGCAAAATGCAGGTCCTATGTTCTATCTCTTTGGCCCAAAAACCAAACAGACACAGATAACGCATATAGCCATATACATGAATGGATGTATATATTTTGTTTAATACCTGGGTGATGCCAAAACTTCTCATTAGTCACCTCCCGTATGAGACGCTCCACTGATGTGTCCTGATAGGGGGTACTGGCTACAGTTGGCTTTTTCACAGGAAGGTATTTCTTGTTTCCCAACTTTGAATCCATGGAACTTTGGCTGGTAAGAGCAGGCTTCCTGTTAGAGAATTGTGAATTTTTTGGCTGCCTTAAATCAGCAGGATGCTTCCATGAACTCTCGGCAGGCTGTCTCCATGAATTCTGTTTTGGGAGAGGTGGCAGGGGTGAGTCTACAGAAAAATCAGAGTCGCCATTCACTTTCCTATTCTTAGCTGGTTGTACGGAATTTACATTGCCAGTACATTCAGATTTGGGTAGACAAGACTCCACAGAATTGCCGCCACCATTACATAGCAGATCAGCTTGTTTCTGATCCTTAATTATAGGATGGCTAGGCCTTTCTCCAACACGTTCAGCAGGTGGAGGACCATTACGAACTTCCTTCACAGAACGAGTGACAGTTGGCTGCCTTCTTGGTGTTGAACTTTTCATGCTTCCAGCTTGCTTGGCTTCATCTATATTAATCAACATGGTCTGTCTATTACGCTTTTTACCTAGCATTGCTTCTTTGTGTTGGTCTATCTTCCTCTTTCCCAGATTATTTGAAGACTTAAGTGCATGGCTTGCTTCCATACCTCTAACATCACATTGTTTTGAGACTGAGGCAATTTCTTCCTGACCATCCGTTGATACATCACCATTTGCATTGCCATTTGAATTTCGACTATTGTTACTTTTATGATCATTCTGACCTTGATCCAGTCCAGGTGAAACATGGCCACTGCTTTCAGCATTGGCATTATCAATAACCTTAACACTGCTAGAAACATTCATGGAAACTGCACCAGAAGTACAGCCTTCTAATTCAGACTTTACTTGATCTTGAGAAGCTTTGCCCTGTTCACACATACTACTGCCAGCACATGCATCAGCAGAGCCCTCTGCATCAGACCACTCACCTTCTTCTCTTTCAACGGCCTTAATGTCTGCAGAACCAGAAACTAGAGATGGTGCTTCTTTCTTATCATCATCAGTAATTGTTCTTGCTGGTGATGCAAACTTGGGATTCTGTTCCTCGGCCATCTTCTTTTCAAAACCCATTTCAGGGCCATAAGCAACCTTGGGTCGAACAAAAGGCTGAAAACCAGATACAGATGATGCATGTGAAAAGGCATGATTATTGTTTAATCCTTTGGGGTCCATTGATGCTACAAATAAGTCAGAATGGTGGGGATTTGCAGAAGGAAGTGCCTTGTGTGGCTGCAAGCATACAACATGATCGGTCCCCTCATCATCCTCAGCTGGGGGTTCATTAAGATCAAATACTAGCCTTCCTCGAGAACCCATTTCATGTGTAAATGCATACAAACTGAATCTTCTACACGAGAATATCTAATTACTCGAATATTTGTTTTCTTCTTATCAAATAATGTCCACCTTAAAGACATAAAAAGCCCCTTTACAAGTTGGTCAAAAGAGATGTACAAGCACTGGATATCTGCAAATCAGATTCACAAAAAAATAAAATAAATAAAAAAGAAAGAAACAATAAGGAGCAATTTATTACACTAAACAGAAAACATGCAAGTACAAAGAACAGGTGTGATGGACAATCTTCCTAATATTAAAAAAACATGTCAACCTAAAAGCTTGAGCTTTCGGGTTAAACTCAATGAATGATTTTATATTGTTCTCTAACACACATCCTCAAGTGAGAGCCATTAGGGTTTGAAACGTGCACAAGCCCACCACTACCATGTGTTGAGATTCGATCTTTTAATTGCTTGGTCATTAAAGCTCCAATACCATGTTAAATAGCCATCTCACTCAAAACCTCAAGCAAGCTTTTGGGTGAAGTCTAATGAATGGTTTTATATTAATCTCTAACACCTAATAGACCCACAACTCCTTGGTAAAAGGACTTGTGCTAAGGAGCACCCTCCAGTCAGGAATTGGGGCCTCACAATCACTAGCCAAGGTGTATTTCTCTCATGCCTAATGATGGTAGGTGGAACACTCATATTCAAATCCTTCTATTCTGACATCATCAGAAACAAACTTCCCGGTAAAAAGTAAAGACTTGTACAGAATATGCATATGCAATGTTAATCCCATCAATATGTACCCAACACAATTGCTTCCACTCAGATTTATTAATGCCAGAAAACCTAGCAGTCTCAACACGTAATCCAAGTTTCAAATAAACATATGAAAGCAACCACGTTCCATGTACAAATTAGAACACGATGCAAGGCATAAAGCACCCAAGGCCTCAAGCCTAAAGCAGGCAGTACAAAGGGAGCGAGCAAGGATTTTCTTTAAACTTGCTAACCACACCTATATTATTACTCATGAAAACAAATCCCCCAATCTATATTTATAGGCACATATGCACATACATACAAAAAATCAAGCCATGCTTATCACAACAGGCTCTTGCTCTTTACAATACAGAATTGATTATATTAATCCTATTTAAGAACAAACGCAACTCTAAAAGAAATCAGATGCTGCATAATCGTATCACAAAAAGAAATAACAAAATCAATTCACATAGACACATTCTAACATTCAAGGAGGCATTCATATTACAAATAAAATTTCAACAATGTCATTTCACAAAACCAATTTTTAAATAATAATTATTATTATCAAAGCCCCACACCAGACTATAAACCAAATCTTATAAAACACCACCAAAAAAAAAATTAAAAACCCTCCATTCCTTCACAGAGACAACAGAACAGCATTCACTCGCTGCTTTTTGATTAAATGGAATCACAAATCAAACCAGATCCAAAACCCCTAATTTCTTTGACTAATCCACTAACTCAAATCCCTAACTTAACCGTAAAAGCAATTCCTAGGGTTTCAATAACCAAACGAACTAATCGCTCCACGAAACAGCATCAGACCAATCATTACTTCGATTACCGCTCTTAACCTCCACAGATCAATCCTTATTAGCTCTCGCATAAATCCCCTAGTCAAACACGCGATTTATTATTTTATTCTAATTATAATCTCATTCTCAATTTTGAATTTCCTTCTTGTTCTTTGGTTCCAAAGATAAATACCACTTCGAACAATAAAAAAACAACAAATTAAAAAATAAATTAAATTAATATAAATTAAAAATGGATAACTGAAGGTGAGAGAGAAATTGTTTTTTTTACCTATTAAAAGCTGCTTTTGAATCTAACAAATAGTGTAGATAGGGAGGTTGGCTATATAGAGAGAAAGCAAGCGCTTAAAAGCGAATGCAAAAATATGAGAGAAGATAGTCTGTGGTTGTGGCTTTATATAGGAAATAACGAGACCCCTCTAACCGGCCGGTTTTTTCTCTGTTCATCAATACTTTATTCCATAATACACATTTTTTTAATTATTTTTTTTTAATCATTTCAATGCAATCATATTTACTGTAAATGCCCTTGTTTCCATTTATTTGCTTGGGATCGAGAATGATGGATGAGGGGTAATACGGGTACTCTGTAATTAATAGTTTTGGCAGGTAGGTTGTTTGCGTGCATAACACTTACACGGAAGAATCTTGTGCTTGAGCCAATAATGGACGTCGGTTCCGTGGCTAAGTGGGGCCTGGTGATTGCCACGTCTATATAGGGGCATCCATGGGTCTGATTGGCTATGTCTGCTGATTTTAAATAGAAGAGAGATACTAATAACCCACGTGCGCCGAAAGAAGAGGGAATGCACAGTCCTGTCATTTTGACAAATTCATGTGCTTAGGTCAGGAGTTAGGAGGTGTGTTTTCTCGAAATTGTCAATAGGGCATTGGAGAGTGTACTGCACGGTTGATTGGTGTGTGTGGGGGGAAGCACTGGGTTTTTTGTTCGTATTTAGGAAGGAACGCTTCACATTGAGGTTTCTGTTGCTATCTGCAACTTGTTGGTTATTCGGTGAATTTACTGAAAATTTCACTTTTAGCCGAGCGTGTGTTATGGCGTTGTCATGATCCGTGAGATGACAAAATAAAATGAACCGGGATGCATATGGCCCAAACAGGATGGCTAAGATGAAAACCAAGGGCCATTTCTCTGGATTAATTAGTATGCTGGTTAAAATTGTGTTTAAAAATATTTTTATTTAAAAAAATATTAAATTTATAATTTTTTATAATTTTAATATATTAATATTAAAAAATATATTTTTAATATATATTCGATTAAAAATATTTTTATAAAAATATCATACATCAAATTATTAAACACACTTAAAGTACTGTGGATCAATTAATCTTTAACAGATCAAAGTGGAGATTACTCGAATTAGAGAATAATGCTGCTTGTTCGAAGTTAGAGGAGATATCCTCCGAGCTTATATTATTCTATCATATTTATTAACTATTTGATTTGTGCTATACTGTCAGTTAAATAAAAAAATGTTAATAAAAAAATAGATATACAAACTTTTTCAACATGTTTTTTTGACGTAAAAAATTCTAAGTGCAAATCAAAAGGTTTATACATGTATTTAATAAAATAAATCGAAAATCATCTGTGTTAGTGGATAAAAATAAAAAGTAATTAACAATAACTGAAAACAAAACTGAAAAAATATATAAATCAAATCAATATATTTAATATTACAGTACGGGGCATTTACTCAGTTGTATTTAATAACTTTGTTTGTTAAATTAATTTTTTTATTTAATTAAATAACAATAGAAATAAATACATTCATGGAATCCATTGAAAAAAATCAAAGGTAAAAAATATTATGCAACACTGCACATATTATAAAAATTATCAAAAAAATAAATATCTTGTATTTTTTAAAATAAATTTTATTTATATAAAACATAAAAAGAATTTATAAATGAATTAGAATAATCTCTTTAAAAATCAAATACATGTAAAGTAATTAAAAATAATAATACCCACCATTTTAAAATATATCAAATAGAAAGTTTAAAAAACTAGAGAGATTAGGGTATTAATTTAAACATAATTAAGACATGCATATTAAAAAAATACCACTTAAAAAATAGAAAAAAAAACTAGAAAGAAATAGGTCAGGCCCACACACGTTGATCCATTTGAAAAGGGCTCGAGCATGTAGACCTTTATTTTTTTTATCTGGCTATGGCCATCTGCCTCAAAACTTTTTGAAAAAAATATGCAAGGAAAGCATCACCTGCTTTTTCTATATTCTAGTTTTAAGATGATGTTTGGTTGCGTGGTTGCTTCTGCGTTTGAAGCAACCACAGTAACTCACCCATTTGGTAATGCTCCCACAACAGATTTCTACTGGTGGGGCCTACCGTTAATTGTGGCACGGCCACAAGTTTGCAAGAAGCAGCAATTTGCTGCTTCTTGAGCTTGAAAACTCATGAACAGTGGAGCACTGTTCATGGTTTTCTTCCATGAACAGTGGAGCATGCTCTACTATTCATGGGTTTTTTCCATGGACAGTGGAGCATGCTCCACTGTTTCGGCCGGACCAGTCCGGTTCAACGCTAAAAATACATTGAACCGGGTCCGATCTAACAAAATAAAAAAATATATTTTATTTTTAATTGTGTTTTATTCGAAAAAATAGTGTTAAACATTAT
>Ga0307515_10020529_pt1 | contig 11776 bp, 8 predicted proteins | sample 17_EM_MG_FD_194513 | JGI IMG/M metagenome (GOLD analysis project Ga0307515, IMG submission 194513) | Populus trichocarpa ectomycorrhiza microbial communities from riparian zone in the Pacific Northwest, United States - 17_EM | ecosystem: Host-associated > Plants > Roots > Unclassified | place...
TTGGGGTTTTTGTTCATCATTTTGATCCTAAAATTACAAGAATGGTGGAGAAGGGTTGTTGTCCATACCTCACGGTTCACAACAGTTTTAGGAAGGGGTTTGGTGGTCTGTTATTCTCTCTCAGTCCAATTTCTTCCTTCTCTCACCTGTTGTCCAGCTAGCCCTCTAGGTTCTCCCTTCTCCCTTGTTTTCGGTTTTTCTCTTCTTCACTTAGCTCACATCTCACTCAACTCTCAAGGAAGACTGCATGCAGGCTGGTCGTGTTCAGTTTTTCTCCTAGAGAAGGAGTGGTTGTGCTGCAACAATGGTTGTAGCCAGTCCTAGGAGGAGGTCTAGGCTCTTTCCTCCTTCAAGTTTTGTCACTTCTCTCTCACACACCAAAGGAGACAGCTACAACTAGGGCTTGGGTTTAATTTATGTTGGGAATGAAGAAGACATGGAAGCATGTAGCTGTTGTAGATAGATCTTTGGGAAGAGGAAGGGTCACCTTCTCTCTCCCCCTTGTATTTATAGCCCCTATAAGTGTGCTGGGGTGTTTGGGCACTGGACTAAGGTTGTCCTTATCCCCCTTTTGGGTTATCTTAGGCTAGTTTCTATTCCAATTCTCCCCTAGGATAGGCCAATCCAACACTAATTTTTGTTGGGTTTTACAGTGACGCTATCGATTCAAAAATCAGCAGCAAAAACTGTGCCGCTGCCAATTCAGAAATCAGCAGGCAAGAACTGTGACGCTGCCAATTCAGAAATCGGCACTGAAGAACCATGTTGCTGCTGGTTCAAAAATCGGCAGCGATGGTGGAGTCATTTCTCGCTTTACATTTTTTTTTTGTTGGGAGTTTACATTCTCCCTTTATAATATAAATTTTGTCCACGAAATTAAAGAGATTCATATTGATAGTGCCTCTAGATCCTAAGCGCATACACCACAACAACCAACTCTAGATCGTGTATCAGGTAATTCTCTTACGTGGTTCCTTAACTATTTTAACGTATAAGCGATCACTTCACCATGTTGCATCAAATCACACCCAAGTCCTTTCTTCGAGGGTTCACTGCAAACTACTAGACCTTTGATATTTTAGAACGAAACAGTTCTAGTATAGCAGTCTATCTGGCCCTGTACTTACTTGGCTAATCATGCCTATGTTTATACCGAAATCGTGTAATTCTAAGGTAATCGAGTCTACTTATGTTTCATACCCCGCTAGACTAACCCCCACTCCCACATGCATAATATTTCTTTCAACCATGTTCCCCATCGAAGTTCCAATTACGAAACCCTTTTCTATTACTTCCACTAATTTCCCCCAGTTTGGTGACAATTTTCCTAGCAATAAAAGGGTGGGTGGCACCCAGATCAAACAACACAAGCACATTAAAGTTATTCATCGGTAATGTACCTGCTACCACATCGGATGCAACCCTAACTTCTTCATGTAATGCCTTAAACATTCCACCCTCTTCCCTTTCTTCAGAACCGACAGTCTACTAGTAAAATCATCCCCATCTCTACTTTTACTTGTTCCCTGATGTCCCTGTGAACTATCTCTAATACAGGCTTCCAAAGCTCATGCCGCCTCAATCAATTCTCTCACTAATTTAAACCATAAGTCAATCAACCCTTGCCTCAATTCATGTTGACGCCCATCCCTCAACTTCTCAATCATAAGTTCTTCGGTAGGGATGTAGTGCGGAGCAAACAGTGAAAGGTTGTGGAATCTCCATTCATATTGCAAAATCGGCATTTCCCCTTGTCTCAATGCCAAGAATTCTTGTTCTTTTACTTTGTGATGGTACCTGGAATAAAACTGATTTTCAAACTCAAATTGGAAGTTGCTCCAGGTTATGTTTCGGTTGCCCGCCGTAGTTGAACAGTTTCCCACCATGTAATGGTCTGGTTGGATAATAATTGAGTAGCATAGTTTACCTTACAAGTAACACCACACTGTCCATGGTCATGGCACTCCCAGGGGCTACCTGTGGAATCTCTATGGCTGGAAACTTCTTGGGTTGTAAAGCTAGCCATGCCCTTCATCACGGCTTTACACAATTTGGACTAGGAGTCTTGGGTCTACATATGACGGGGGCACCCCCGTTGGTATAATCGATTAGTGTCCCTCCGCTCTTTCTTGCTACCCCATCTTTGCTGGGGGTATTTCCTTAATCTGATTAGGTATTTGGTCTTTTCTTGCTTCCATTGTTCTTTCCTGCATGGGTTCAGATGATCTCATTGGAGTATGAGAAGCTGTGTCATTCAAAGGATTTTTGTCTAGCCAATCTTGGGCATTCTGGCATTTACTCCTCTTTTCTATGGAGGGTGGCTCAGTTCGTGCCCTCTTACCGAGCGCACATCATTCTGTAATATCTCACAACAATTTTATTATCATCAATCCTCAGGATCCTAGCCAGGTGCTCTGATACCAACTGTAATGACCCGACTTTTTCAAAGCCTAAATCGATGGAAATTTTTTTTTTATAAGTCGTCAGGTTCTAGATGTTTTTCACTATATCATTCTGCAGATTTATAATTGCATTCCATTCATTGACAAGGCACAATCCACATAGGATAACGTAAATCAACATTCTCATAAGACGGATTCTCAATACACATTCTTGTTCTAGTCTCGTTATCATCACGAGTTCATACAAGAGTGTCGAACGGCAAGTACACAACTAGTACTTTTGTTATCCTGACCTCATGTAATTTCACAACATAATATCCTCATAAGAAGAATACCACATACGTATATTCATACACATCATATTTTTCGTTACAAGTCTTTATAAAAGGGGTCAGACGACTAATTGAGTGATTAATATGTCTGTTCATACGGAACTCATATCACCCATTACATGCGAATATATGATTCTTTTCAAAATGTGCGAACCGCAAAGCGGATTTCCTGACGCACCATGGTGGTATAATGTCCATGTTACAACACAAGGTAATTTCAAGCATTAAAGGCAATTTAGAAACATAGTAAAGCAATATTAACGTCACATTCCATTCATGGACCAAAAGAGCATAATCTTTTTTTATTATTATTTCTCCTTACTTACGTAAATACCACCCTTAATAATTCATCAATTATCGAGGCTAATGACAACACTCAAACCTGGTCATCCATCTCAAATACCATTAACCAAACTAATGTTATTCTTTATTTAAAGCATAACAATCGAGTTCTTTCATATACTTGGTATATACAAAACATAGTACACATGAACACATCAATTCTTGAAACTAACTCATAACTCCCAAATCCGGCTATCCTCTTAGGACGTCATTAGCCGAAACCAATCGTTTATTCATCTCGGTCATCCACTTAGGATGCCATTAGCCGGAGCTAATCATTTATTCATCTCGGTCATCCACTTAGGACGCCATTAGCCGAAGCCAATCGTTTATTCATCCCTGTCATTCACTTAGGATGCCATTAGCCGAAGGTAATCATTTAATTCATGCCATTAGCCGAAGCTAATCATTTATTCATCCCGATCATCCACTTAGGACACCATTAGCCTAAGTTAATCAATTATTCATCCTGGTCATCCACTTAGGATGCCATTAGCCTAAGCTAATCATTTATTCATCTTGGTCATCCACTTAGGATGCTAGTAGCCGAATTCATCCCAGTCATTCACTTAGAATGTCATTAACCGAAACTAATTATTTATTCATCCCGCTCATCCATTTAGGATGCCATTAACTGAAGCTAATCATTAACCAATTAAATGTTCCATAGGTGGTTTATGAAATCACTATAACATGATAATATATCCTTTGTAATGCTCGTTCAAACGATTCATAATAGTTTGACATTCACTATAACATAATAGTAGACCCTTCGTAATACTCGTATAGACGTTCCGTAGTAGCTTAGCGTTCGGTATACACAACAATAGATCCTTTGTAATACTCAAACAAACATTCCGTAACAGTTTAGCATTCAGCATAACACAAAAGTAGACCCTTCGTATTACTCATCCAACCATTAATGACAGTTAATGTTCAATACAATACAACAATAGATCCCTCGTAATACTCATACAAAAATTCATAACAATTCAGCACTATGTATAACACAATAATAAATCCTTCACAATACTTATATAAACACTTGTGACAAATAACCTTCAACATAATATAACGATAGATCCTTCGTAATACTCATACAACAATTCATAACAATTAACATTCAGTATAATGCAACGGTAGATCCTTCGTAATACTCATACAACCATTCGTGACAGTTTAGCATAACAATAGATCCTTCGTAATAAATTCACTTCAGAAACTAATGTTACGCTAGAAGGGGGTGGAAATCACCTACCTGTTCCACCCGTAGGGTGTTCTTGTCCTGAAGAAGGTCCGCTCCTAGAAGAACCTCAAATATTTTTTTTCAATTTTTCCGGGTTGACTCGAATTAACCCGTGTAACCCGGGACCCAGCCCCTTAGCCGGGTCAACCCCTAGGTCGGGTTTGATAACTATAGTTTCCATGAAAATATAACTTTAAATAATGCAATTGAAAAAAAATAAAGTTACGTGACCAGTTAAAAGACTAAAAACCAAAAAAATAGGCAAAACCTTCTCTCTTTTATTTTGTTTGGTGGCCTTTTTAGAAAAATATTGATTTTTTTTTGTTATGTGTTTAATTTTTGGAGTGGTTTTTCTGGTTCATCTATGATTTTGTTTTTTTCTTTTATATAGATAAACTATGTTTTTGAAAATAAAAAATATTTATTTTTAGATTATATTCTTAATATTTGTAGTCTTACATGTTATTCATTTTTTTTCCTTTCACTTTATACAATCAATTTAATGTTCTATTTTTCAATATTCAATATCTTGATCTACATTTATCTCTCAATTTTTCAAGTTTTGTTTTTAGATATCATTAATGATTTTTTATTGATTTATTAATGCATATAATTCTTAATTTATTTAATTACATGTGTGAATAAACTTTTTGATTTATTATATGTTTTGAACTACCAAAATGCGTTAAAAAACCTGCGTAGATAATTTTTTATGAAAATAAAAATATTTGACCCGCAACGGAGCACGGGTCTCATAGTTATACAATATAGCCTATACTTTAAAGACTTGGGAGTACACACACCTTTTTCACTGTATAATAGTGAAGTAGGTGGGTTTTCTTTTCCTTATTTGTTTTTTTTTTTTATTTTTTTTTTTATTTTATCTTTTAATATTTGCTTGATTTTTAATTTGTCTTCATAAATTATTTCAATTTACTTTTTATAAATTTATCGTAGTTTTAAATAAACATCTTAATATTTACTTTATACTTAATTTTATAGTTATCTACTTTTATTATCATATAATTATGCAAAAAATAATTTTTTTTAAAAATAAAATTCATAAACCAAAAAAGTATATATTGCCTGCATCGGGGATTTAATAGATTAAGCCGCGAAACCAAGTTAATTCAATATATTTTCATCTAAATATTAAAATTAAAGGTCATCTGATTTTTTTTTTAAAAAATCAAATCATGTTTTTTACTGGATATCTAAATGATAACTCCAATAATTTCATTTTAAACTGATAGTTAGTAGTAATCCAAACTATCATGTTAGTAGTAAATTAAAATCGTTCTAAAATAATAGTTAAAATGTTAATATTTTAATATATTTTCCAATTTATGAGAATTAATAACTCGAAAAACTATTGAACACATTGCAATAATTAATATCTTATATTTTTTATATTTTTAATAATATAATACTCGTGTAAATATATGGATGTGTTAGGAACATGCTTCAATCTAATTTGGCCTCCGAAAATGTTCTTTTTCCTTTTCTTTTAAGAGATGATACACCAACAAATGATCATGATTTAAGGGTTTTTAATAAACACAGATAGACCTTACTTTCCAATATAGAAAACCTACCCATAATTCATGGGCTATGGATTTTGATATCAGCAACGTGCAGAAGTAACCAAATATCCAACTGATTTGCTAAATAGCCTTGATTTACTGACATTTGTGCCAACAAATATAACCTAAAATGTTATCAATGATACAAAATGAACAGGCTGGCCCATCATAATAAAATATTGCATCCATAAGTCAGGCTTCATCATGGATCCCAACTTTATTTACATACATCAATTGGAGATCCATCCCATTGGAGCTACCATACACCTTCCTTGGACATTCTCAAAAAATTGGAAAGAGTGATATTCGGGAGCTCAACTACAGCCATTTTCTTCTTCTTTATTTTTGTCGTCTTAAATGACTCTGCATCCTTTGATTCTGTCTCAGTCACTGAGGCCAAGTTGTAGAACTGTACAAATAGAATTCAATCCTGACTAGTTACTGAGGCCAAGTTGTAGAACTGTAAAAATCATCAGGAAGCATTGAAAACATATAAAAGTGAAGCATGCCATGTGTTTTCCATACAAATCATATCTGGTGTCAATTAACAATAAGGCAAGCAAACCATTTGGACTCCTTCAGCGAATTGGAAAACAGACGGCTTTAATTTCCCATAATAAATGATGAAGGTTACCTCACAGACGCCATGCAGCAACAATCTATGAAAGGGATCTTGGACCCGTAATGATAGAACTTCATCTCCACCATCTTGAATGAAAACCCGGATGCATGCCTGAAAATGACAAGTTGATATCTGGCTTTAAACAACAAAGAAGACTTGTACCAGCTAAGGAGACATACAAGCATCAATCATCTACCAGCAACATCAAGATATAAAATAATGACATGATAGCTTCAAGAAAGAAGCGAAACAAGAAAAAGACTACACATAAACAGCATTACAATAGTTGATAAGAGACGCAGCATTTGTCACCATGACCATCCAGCTGTTTAACAAGCAATCATGACATTCATCAATTACATTAAAGGAAGACAGTTGGGGTTAAAAGCTTGCAATGATGCAATTCATTCTAACATTAAATCCTTCAAAGCATACACATCTATAATCAGAAACACATTTCAGTTGACACAAATGAATCACACCAAGCCAGCAAACCGAAGGCGTAAAACTCGAGCTATAGATGAGGTGTCTAATTTTATAGCAGCTGATAACCTGAAACATTATAATTTCTCTAATATTACAGATAAAACTTAGTACAGGCACACTAGCTATACACTAGATGCACAGTTTAGATGAGGAAAAAATCAGCAGTATAACTGACATTTCATGCTGTAAATCACCAATGTCCTTAATCATTTCAATCAATCACAAGGTATGTACATACCTCATAGCTCTCAATAAGTTCTACAAGGAAGCTACGACGAAGTGCATCTCTAGTTCGGCAATCTATTCTATGCCACGCATTCAAGACAGCCATCTTATCAGCATCAACACGACCTTCCCTTTTGACAGACCTCCTATTTAGTCTGTCAATAATATTAGCCTACCACAGACAATGGAAAGCTAAAATTAGAATATATAGCTACTGCACATACCAGAACAGCATTATGACAGCAATATGTGTTTTCCAACTCATTCACATGCGAGAAGTTGCCATGAGTAAGCCAGTTTGGGGGACCAAAGGTCATTCTCCATGCACTACCGAATCAATTGTGACATGGATGGGAATGCATGCTACGAAAGATAGAGACAAGTATGATGCATCAACCGTCTACTCAATATCCTGGCTAGAGATCCTCAACATTTCAATTATAGAATGGAAGGCCAATTTGCAAATTCAGCTCATGAATTTATTATGTAGTGAACTTGATGAGACTCTAAGAAATCTTTTGGAGCCTAATAAAGATAGTCTACTCACTAATGAATCACACCTAGGAATATAACACTTGGTTTGAACCTTAAAATGACACAGATCTGTTTACTGCTAATATTTCAGCTCAAATCTTCAGATATAATAATAATGTTAAAAAGCAGAAATGACTGAAACTGAGTATGCTCTTCAATAGAAGAGGACTTGAGACAATGAAAAGTGATTTTATAAACAAGATAAGCAAAGAAACCTGCTTGTCCATGTCTATATTCCTAAACTTGTCCCACTCTCCCATATTAGTCATGCAAAATGGTGACAGTGGTACATCATCACCTGTACAAAAGAGCCCAGCATCAGTGCCAAATGTCATATCATAAAAAGAGAAACTGTTAACTGATCATGGGAAATAGGGGTTCTGTGAGGTCAATATTACCCTAAAGTGCCATTAGCCATTGAGTTGTGCTCTAACTATCATCAGCATTCAAGTATGGTCAATTAGATTTTTTTCTTTAATTTAATTGCATCAATCCCCAACTAAGTTTAAGAGAGAACAACCAAATCTAAACTGGGAAAGATATGTTGCTGGTTATATGAATGCATAACCATGGTATCTATGCTCTAGATTGTTGTACCAATAATAATGTTATTGAATGGGGAGAACCCCTTAACATGTCATAATACCCCAAGGTGGTGGAGCAAACAAGCCTCTAATTTCTTCTGCATCTAAACGAGGCACAAGCTCCATCAGCAATCGATCATTTAACCATCTCCGAGATCGACGGTTGCTAACCTGGAGAACCACAGATTAGCAACAGCATATTAAACAATCTTGAGCCAAATTTGAGGAGAAAAAAACTTGTATTGATAAACCAGAAATTAAAATAGCCAGCAGTTGGAACAAAAGGAGATCCTCATATTCCAACAAGTACATAACTGCAACTGAAAAAGAAATCTTTAACCAATAAAACTCTTGAAAGCACAGAACAGCCAAGTATTACAAAAATCCTATGGCTCCAAAAACGTTTCTTTTTTCCTTAATACTAAAAATTATCCTTTTATCCTCATTTGATCCAAAATTTCAAGTCTTTTCATAGCATGAGTCACAAGACATGCAAGCGAATTGTTAAGTATTTCAGTTAATCAATCCATATAAACAGTGATCACCATCCTAGTGCATCACATTAGAAGCAATAGTTGAAGTCGTCATACAAAGATAGCTATACACGTCCTCTAGCATTAACAGTTTACCATAAAGCACATCACTAACAGTAACATAACTTGGCAACAATTAGCAATCTTTTGTTAAAAACTCAAAAAATGAAAACCCATCTCAGTGCAGGCAATAAAACACCTCTTGAACACTATCATTAATACAACTGACACGGGATGAATAATTTAATAAAAAAGGCAGTAAATTTGGGGGAAAGAAACCCCAAAGAGACGTACTTTGCCAGTCAAGCTCTCAAGGAAATCGATCTTCTTCTCGATGGACAAATCTCGGGGTTTTTCATTTTCAGCTGCCCATGATTTTTTTCAATGAAAATCACGATTCTAACAAAATAGCAAAAACGGAAAAAACTTTTCAGAAAATAAAATAAAAAATTGTAAAGAGAATAAGAGTACCTTTTGGAGAAGATGAAAGGAGACCTTCTTCAACCATCTGAAGAACCTCAAGAGTCGCCATTATTGCTTTCTTCTTTTCTGTTAGCTAATTAATTTAGATCTGATCTCTGATTTTTTTATTTTTTTTTTTTTGTGGTGGAGTTTTTGGCAGCCTTGACCTCGAGAAACAGATGACGACGTTATACAGAGACCCGCTAGACAAAAGTCAAATTACTAACCTAACCCTCGTTGAGGAATATGCACCTGCGATGCGGTTGCAGGCGGTGGATGCTTTATCTCCCTAAATGGGTCAACTATCTCGGCCCAATTTGTTGTTTTTTGTTTTCAATATTAAGTTTATTTCTTATATGTTTAAAAGAAAACTTATAAACAATAAGATAATGAAACTATAATAATAAAAACTATTTTTTCATGAATGAGTAATTATGCGTAAAATGGTAAAGTTGAGAAATGTTTTTTCAAGAATGAGTAATTATTTTTTCATGAATGAGTAATTATGAGTAAAATGGTGAAGTTGAGAGGTGCTTTTTCATGAATGAGTAACTATTTTTTCATGAAGGAGTAAAATGCTCTACATGAATGAGAAATCATGAGGTAACTGGAATTGATTAATATAATCTACTTACTTATTTTACTTTATTTTTATATTTTAATCCTATAATTTTTTAATATATCGTTAAAAAAATAAAATAACATGAGGATATGAATGCTAAAATTAATATCATTGAGAAAACAGTGCTTGGAATTCCAATAGTACTTAGAAGTTGAAGAAGTTCTCTAAAGGATAAAAGATCATTGAAGGCGAATGGTGAAGTTGACAAATACAAAGTACACTTAGTAGCTAAAAGTTCCAAGCAAAATTACGGTGTTGATTACAAAGAATTTTTTGCTTTGATTTTAAAGCATGATACAATAAGATTGATTATTATTTTTTCAGCTTAAAATCCATAACCTATCTTGGATGAAAAACCATTATTTCTACATAAAAATCCTAGTTAGCGGAGATTCTTTCATTGCTAACCTGAGTGTTTTAGAAAATCAGGTTAAGGAATGAATTATTAGATATTAGATGAAATTCTTTGTCCAAGTAGGAGTCCTCGATTAAAAAAAATAGTTAAAGATTATAATCATTTTATAAATATAAGGGTCTAACATCTTCAAAAATTGAAAAGTGTGTTGAATATCAATGAATAAAAGTTTGAGAGGCTAAATATTCGAGTATTTAGTGTTTTCAACATAACAAACTTTTGTTGGCTGTTTGATGGTGGTTTGTTTGGCTAACTCTTGTGTGTAGATTCGGTGCACATGAAATACTAGTGTATTTTTCCAATTAGAGAGGACAAGTATGTTAATTTACCAAGATTATTAGGTTGTGGTGTATTTTCCCAAACAAATAGGACCATTATTTTTTTCCTCTTATTTATGGTTATTAAAATGGGCAACAGACAGGTAAATGTCCCACACGGTTGACAGTGCACATTGCATCTAGAACAGATATATTTTTGAAGAGATTCCATGACTTCATGTAACACTTGTTAGCTGGAAAACAAATCAGAGTAGCGGTACTGTAGATGTTGTTACACTACCCCAAACTCAATTTATGATAACCCAATTTAAGCATTAAGCAAGGAAATACAGGATAGAGAAGAAAGCCTTCACCACTTAATCGTGCGACTGTTTGACACCAATATATTCATTTAAAACTAGCATTATACTTGTGTTACGTTTCATGGGTAGGATCTCAAGTTGATTTTTAACATAAAAGAAAGAAGTGTTTGCATTTTGGATGTGATTTCGGGTATCATGATTTGTTGATACTGTCGCACCCTCGCGGTGGAGCGCAGCGTCGCGGCGACTCTCGATTGATTTCGGGGTTTTTGTTTTTATTAGTGGATAAAGGAGTCGTCACCTAGTATTTTGGTCACTAGGAATCTTAACTGGTCTTTCAGAGATTCTAAAGTAAGGGACTGGTTGTGTAAAGGGAAGGTATTAGCACCCCTAGTACGCCCTACCTAAGGTAAGCTACTTGGTGTTTAGTTTGCCTTATAATTGCTATGGTATTGGTGTTTTCTAATCCCATCAGTTTTCCTAGGTTTGATTGAAACTAAATTTATTAAGATAGAAATCCAAGAAGATTCCATGTGCTTTAAAAGCTCATTTTTCCCTTAGTATTTCAAGAGTTTGCTACTCATAAATCGCAAGGAGGAGGAACAAAAATCTAAGGAAATTCAGGGGGCTTCAAAAGCCTATTTTTGCCTTAGTGTTTCATACTCTCACGGCTCGTAAACCGTGGAGTAAAAAATTGAAATGTCCTCGATTATAATCAAGGCTTCTTTCAAGGATGTGTGATGACTTATTATTCCTAGAAAATTATTTTGGATATTTACCACTTAGGGTTTCTTTATCCAAATATTAA
>Ga0307515_10020531_pt1 | contig 11775 bp, 8 predicted proteins | sample 17_EM_MG_FD_194513 | JGI IMG/M metagenome (GOLD analysis project Ga0307515, IMG submission 194513) | Populus trichocarpa ectomycorrhiza microbial communities from riparian zone in the Pacific Northwest, United States - 17_EM | ecosystem: Host-associated > Plants > Roots > Unclassified | place...
CCTGACCCATAAGCGTAAACCTTGGTATTGTTGGCTGCTGCGTGTACTATATTTCCTCCTGTGTGTAATGTTACCATCTGTGTACTGTTTTTATACTTTCGTCAATATAGTGCTATTGGAAACTGGAAAGTACTATTGGATACTATTCGTACTATTGGGCACTATTAGTACTATTGGAAACTGGAAAGTACTATTGGGTACTATTAATACTATTTGGTACTATTAGTACTATTGGAAACTGGAAAGTACTATTGGATACTATTCGTACTATTGGGCACTATTCGTACTATTGGGCACTATTCATACTATTGGAAACTGGAAAGTACTATTGGGTACTATTGGATACTATTGGATACTATTTGTACTATTGGGTACTATTAGATACTATTCATACTATTGGGTACTATTGGGTACTATTGGGTACTATTTGTACTATTGGGTACTATTTGTACTATTGGGTACTATTAGTACTATTGGGTACTATTAGTACTATTGGAACTCAAATAGTACTCTAGTACTATTGGAGTACTATACCTGGGTAATAGTACTATATATGGGTTATAGTACTATATATAAGTTATAGTAACAAATAGTACCAGGGGTAACTATTTGGTACTATAGATGACTATTTGGTACTATATGTGACTATTATTAAAATATAGTACTATTTTTTTTTTTTTGGTTCCCCTGATGTAGGTTTTCTACTTGTCCTTGTGATTGTGGGTGGTATGCTGTCGATAATCTATGTTCGATTCCTAGTTTTTTATACAATTCTTTAGTATATTCTGCTTGAAATTGAGGTCCTCGATCGAAAGAGTGTATTTGCGGAAATCCTTCGTGTGTCCATACGTGTTTCGCATGTAAATGTGCTAACGATTGTGCTGTCTCTGTAGTATTGCACAGTATGAAATAGGCGTATTTAGTGAATCGATCTATCACAACGTAGATGGCGTCCTTTCCTTTTGACTTCAGTAGTGGTCCGATGAGGTCTGATTCGGTCCAGTGCCAGGGGGTCATAGGATTCGGTAGCGGCTGTAATTTCCCCTGTTCTCGAGTGTTCTTTTTCTTCGCTTTTGCGCAAATGGGGCATCCTTGTACATAAGCTTCTACGTAATCTTTCATTTTAGGCCATGTATACATCCTTCCTAAGAGTTCGTAAGTTCCTGTTATTCCCGGATGACCCGCCATTGGTGCATCATGATATAAGGCGAGTAGTGCTTTTCGAATATCGTCGTTTTCTGGGACTACAACTCGTCCTTCTCTGTATTGAATATCATTCTTCTCATTTTCTAATTTATTTTGTTCTATTTCTCGTATTTTTTCCAAGATCTCACTGTCGGTCGCGATAGCGTCTAAGTAGATAGTAATTTCATCGTCCGCTGCTATTAAGTCGAGTTCTACGAATTTTTCCTGAGGGAGAAGTGTTGTCGGTGTTGGATCTTCGTTGGGAGGCATTAAATCCTGTCGACGCGAGAGTGCGTCTGCTGCTGAATTCTGTTTTCCTGGGCGGTATCCGATAATGAAGTTATATTTCTGTAATGCCCGAAGCCATCTCATCTGTCGTTGGTTCAATATTTGTGGGTTTGAGAAATTCACCAAATTCTTATGATCGGTAATGATTTTGATTGGTAGTTTCGTTCCTTCTAACCAATGTCGCCAATGTTCCAAGGGTTTTACAATGCCTAACATTTCCTTGTTGCCAACGTCGTAATTCCTTTCCGCCGGTGTCATTGATTTTGACATGAATGTGACGGGATGCCTTCCGCTCGACTCATGTTTCTGAGATAAAATTGCCCCATAAGCGTATTTAGAGGCGTCGGTCTCCATTCGATAAGGGAGGCGAGCGTCAGCATGTTTAAGAACTGGTTCCGAGGTTGCCAGTTGTTTCAAGTATTCGAAAGCGTTGTGTTCTCTCTTTTTCCATTGCCAATTAACATCTTTCTTGAGTAAATCGTTAAGTGGTCTTGCGATGTGTGCAAATCCTTTGATAAATCGTCGATAAAAGTTCATGAATCCAAGGAATTCTCTAACTCCTCTAACGGTACAAGGAGGCTTCCACTCTCGTACTTGTGTAATCTTCTTTTCCTCCATACAAAAACCTTGTGTGGATACCTTTACTCCAAGGAGATCTATTTCCGATAAGAAGAATTCGCACTTCTTTGGCCTTGGCGAATAAACGTTCTTCTCGTAATAACTGTAAGGTCATTTCTAGCATTTGAATGTGTTCTTCTCATGTCTTTGAGAAGATCGGAATATCGTCGAGGTATACTCGTACATTTCGATATTCCACTGGTCGAAGTACGTGTTCCATAAATCGCTGCATATGAGCTGGAGCGTTACTAAATCCGAAGTGCATCACGTTGAATTCGAATAGACCGCGTGAAGAGATGAACGCGGTTTTCCATCGATCTTTTTCCCGAATGGGGATTTGATTGTAGCTGGCTGTTAGATCGAATTTTGACATGATTGAGGCTCCTTGTGCCATATCTAATAGATCATCTAAAAGTGGTAGTGGGTATGCGTCTTTGATGGTAATAGCGTTTATTCCTCTCCAATCTACGACATATCGTTTACCTCTGTCTTTCTTAGGACGGAAGAAGGTAGGGGCGGCTACTGGTGATCTTGAGGGTCTAATCATTCCTGCGTCTTGTAATTCTTGTAGAGTTTCCAATTCAGCCTGTTGTTCTATTTCTGTAAGTCGATATCTTTTTGCTGGTTTTGGGAGTCTCTTTTCCCATCCCTTGATAAATTCGATTTCAAAATCCCATTCGTTTCTACTAAGCGGCATTTTCTTGGCTTGTCGATCATCGAAAACATCTAAATACCCATGGAGTTCCTTAGGTACATATTCTTGTGGATCCGCAAAAGTTGTTCCGTCTACTCCAAAGAGTTCCGCATTTTCCTCAGTGTCGAACAATTCATCATTATCATCGATTTCGAATCCGCTTACATTAAAAAGTTCAGCATCCTCCGTTGGTTCTGGAGGTCGCTGCATTTCAACGTGAGGATCATTGTCGAGACAATTTTCTTGGCAATATCGCGAGGTAAATGTCAACTCTCTTTCTGCCATTCGTACCCATGGATCGTGAGACTCCATCCAAGGCATTCCGAGGACTATAGAGTGTCGTCCTGTGGGCATAATGTCCATTGTAATAACTTCGATATGTGATCTAATTCGTAAACGAAAGACAGCTTGTTCATTTATCACTGCTAATACTCTACCGTGTATATCTTTTGTCGTTAGTGGAGATTGTCGCTCTATCGTCAGTATTCCATGGTCTTCTACTAAGTCTTGATGAATAAAGTTCGCTGTTGCTCCCGTGTTGAGCATTGCTTTTACATTTATGACCCCATTAACCTCCACCGGGATGGTGAAATGTTTTGTAATTCGGTATGGTGTAATTGCAAACAGATACGCTACACTACATACATTCCGAGGCGTCGTGGCCGAAAGAAGGGGGTCAATTTCCCTCAGCCACGCAGAAAATCCGGTACGTTTTGGGTAAAATCAGTGGAAGGCTTCGACGAGGATCCTTTTTCTGGTGAGTCTGACTTTTGTGTTCTGACGAGAGCAAGACTGGCTCCTGGGTTTTCGATATCTTCAGGAACTGATTCGATCGTAGCCATTTGTCCAGGTCTCGTACGCAGGTACTGCCCCTGTTGGGGTCGATTGTTCGTATTCCGATTTACTTCGTTGTGTCTCGGGCAATCACGGGCGAGTCCCTTTTTCCCGCACTTAAAGCATAAGCCGGCGGCCCGTCTTTTACAATATTCTTCTGCGGATAACCGATCTAACTCCATGGCATTGGGGTTGGTTCCCATTCCTGTTGTTCCGTCGTTTGAAGATGGTTGGGTTGTCTGTCGGGTTTCTGTCATTCTGGATTGCGTGTCTGGTTTCCGACCAGCCATTCGTTCTCCTTGGTTCTGTTTCTTAAAAGAGAAGAGTAAATCGTCCGTGGAGATAGCGGCAGCTTGTAAGTCCTCCAAGGTAGCGTACGTTTCATGGATGAGTTCTCTCTGTACATCATTCTTTAAGCTTTGGCAATATAACCACGGGAGGGCTGCATTCCCATCCATCCCAGCGAGGAGCGCGGTATGATTAAACTCCTGGGTATGATCTCGGCACGAAGTTCGTTGTCTCATATCAACAAGCTGTCGCTGCATCCGTTGAGTTTCGGATGGATCGACAAACTTTCCTAAGAATTCACGTGCGAAAGTATCCCAATCGGTAAGCGTTATTGGCTGTGCACGTCTGGCGGAGATATTGTCTGTTCGAAGTGTTAACCAGTGGGCTTTCCATGAAGCCGCTTTGGAGTCGTTGGCAATACATGCTAAAGCCCAGGCAATAAGGACTTTGTCATTCTGAAAATCTCCTGGGCGGAGAGTTCTGTATGTAGTACATGCGGTAATGAAACCCTCGCTTTTTCACCCGGAGTTCCATCGAACTCCGGTTTTGGTGCTTTGATGGTCGATCGTGCGGGTTGTTGTAGATTTTGGACAGTTTGATTCATAATTTGTACAATCATTCCTTGGGCATTCACTAAAGCCGAACAATACAAATTGAGTGTTTGAATCTGAGTATCAATAATCGCTTGGGCCGAATTGGCTCCTAGGGCCGGGATAGGCATGGCTGGTAGATGTACAACATTCTGGATTCCTACAAAGGCTGCGACATTCGTAAGACCGAGACGAAGATTAACTAATTCTTGTTGATATTGATTCGTTTCCTGTACGGTAGCATTTGGTGGATTGGCGATCGCAATTTGCGGAACAGCCCACGCTTGTGGGTTCAGCACGGCCATTGGTGAATTCTTACAGGTAAGGGGCCATATACCGGTCCGTTTTCTGTGTCTGGGTTTAGATCCGATGCACACCGACGGGTCGTATTCCTTTGTCAAACAACCACTCCTCCGATGAAGATCATGCTTTGATCAAAGCTCCCATCAACTTAGTGAATACGAGACACCGACCAGTGTCAAAGGACGGGAAAAACCAAGTGTGAAGTTGGTCGCAGTAAAATACGGGAACGTCGTAGAAATATTCCCCATTATGTACCGCTATAATGTCCGAGAATGGAAGGTCGTAGAGGTCGTCGATGTTTTCTGGTGCAAATAAGGAATAGGGGATCGGAGTGTTGTTGTAAGTATAACCTCTCGGTGCAAACGTTGTCATGTAGATGGGGGTCTTAGGTGAGAAATCGGGGCAACGAAAAGTTGTGGACCAGGAACTATTTGTCGAGATGCACCGAGGTTCCGCGAAAAGCGGTTCTGGAGGCTGAGTCGAGTTCAGTTTGAAAATTCACTGGATATTCGTCGGTAATTCCTAGGTGTCACTCTTCTTTGGGTCTCGCTGCGATGAAGTAGCGAGGTACTCTGCCAACTGTGAGATTTTGGTTACTCTCTCACGTGGCGAGAAGGGCAAAGAAGAGACGACTATATTCTCGGGTAGCTAATGTTGGCAGAGTGAGGAACCGTGAGGTCCGCACTCTATGATTTAATATACATGAGTTCTCCAAATACAGTGAAACATTACCTCGTCATAATACTAAGCAATGAGTCATAGGGAGGGTCATCGACCCTCGATCGTGCCTGGTCTCGAGTCAGCGTAACCGCACGGGTCGGTTTCCGAATAGGAATTAGGAACCATCAGGGACCCGAAGGTAGTGACGATCTGAGGTCGGGTCGTTACACTCCTTGGAGTAAAGGTATCCACACAAGGTTTTTGTATGGAGGAAAAGAAGATTACACAAGTACGAGAGTGGAAACCTCCTCGTACCATTAGAGGAGTTAGAGAATTCCTTGGATTCATGAACTTTTATTGACCATTTATCAAAGGATTTGCACACATCGCAAGACCACTTAACGATTTACTCAAGAAAGATGTTAATTGGCAATGGAAAAAGAGAGAACACAATGCTTTCGAATACTTGAAACAACTGGCAACCTTGGAACCAGTTCTTAAACATGCTGACGCTCACCTCCCTTATCGAATGGAGACCAATGCTTCTAAATACGCTTATGGGGCAATCTTATCTCAGAAACATGAGTCGAGCGGAAGGCATCCCATTGCATTCATGTCAAAATCAATGACACTGGTGGAAAGGAATTATGACGTTGGCAACAAGGAAATGTTAGGCATTGTAAAACCCTTGGAACATTGGCGACATTGGTTAGAAGGAACGAGACTACCAATCAAAATCATTACCGATCATAAGAATTTGGTGAATTTCTCGAACCCACAAATATTGAACCAACGACAGATGAGGTGGCTTCGGGCATTACAGAAATATAACTTCGTTATTGGATACTGCCCAGGAAAACAGAATTCAGCAGCAGACGCACTCTCACGTCGACAAGATTTAATGCCTCCCAATGAAGATCCAACACCAACAACACTTCTCCCTCAGGAAAAATTCGTAGAACTCGACTTAATAGCAGTGGACAATGAAATTACTATCTATTTAGATGCTATCACGACCAACAGTGAGATCTTGGAAAAAATACGAGAAATAGAACAGAATAAATTAGAAAATGAGAAGAACGATATTCAATACAGAGAAGGACAAGTTGTAGTCCCGGAAAATGACGATATTCGAAAAGCACTACTCGCCTTATATCATGATGCACCAATGGCGGGTCATCCGGGAATAACAGGAACTTATGAACTCTTAGGAAGGATGTATACATGGCCTAAAATGAAAGATTACGTAGAAGCTTATGTACAAGGATGCCCCATTTGTGCAAAAGCGAAGAAAAAGAACACTCGAGAACAGGGGAAATTACAGCCGCTACCGAATCCTATGACCCCCTGGCACTGGACCGAATCAGACCTCATCGGACCACTACTGAAGTCAAAAGGAAAGGACGCCATCTACGTTGTGATAGATCAATTCACTAAATATGCCTATTTCATACCATGCAATACTACAGAGACAGCACAATCATTAGCACATTTACATGCGAAACATGTATGGACACACAAAGGATTTCCACAAATACACTCTTTTGATCGAGGACCCCAATTTCAAGCAGAATATACTAAAGAATTGTATAAAAAACTAGGAATCAAACATAGATTATCGATGGCATACCACCCACAATCACAAGGACAAGTAGAAAACCTAAACGGATGGTTAGAAACATACCTACAAATGTTCATTGGACACCGCCAAGACGACTGGGTTGATCACTTACATACAGCCCAATTTGCATGGAATAATCATTATCATGCATCCATCAGCACTACACCATTCTTCGCTAGCCGAATACACCACCCACAGATGACTGATATCACTCCGGACACCAAAGATCTACGTACCAGACAACAACACTGAGAGGCTATTAACGAATTAGTAGCCCATATGATTGACAAAGCACATCAAGCTCAAAAACGAGCTTATGATTGATGGAAGAATGACGCACCACAATTACAACTGGGAGACTGGGTATGGTTAGAAACAACACATTTATCGACAGACCGACCGTCACCAAAACTCGACTGGAAACGTATAGGCCCCCTTACGATAGCAGAACGACTGGGACCACTCACATATCAAGTGAACCTACCATCATCTTATAAAATTCACAATGTTTTTCACGTATCTCTTCTAACACCAGTGAAAGACGATCGAATCCCAGGACGTACCCTTCCACTGCCTGAACCAATAACAATAATACAAAAGGGGGACAATAACACCCTGGAGGTGGTGGAACAACATCACATTATGGAATGTTATGTAGATTCGAGATGGATTATCGATGCCATGGGGGAATGGCAATTCCAGTTCAAAGTGAAGTGGGATGGTCTAGACAATCTTACTTGGGAAAGTCGCACCAGACTGAACGAAGATGCTGCAAAGACGAACCAACAATATCTCCAACCTGGAGACGACGACTTCGATATGGAAGAAGACTTTACGAAAAACATCCAGAGGCTCCCCACCACGACGATCCGGTGGGCAAACGAAAGAATGCCCTAGGCGAATGACAAACGGTTCATAGGCGCAAAGGCAAGGCTACCATACGACAATGACGTATGTAAGCTCCACGGGCTCTATTCTTTGAGTCTAGAATCCTCAAGGCAGGGAATGGGTATTGTAACGACCCAACCTCAGATCATCACTACCTTTGGGTTCCCGATGGTTCCCAATTCCTATTTGGAAACCAACCCGCGTGGTTATGCCATCTGCGGCTACGCCGACTTATGCCATCTGCAGCTACGCCGACTCGAGACCAGGTATGATCGAGGGTCAATGACCCTCCCTATGACTCATTGCTTAGTATTATGACATGGTAATGTTTCACTGTATTTGGAGAACTCATGTATATTAAATCATAGAGTGTGGACCTCATGGTTCCTCACTCTGCCAACATTAGCTACCCGAGAATATAGTCATCTCTTCTTTGCCCTTCTCGCCGCGTGAGAGAGTAACCAAAATCTCACATAATTTTCATCGCTAGATCAGTTTACCGAGTCTGAGGTCGGTCTCGTGTTGCTACATTGCCCACAAATCACCTTCAGTCTCTCAAAACCGGACTTACCCCGTCGTTAGTTCCGCGTCACTCCCCAGGAGAGGACCCTCACGGTCACGGCTGTCATGCGTCGCTCGCTTATTATGCACTCATGGCAAGTCGCATTGGGATTTACCTGGGTTCGATGTCACAATGTATACACACTATGGTGGAGTCAGGTGGAATAAGCCAAGGCATTGCCGATTTGGACAATGCGGGTATGTCCTCGCGATATGGCCGAAAAATAACTGACGGTGTGTTGACGTGTGAGAAGATTTTCGCAATTGAACCATATATTTCTAGTGTTCCTAGCTGCCTCTTTACTCTGGTAGTAATAGTGGAGGAACCCTGCAATGCCATTCTCGGATTCGATGGTAACAAAGGACATCATTCTCAGACCCACCCACCACTCGGCTTGAGCCAGACATCCCGAATAAGTTCATTAGTCAGCGGCCAATTGATGGCTGTATCTTCGAGTCTTCCAACGCCGTCTCTCGTGCGCCGAAACAGACGAAACGGCACAGGCTCGCCTAGTCACCTCGATGATGACAGTCGAAGGCCCAACCAGAGGATGAGAGAGCGGATGCTGAGTGATAGTCATTGGTTCATGTGCGCCCTCGAGGTGCAAACAACGAACAGCGGGACGATGCGAACGGCAAGCATGTGAACCGGTACATGGGTCGAAATCGTGAGTGCGTTCATTACGAGGAAAGGCTGTCAGCAACGAGATCGATTGGACCCTCACACGACAGAGGCGCAGTCCATTTCCGTCTTCGAAGGACGGGTTGTTCATTCTCGCCCGAAAGGTCAAGAGCAGCATCTGCTCAGCGTAGGCTCATGTCTTTCGTCTAGGACAGGGTTTCCTCCTTCGTTCAGTGATCGATTCTCGGTTACGTCACTCTTTCTTATATCAACTCCGCATTTCATACTCCGAGGCGGATGGCCTGCTGACCATTTGTTCCTTGACTCATAGGTCGGCCTATTCTAGATGTGCATTGTCGATTATGTTTACGACGATCGCGTGAAGTCGCACACTCCTTTCCAACGAATATCGCCAACGGCCCTCCCCTCACCCGACCCATTGTCGCTCACCCGTCGACCCTTGCGTCGGTTTGTAGCCCGTAGCCCGTAGTGATTTTGCGTCGAGAGGCACCTCACCTTAAGCTGCGAACATCCCTCTGTGGCGCGCAAAGAAGTCCCGCGACGAAGACGCGGCGGGAGCATGAAGAATGCTGCGCGTCTCGAGTCTGGTGGGTCATTATAAAGATTGTTCCTGTCGAAGCAGTCGTCTATCAAGATACCAAGCTCATCCACCCATTCTGTAGAGCCCGCTCGATGGCCCACATCGCATCCCCTCACTCTCCTGACCGTGATTTTCATCGCTGGATCGGTTTTACCGACTCCGAAGTCAGTCTCGTCTTGCTACTTTGCTCACAGATTACCTTCGATCCATCATCTATCAAGACCACACACACTACTCCAACTGAGAAGAGCACCCCGTCGGTAGTCCCGCGCCACTCCCCAGTACATGACACTCATGGTCACTGCCGTTGTTCGTCACGCTTCATTTCATTTCATTCCATTTCGTTCGCCGCTCGCCCATTACGCCCTCATGGCAAGTCGCATTGGGTTGTACCTGCCCCCGAACTCACTCCAGCGTCCTCGAAGCACCGCACGAGGCTCGCATATCCTCACATTCGTTACACACCGCGTGAACGAGTCTCTCAAGGACCTCTCGCCATGGGACAAACCGCTGCTCTGCAGTGGGTGTGCGGGTGCGTCGTACTACCTATTTGTGTGCACCGCCCGAGGTGGTGGTACACCCATTCGTTCCCGCTTCTGGTGAACACAAGTCGTCCGTCAAGCTCCCTCGATTGAGTGTTCCTCCATCAGTGATGTAGGGCGGCGAGTGAGTGGATGATAGATTGTTTCATCACGAGATCAATACAGAGCCAATTAATCAACACAGTTATTGTTCTCGCTAAGGAGTATCTGGACGCTCACACCATCTAGAGTGGTCGGCAATGTACCCAAGCACCAACATCCTCCGAGTCCTCTCAGCATTTGTATTCTTGTCCTTGTACATCGTTATCTACATATCCTAAACACTCAGCTAACGCTGGTTCACTGCACCTCCACCATCTCCTAAAAGACCCACCGCTCGACGGAGCTAGATTAGAGCGCCCGATTCGACCGGAACCCCCCTTGTTGAGCTTGAAGGGGTCTAAAGAGCAGGACTAGAGAGCCCCTTGGCCTTCTATATTTGCCTTTAGTGTAACCTGGATTATCGTCTCTAAACGAGGATGACCGTTTGGGGGCAAAGTGCTCGAAGGACAAGTGAAAGAGATATCTTAGTTACCTCGATATGTGAATTGAAGTCGCTTAGACCAATGTACGATGAGGCGATGAGAGTTGAGATATCACTCTTCACCTCGGGCACTCTAATCCGGGGCCTCTCAGGCCCCAATCTGCCTAGTAGATTTACCCCCCTGAAGGGGTCCGCCGTCAGCAGTCAGCAGTCAGTAGTCAACATTGATGCTGACGGCCGTCTTCATCTCGCCACCCTCATGGCCCCTTATGAGCAGGCTCTTCGGGCCGCGATAATTTTTGTATACATTATAGGATCGCATGAATAAAAAATATATAACTCATTGTATAAATTACATCGTCTGGATAATCTAGGAAAAAAACGTAAGTTGCAGAAGGTGACGGCGCGTCAGCATCGTCATGACACGCCGTCAACTCGAAAGAGGGCCGTCATGACGGGCCGTCGACTCGAAGGAGGGTCGTCATGACGAGCCGTCGACTTGAAGAAGGGCCGTCATGATGGGCCGTCAACCTGAAGGGGGGCCGTCAGCTTGAAGGGGGGCCGTCATGACGGACGATCCACTCGAGTCAAGACGCAGCGTCAGCTCGAAGGGAGGGCATCACGACGGGCCGTCCGCTCGAGTCAAGACGCGGCGTCAGCTTGAATCGAGGGCATCACGACGGGCCGTCAGCTTGGGAAGGTCCATCAGCTAGAAGGAGGCCGTCATGACGGGCCGTCAGCTAGAAGGGGAGCCGTCCTGACGGGCCGTCCGGTTGGGACGCGGCGTCAGCTTGAAGAGAAGGCGTCATGACGCTGCGTCAGCTCGAAGAGAGCGTCATGACGGACCGTCAGCTAGAAGGGAGGTCGTCATGACGGGCCGTCAACGTGGGACGCAGCGTCAGCTTGAAGAGAGGCCGTCCTGACACGGCGTCAGCTTGAAGAGAGGCCGTCACGACG
>Ga0307515_10020532_pt1 | contig 11774 bp, 14 predicted proteins | sample 17_EM_MG_FD_194513 | JGI IMG/M metagenome (GOLD analysis project Ga0307515, IMG submission 194513) | Populus trichocarpa ectomycorrhiza microbial communities from riparian zone in the Pacific Northwest, United States - 17_EM | ecosystem: Host-associated > Plants > Roots > Unclassified | place...
AGTCCGAGTGTCACTCACCGACCGATGTCGATCATCAGCTGTTTCCTGACTACCCAGAATTTGACGACGAATATCAGAAACCATAGTGTGGGTGTCCGCAACGACGATATGTGTATCCGCAACACCGCGCTGAACCTCGGAAACGGCAGAGTGTGTGTCCGCAACGGCGGTGTGAGTCTCAGTGACGCCATCGCGAACGCCAGAAACAATTTCATATATGTTTAACCCAAGTTCGGTCTAAAGGCGGACAGTCAGCGCTTCAGCACTGACCACATTGACAAACGGAGCGCACATTAAAGACGAGGAGGATCCTGTTGAGGTCCATCCTCCAGCTGGCAATCGTTTGGCCATCACTCTTCGCGTGGAAAGCTCGAGAGACTGCATTCTGCTTGCTCCGCTCGACGACCTTGCTTCGGATGTCCGCTAAGGACCTGCAATTGAATCAATAGTACCGTCAATGAGCATCCAAACCGACCACCGTTGATCCAACTCACGTCGTCAACTGAGTGATCGCGTCGAGCACAGAGCCACTAAGTTCACTCAACCGTTTCCCCTTCAGCCCCCGGTCGAGGGCGGCACAGACAGTGTTGCAAGTCAACCCAAGGTCAACGTAATCACCCTCATTAACCATCGAGTCCTACACGGTGTGCATTTGATGAGCTCGCGGTGGATCTTCACGGAGTAGAAAGGAACTCACTCTTATCATCGTGAGGATGACGCCGACAGTGCCAAAGACAGCCTTGGCTGGCGTGATAGTCGAGAGGTTTTCTGCGAGATTCAAGCCCTCTATGACCATATTCAACGAAGAGAGGACCTCGTCTCGACGTTTCGATTGCTTGGACTTTGGATCCATGGGTTTGAAGTGAGGGCAGGAGCGAAAGGACGTTGTATCGGGAAGGCTGCGTGGAAGGCTATGGACCCTGATTGAGATGAGCGGGGACCGTTGGTGCGGCGCACTCCACAATGCAGAACCATTCAAGGAAGAAGCCGTAGCAGCTTGATGTGGAGCGGTGGGGCGAATTCGAGTCTCCCAGTGACCTTCTATGCGTGGGCCATCCTCTCATCATCCGATGTCTTTCCCCCCCGAGGCGAAGTTGCCACCGAAGTTCGGAGTCTGAGGGAGTGTGATCGACTCGAGGAATTGGTACTCCGCATCGGACTTGGCTCACTCATTCGAACGATCCCGTACATCGTGATCATCTGTAACACTCGATAGCTAGACCATTCTTTCAAAAAACAGAACAGGATTTCCCTGTTCGTGCGTGACATGCAAACAAATATTTACATAGACCGCATGTCCCTCCGTATCTTCTCGAACAGTTCTTCGCTTACGTTCTTTCGACTTGGCCTTTCGGGCTGTCCCGTCTAAAACATGCTCGAAATACCCACTGGTCAATCATCCACGTCCGTTTGCATCCAAATTCGCGGTTTCTACGACCGGTGATCACCTCTCCTGGGTTTCTCGCTCCGTTCTCGTTTATATGGACTGTGGCCCAGTTGTGTGGCGGCATGTTCCGTCTTTGTCACCGGCAATTATACTTTGCTGAGAGTTGTAGGATTGTCAAAGGATGGTGTAGTCACGGTATCTGTTGTGCGGTCAGAACGTCGTTCGTCTGACCAGAGTAAGGCAGGGATTTGCTGTTGGGACTGGTAGCCGATGGGTGAAGTCGCGGCGGAGTAGGCATGTCGGGTTCTGATTGGAGCTATGTCCGGGGCGCAGCACCCTCAGAAATCGTGCTCCAGGTGCGTGGGGACCCATCGAACCTGCCAAAGCGACGCGAACGGAGGTTGGCTCCATTGCTTTCGGTTGTGATTGGGTAAGTACCAGGCAACATGGGTGGTGTTGGGTTTGCGTGGGAGCTGGACACTGAATATTGGATGGTGGCTTGAGCTTCACGGCGGGCCAAGACAAGAGGTTAGCACAGCGATCAGTTTCCTTTCCGTTGCGGTGATAGCGATTGTGAGGTTGGTTGTTTATAAGTGGTTGGCGATCGGGGTCGTGAAGGAGTTTCATACGGTGACACATATATCTGTGATACGACATAAGCATAGAAGCTGCTTGTGGATTATGTAGACTTACTTGGTCTCGCAGTCATCAGACACGTCTCTCCAACTCTTCCGAACCTCTGAAGGCAGGGAATAGATCGTCTTCGTTGTGCCTGCACCTTTTGGGCACAGTCATCGCGTCGCCTAGACTTCCGGCTCGTCCAGGGAGGGTCGGTTCGAAGCTCAGATGGTCGTCGATCGGGCCGCGCGGAGCACGGTGGGCGGTGGTCAGAGGCATGACTCGACGGTCCACGCGTGGGATGTTTTTGCAGGGCGATGGCCGGTCGGGGGAAGTGGGGGAGAGTCCTCGGATGAGAAAGAGTGCTTGAAAACCTTGAGATAAGCTAGGAAAGGGGGAAAAGCTGTGGCTGTAACTAAAGGAGTTTTATCACACAGTGTCGGTTATTGAGGGAGACCGTTGAACCCAACGACCACGGTTCCTCCTTTTTGCCTTCGTACGGCAGGTTTGTTGAAAGGTGCACACTGTGCAGGTAGAATAGGTAAAATGTTGGGGGGTTGTTGGTAAAGAACGGATTTCTTGGGAGTCGTTGGATAAGTCTTAACAAGCATATAGGCGCCCACATGAGTTAAGTACCTGTACGAAAATTGGTTAAGTATTCGGGGTCTGGAGTCGGCTTTTCCAACCACTGGATAAGTTCTTGACGTCGTTAGGAAACAAAAATTTCCAACAACTCCCGACTATTTTACCAATTTTTCCTGCAGTGGTGGCGGCGCGCGCTCGGCAGTCCTCGACTTCGGACTCATACGACTGTGGAATTGTTAGATTTTCCCGACCAATGGAGATAGATATGGCAGGAACTTACGGTTAGACCTTTGTCTGCGGTAGGCTCCTCGTCTGCTTTTGCACTGTGAGAGATGAACTCGCTCTTGCCGGTGATGGCGTGGGGCAGAACTTGAATGCGGCACACCGGATCTCTGACACGATGCACGGGACAGGACCCCAGGCTTCATTCCGAAACCACGAGCACTCCTACCCCCAACATAATGTCCACCCCTTGGATTTTGCATCGCCTCTACACGCTGGATACTTCTTCCTCCGATTTCTTGCGCGGCCTCTATTCCCTAATTCGTCACGACGAGAAAGAACAGTATCTAATTAGCCTTCAGGGACTGGAGTTGACTCGACTGGTGGATTTCCTTGACAAAGTACGCACCGTCTCTTCGTTTTTTCAAATTTCATCAGTTCGTGAAATACTGTACAGGTCCTCAGTGCCATCCCTACAACCGACGATGTCGGACGAAAATGTCTACACAAGCTGCAAGCAATCTGCGGTCACCACGCGACCCTACCATCCTCGTACATCATATCTAGTGAAATCGCCGGAGTGGGTGATGGCCCAATCGCTCTTGGTGGCACAGCCGATGCATGGGAAGGCATCCGTGATGGTGAGAGAGTCACCGTCAAGTGTTGGGGAGTTCCTCCGAACGGCAACAAGACCCCCAAGGTCCGTATGCGGTCCAGCATGTCTCTATCACGTCCACTCAATGACGCCTGTGGTCACCGCAGTCATTCTTCAGGAGTGTCATCACGTGGAAAAGGTTAAGGCATCCAAACATTGTCCCCTTCGTCGGCGCTACGACAGATCCCCTGCAAATTGTCTCAGAGTGGATGCCGAATGGAACCCTGACGGAGTTCGTCGAGGGAAATCCAGGAACCAATCGGATTGGCTTGGTGGGTCTGTCTGTAATTACCCTTGACCAATGTCGTGATTCTCCCATGAAGTTATTGGATGTCGCCGAAGGTCTCGACTATCTTCACACAAACCACATCATACACGGGAACCTGAATGGGGCAGGTGGCTTTTTAGGTCGTTCCGGCCACCGCTGATAACCCCTGGCTAGCTCAACATTCTCGTCGATCGCGACGGCCACGTTCGTTTGACAGATTTTGGGTTCGCCTCGGGAGCCGATATGATTACACGGGAAGCGGACGTGTTTGCTTTCGGCATGGTTCTGATGGAGGTTCGTCCACGTGCCCTGCCACACCCAGTGGTGGAGATAGATGGATGGATTGTTTTCCTGACATCCGAGTGCTGCCTAAGATTTTTACAGGAAGGCGTCCGCTCAATGAATTCGCAAGCCCGGTCGTCACTCCAAACATTGTGGACGACAAGTGCCCGGCCCGTCCACAGGAGGCGCAAGCACTAGGTCTAACCGACTCGATATGGGGCATGACAGTCCGCTGTTGGCACCAAGACCCCGCCCAGCGGCCAACGATGACGGAAGCGGTTGGACTAGTACGCGAATGGCCAGTATTTTCTCCCCCATGCAATTAAAATCATGACACACTCCCTGCAGCTACAGGATTACTACCCTGTGGACTGTAATCACGGACATTCCAGTCAAGGTCTTGACCAACAATATTCTACCCTTCTGTGAAGCAAAAGATGTGCTTTCCCTCGGTTGCACCAACAAGTTCTTCGCCTTCGTCGCAACTGACGATGAGTTCTGGAGACTAAAGCTGGCGGTTGATTACAATTTCACAGGGTCAGAGACAGCCAGGACGAGTGGGTGGAAATTCATCTACCGGAAATTGAGAAATCCACGTGTTTTCGTTTGGGGGTGTGTAGCCTTTTCATCCTTCCATGTTATGAGGCGTCTGTTCGTTCATTAGTGCGCTTCTGCTTGCTCGCCCGATTTTAACTGCTCAGAGATGGGGTCTGGGGCCAACTTGGGTTGTCACGGTTTCCAGGGGTGGGGTCCATGAAGGCTACTTTTCCAGTTGAACTTCGCCTTCCAGGTATTCGTGTGGTCAGTCTAGCAGCGAGTGAAAGGTTAGTATGGGTTCCGTTCCCAATCTCTCCAAACACCCTCATTTCTTATTGTTCCCGTATATCGTCAGGGCGCTCCACGCGCTTGACGCTGACGGAGATGTGTACGTCTGGGGTAAGGCTGCCTTTAATCTTTGCTGTTTTACGTTAATCTATCCCGATGCTAACAATACGTTGCGATAAACCCTTCACAACTCCCCAGGCACACTACATGCGGATGCTTCTAGAATGTCAGTATACGTTCCATTCGACAGACATCCTCACATCTTATGGTTCTCGTATACCGGCAGGCGCCACACGCTTAGCCGCCGTGTTCTGGGTAAGACTACCTTCGATCATTTCGATTTCACACTAAAATATCCGGGCATCGAATACTGCAATAAATCCTCTGAAACCCACCAGGCCTACCTTTAGAGGTGAAGGAGGACTTCTCGGGGCCCTATGGAATTGCTCCAACGCCCCTGAAGCTCCGGCTGCCTGCTTCAGTGCGCAGTATCAGGTAAGTCCGCTCGTTGGTGCACAGATCAAATTCTATACACACATCTCCTTTTGATCCTTTCTCTTGGTTTCAGCTGCGGTAAGCGACACGTTATGACCCTGGATGTCAATTCCACGATATGGAACTTTATATGTTGGGGCAGACCGTTCCGATTCGTCTCCCCCCTGCTCGACCGTTCATCTCCGGAGACGACACCCATCCAGGTTGAATGCGGCGGGCATTTCTCAACCGTCCTTACGAGATCCGGAGATGTGTATGCGTGGTGGCCGTTCGGGAACACCTTCGAGGGCCAGTATCGAGAAGCTATGGCTGAACTGGACGGGGATGAATCCACGAAAGCCACAGTACCCGACGACGAGGCGGTTATACCGTGTTACACCTGGGAGATTAACAGGGACCCTACGAAGCTCCCGATCCTCCCGAATCTGCCTGACTTACCGGCGACAGGACTTCCAGAGGAGGAGCGGAGGAAAGAGACGAAGTTGATCAAGATAGCGGCCTTTGACAATTGCCTCGTCGGGTTGACAAATAAAGGTCACGTCCTCAAGGTAGACGGATTGATTAGCGAGGACTCTGTTCGGATTTGGCGTTACGTGAGTGAGAGTGCGCAAATGATGTGCCACCTCTTTCTGAATTGTAGGGCACAGCTCCCGAACTACTCTGAGATAGACAGAGTTAAGGAGCACTCGGCCTTCCGCACGACTATAGATGACGACGGCCAGGAAATACTACCGCAAGTGCAATTGCAGTCAGATATCATGCTCATTACCCACGTATGCTCCATCACCTCGGTGTTCCGGATTCCATGTCTAAGTATCTCTCAACTTTCAGATATCTGCGCAATTCGACTCCTTCTTTGTCTACTCATCCTCCGTGGTGCTCAAGGGAGAAACCGGAAGCACCCCAGGAACGTCTCCAACCATCATCCCAGAGCTCCAGAATAGATCTGTCATTTCTGTTGCCTATGGCTACAGTAACTACGGTCTCGCCTCTTACTTCAATACTCTTGCCTCCTCCCACTTTGGTGCTCTCACCTCCTCTGGGAAACTGCTGGCGTGGGGCAAGTATTCCTCAGGGGCTTTGGGCTTTGGAGACTTGCGCAATCTTCCCCCCGGAGGGTACGCAGAAGGGGGTCAAGTTCAAGCCCATGTCAGGACTTACTTCGGAACCCCACCAGAAGTCACGGTTCCGTCTGAAGTGAGGTTTGACTTCAGGCTGAGGGCCAAAGGAAGGGTCGAGAGGTACTGTTTTGCGACAGCTGTGGGTGAGCGTCACACGGGAGCCCTCGTCGTGGACCTTGCGGGGGATGAGGTTCCGCCGGAAGACCTCGAACAACAGATCTAAACGAGTTCCGTGATGCTCACTCGTCCTTGGTGATGGTCCGTGATTTCGAGTCTTACATCCCACAAATTTAGGCACTCGAACCGGTCGCGGCAAGCCCACCGGTCGTCGAATGTAACAAAATGACAATGTATATTTACCGACTCACACTGTGTTGTGGGGTGTTGTCATATATTTCTCAACAGGGAGCCAAAGAATGCAGAATGGAACGTATCCGTCGCCCCGCGAACGGTTGATGTTTTTTATATACGTATTATCGACACCCATCGCATTCGTAATGGAAGATACCCTTGAAACGGTAAAAATCCAAACCAGGGTCGTTCGAAGCCCATGGGAACAATTTACTTATGCTATCGTCGAACAAGGAAAGGGTGGCCGGAATCTGGAGGGGGGGGGAGGGGGGCGGAGGACAGTCCTCCATAATGGCATCTTGTCGACTGACATTGCTCATGAGCGGTGAGAACCATGGACGGGGGGGATCCTGTGGCCCAGGGTCCCCGTCCACAACATTCACGAAATACTTGGTCACCATTGTCTTATGCCCCTCCATGCAAAAGCATAATGGTACCCGCCTCAACCGCATTCCTCGTGCGTTCCGTTCTGCGGACGCGAGTTTTTAGGGCTTCAGCCGATAAACCCTGGGCGAACCCATCGGGTATTCTCAGATCCTGCGGCCGGGGTAAACAAGTACTAATCCCCTCGAACGGGTCAGAGAAAGCCCAGCAGAATGGGTCCACGGAATCTCCAGAGAGTGGACTGGAACAGAGAAGCGAGATTTTTCCGGGTCGCGGGGGCCCATACAGCAACTCCGCCCACATCCCAACTTGAAGGGTAGTTCTAGGTCTGAGCCGGATTCGCGTTCAAGGAGATGACGGTGTCACTTCCGATGCTGGGTCCGACCACGTCCGGTTCATAGTTGTACTAGGTTCCCGTCTCCGTTCGTCGGTCTGAGCCATCTGTCGCCGCGTTAGCTAACGAGAACCCCTCTCCAGAATGGAGTGATCTCCTCACCGCTGTCGCCTTTTGCTGTACTTTCGATAGGTCTTAGGGCGGATCTTATCTTGAAGGGTCTTTCGAGCCGCCGCTCTCCAGTGTACGTCTTCCAATTCCTGTCGGCGGATTCAATACACGTTATGCATTGTCTGCAACACCCCCGTCCGTCGTTTCTCCCATCCTCTCGTCAGTCTGTCCGCGCCCCATTTGTTTTGATGTGCGACGGTGACCAAAAGTAGGTTGGTCCAGGAGTTCGGTATTCCTGTGTATCTGAGACAGTATATGCGATAGGGCGCGTCGCGTGCGGCGCCGATCGACAACATCGGGACACCGAGGGTCTCGTGGTCGGGAGGAACAGTGGGGATGCGGGGAGTGGTGCGTAGACGAATGTTGTCAAGCGTGATGGAGGATCGTTGGCAGAGCGACAGACGTCTTCCCGGTCCCGCCGGCACCAATGAGAGCGATGGGTGAGATTGCTGGCCAGGGTATACTAGACGGAAATATGAGACACTGGATCCATTGGTAATCAAGATTGCTGACCTGGTTTGATCCTGAGCACGTATTTGGTGGTGGGGATAGTCCGAATGTCACTCACCAACCGACTTTAATCGCCAGCCCCTTCTCCCCATCATTTTATGACGAATGCCAGGAACGGCTACATGTTCAACCCAAGTTCCATTTGTGAGTGGACAGCCACTAGTCAGCACTGAGCACACATAAACAACAGAACGCACATTAAAGAGGAGGAGGATCCTGTTGAGGTGTAAGTCGGCGGTCCGGGCGCTACACGTTTGATCGGTTTCGGCCGATCAAGGTGTCAGCGTCGCGGGGGTTCGACGACAAACGGTTTTAAGAGACTTAGAGAGAAAGGTAACCGGGCTCTTTTCGAGAGTAGGTTGTAGCTACAGTACATGGTATCTAGTTCTTATATACTGTAGCTACGAGGTAATGAAATCATAGTAAGGTAGGGCTCAGTTAGATTCGACCAATTCCACGTGGCAACCGCTCTGCCAAAGCGTGACGAAAGCGTGACAAAAAACCCTCAAAAAACCTCAAAAAATCAAAAACTCCTTCATGCAGCACTCTCGAAGTAAACTGTCTGGTAGAGTTGTTGAGAGAAGTTTCTCAAAGGTTCCCTCCAGCCAGATTTTTAGTAATCATATTACAAACAGAGATTTTGAGTCTCCGAGGTAGCCGAGCTCGGGGGTATATAAGAAATGTCAGCGAATGAAAACATGCAACAATTCAAGACCAGCAAAGTATGGGCCGACGGAGTCTTGCCCACCTATCAGCAGCGCGGATCCTGGGTCACCCCATTGAAGGGTGCCGGTGGAAGTCCCACAGTCCCGCACCAAACGAAAATTGCCTGCCGAAGCCTATATTGTCCGTAAGTGTCAAACACCAGAAAACTCCATTGTTCTCAGAGAACTGAGTATTTTATCGAGTGTTTGGCCCAGGAGAAATCCTTGGTTATGTCAAATAACATGCCCCCCATGCCAGTTGAGGGGTTTACAGCTGACACCGTCTCACAATCTCCAACGCCTAAGGGTGGTGGGATGAGAGCACCTACAATTGCCGCTGCTCAGCATGCAATTGTCAATATCCGCACCCTTCTGCATCCAAGAAAGCAGACAGGTTACGGACACGGGAAAAATAGCCTCCGGCCCTTTGTCACGCAACGCCTACAGGAGATGCTGACATTTCTGCGGATGTATATCTACAGTGCACGGGGGTGGATGGGTTCGTCACTCGTTGCGGCAAATTTCCTTGGACAAGGTAGATATTTCTCCAGGCAGCTCCGATGTTGGTCTCTCGCCTTCATTCTCGATCGAAGCAAACTTCCCGATAAGCGATCGTTGATGGGAAGAATATCTCGATTACAGGATGAGGACGTCAAATCGGACATAAATATGCATCTCCAGAGCCTCGGAAAATATGTCAGCGCCATGGACCTTGTCTGATACTTCCAACGGGATGACGTGGAACAACGTTATGGGTTCACAATTTCACTCGCAACTGCGAGAAGGTGGATGAAATGGATGGGGATGCGATGGAGAAAGACCCCAAAAGGTCAGTACGTCGACGGCCATGAACGTCCTGACATTGTCGACTACCGCCAGAAAACCTATATCCCGAGACGTTTCAGTTCCACTTTGCTGTCACGTACCTGGACTGAAGAAACAATCGGCAACCATGTTATTCCTTCACCCTCCTGCCAGCACACTGTCTACTGGCATCACGACGAGACAACGTACACGCAAAATAATCGGCATCAGGTCCAGTGGGTTCCGGAAGACAAGAAGCCCGTCCCCCAGCCAAAGGGTGAGGGGCCATCTCTGATGGTCGCAGATTTTGTCTCCGTAGATTACGGTTGGTTACGCTCACCTGATGGGAAGGAAGAGGCACGGGTCCTATTCAGGGCTGGAACCAACAGGGATGGGTATTTCACAAGTGAAGAAATCCTCAAGCAAGCAACTCGTGCGATGGATATCCTCGAAAAATATTTTCCCCATGATCGCCACATCCTCATCTACGATAACGCTCGCACACACCTCAAACGTGCCCCAGATGCTCTTTCTGCACGCAAGATGGTTCTCCACACTCCCAAGCCTGGGAGGAATTGGCTTGTCAAGGTCCCAAAACTCGATGACCAAGGCCAACAAGTATATGGCCCAGACAGGACGAAACTCAAGGAGAAAGTTCAGATGGCTCCCGGAACCCTCCCAAATGGTGAGCTACAGTCGCTATACTTCCCAGAAGGCCACCCTCGTGCAGGCGTATTCAAGGGGATGACTGTGATACTTCAAGAGCGAGGCTTCATCAAGGAAGCACAGTTGAAGCGGGAGTGTCTGGGTTTCAAGTGCCCACCGGACCAGATTGACTGTTGCGTCCGTCGGTTCCTCTATAACCAGCCAGATTTTTCTGCGGTTGAGACGCTCCTCGAAACTCACTGCAAGAAACGAGGATTCGAGGTCCTCTTCTTGCCAAAATTTCACCCTGAATTAAGCCCCATTGAACCCTGCTGGGGTTCCGCGAAACGAACTTATCGTGAACTCCCACTCTCACGCTTGGAGGCCGAGCTGGAGGCCAACGTTCTTCTTTCGCTTGAATCTGTGTCATTGGAACAAATTCGACGGTAAGTCTGTTCAATCAACGTTTTACGTGCTCTTCCTAACGTCACTATCAAATTGCAGTTATTCCATTCGTGCCGAGCGATTCTTGAACTCATATCGCAACGGCCTCGATGGAAGGGAGGCTGCTTGGGCCGCAAAGAAGTACCGCGGCCACCGAACGCTGCCTCCCGGATGGCAGGACGCACTCAAACTTGCAAATCTAGCGTAGTATTACTTTCCTAGCAATGCAGATATTCATACCCTCTCGTCCCTAGTCTATTGCCTACAGCTATAACTCTACTTCCTTCGTTACCTTAGTTTTCGTCTTAAATACCAGAGTTTTCGCCCGGAAAAACCTCGGGTCACAGGGTGTCACATGCACGTGGAATTGGTCGAATCTAACTGAGCCCTACCTTAGAAATACGAGTGACAGCGGGTTTCACTTCGATAGACCGTTTCCTACAGAATAGAGCCCCAATTTTTTGTTTATGTTTTGATGGTATTGGGGCTCGGCACCCCGGCATGACGCACCACCCACCGAACCGGTTTTCGAAATTGGTGGCGGGTTGTGGATCCGGACCGGAGCAAGACCCCTGCTCACGATACATCCCCACCACCATATCGTCCGGGAATCGACGACACACCCCTATCGCTATCAAAGAATTGATGATAACCCTGCAGACGAAAAAGGGATTGAAAAAGAAGCAGGTTGTTGACCTGCTTGACGTCAATCCGCGGACGGTCCGACAGGTCACAAAACTCGAGGCAGAGACCGGATCAGTTGTAGGCCTCAGGAGCCAGTTCTGAAAGGGCCCCGACGGTTGCTAAATGGGATAGACTGCGCCGTGCGTCACATATATCTTGTTCACCATGGTGTATACATACTGAGAAGTTTTCAAGTATCTCGAGTCACTGCTGGAGAGAACACCGGACCTTTTTTGGAGCGTCCTTGAGATCGTGCTGAGCGAGACATACACACCACGGTTTAAG
>Ga0307515_10020533_pt1 | contig 11774 bp, 2 predicted proteins | sample 17_EM_MG_FD_194513 | JGI IMG/M metagenome (GOLD analysis project Ga0307515, IMG submission 194513) | Populus trichocarpa ectomycorrhiza microbial communities from riparian zone in the Pacific Northwest, United States - 17_EM | ecosystem: Host-associated > Plants > Roots > Unclassified | place...
GTTCAGGTAGTGGGATAGGTGGTGGTGAAGGTGGTGGTGGCGGCGGCGGCAGTGGAGGTGGTGGTGGTGGTGGTCAAGGCTCTGGATCTGGAAGTGGGTCAGGCTATGGAAGTGGAAGCGGAAGCGGAAGTGGCGGTGGCAAGGGTGGGAAAGGAAGTGGAGGAGGAGGAGGAGGAGGTGGTGGTGGAGGAGGAGGATCTGGCTCTGGCTCTGGATCAGGTTATGGTAGCGGGTCTGGTTATGGGGAGGGATATGGAGGAGGGAAAGGTAAAAGCTTGCCATGAACACAGAGATTACCTTTTCTTCTGTATTCTGAAATAAAATTGCAAGAGCTCACACATGCATGCACATAGTATGTTGGCGAGCAACTGCAACTGTGCATGTATGTCTACATATAAATCTCTTAATAAAGTCACTTTTTAGAGCACATTTTACTCTAAAAGTATATAATCTCTTGCAAACCCTAATAAAAAGTGGATATATCATTTCCATAAAAACAGGATTTCATCACAAAAAAGAACTTATTCAAATAAAATTAAAAGAAATGAGCTGCTTGAAGTTTTGAAAATTGAAAATTTTCTCCCACAACCTAAGACTTTCAGTGTTGACTTTGCATGCAGTAAACAAAACCATGTCACAAGTGAAAATAGCTTACGACTGCCAAAAAGAATACCTATGTAAAAGTCTTAGTTGGTCAATGGAGTCCAGTCATCTTCGGTATTGAAAACTACTTAACTCTCCTACCACAATGTCACCCAGAGTTTTTTTATGCCTCACCAAAGGCGGCCAAAAGGCCTTTAGAAGCCGCAAAGTGAATTTTATGTCCAAAGGAACACCAGTAGGTCCGCTCAACAAATATTCTGAAAAGCTATAATTATTTCAAGAAAACTATTGGCATTTGCTATTAATATTACGGGAGAAAAGAAGAAGAGAGAGGATATGTTTCAAGGCACAACTACTGATCTAGTAATTAGTAAAGATAATTCAGAATCGCAGATCCCCAATAACCAAAAAAGTTAAGTGCACTTATTGCACTCTTACATAGACTTATTAAAGTATGGCATCAAATTAAGGAAGTGATAATATGTGCATGGATGGAACCGAAATTCAGTTTGTGCAAGAATAGAAGACAGTTCATGAATATATCAACCATATGCAGATGATGGTGTGCTTTCATACACCACATCAATTTAAAACTTAAGTTTATGCAGGACAAAAATAATTTAAAACATAAAAGTATTAGAAATAAGAAGCTAAGAAGAATAAACCAGAAAACGAAAGGCCCAAGAATGGGGGTTGAAAATGTATCCTACTTCGTAAATTTTATTCAGTACATCAAAAAGTGAACAATGGCTTCATCTTTGTTTTATGGCAGTTTGCCCTGGGTTAGGAAATTCCGGTCTAGGAATACGGGCTGGCGCGCGGGCTCTAGTCGAACAATACCAGCGACAATACAAAACAAAACCTTCCCTCCTCTCTCTCTTAACGCCTACCGAACGGCACCAAACGACCTCCTTACTATTCTCTCTGTTTTTGTTGTATTAAAGATTAGGGTTTTGATGCTGTGGACTTGTTTTGAAATTATCAGCAATTCAATTTGCAAGATTTTGGGTCTTCGGCACCCAAACTGAAAGCAGAAAGAAAAACCCGAAAAATTCTCTTTTGCAATAATTCCAATGAAGGAAATCAATCAAGAAGATGTAACGAAACGAGGTGCTATGCCAGAGTGGATTAATTAAGGCACTTTTTGGCATTGAACTTGTAAGCAGGTGGAAATCTTCAGCTTTGTTTTCCCTAGCAGTTAGATCGTGTAGGTATAATCTTTCAATCATAACATTAACATTATTGACAAGTATATATGAACTAGAATCATTTCCTAATATGGTATTTACGAGATTTGATTGTGTCCTTAGTAACAAGAAAATAAATAATAATTACATGATTATTTAAACTAGATAATATACACTGCATATATAATATAATATATATATATGCCTTCAAATATTGTAGTATTTGCTCCATTAAACAATAATATTTGTAGTATTTGCATAATTAATTTTTATTATTTATAATATCTGTAAGGATCTACAACTATTATGTAATTTTCAAGACTTTCTCTCAAGCTGGATCTAGAGAATTACTGATCCAAGCTTGCTGAGCAAGCTATGAAACTGATCGGATAACAGGATTTTGGTAGAACAGATTGAATATGTGGACGTAAGGCATCGAATTGATTGTTGGACTGAAGCCATTGTTTGACATATTGCTGGTTATGTAGTTAAAAAATCCTTAACAAGTGCCATTCTTAAATTTTGTATTTTTTTGTTGTAGCAACGTAAGCTCCCAAATGTAAGAGCTTTTACGTTGCAATGAGCGGTTGATGATGCATTAAACTAAAACAAGTCTTTTTTCTATATATTTTCTTCTTTGTTTCTTTTCTGGGAAAAAAGGAAATGGTCAACACTGAGTCTTATAACCAACAGCAGATAACCTGCTAGCTGCTAATGCATGTTTATTGTACGCTACCCTATTACTCTCCCCCTATGTCAATTGCCAATCCTTGATCAATGGGAAATTAATCGTGGCTGACGATACTATAAATAATTTGTGCATATCCATGAAGAGAATCTCCAGATCACATTCGTTGTTGGAGAGGGTAAAATAAAACGACTAGGTAATCAAGAGGTGAAGAGCACATGCACATAATGGTTGCCACTAATAACATGATAATGACTTCCACTTCTTCCATATCATCAAAACTCTACCAGACCAATTTTATCTCCCTAGTGGTGCGTTGAACAAGTATTCTCTAACATCCAATCTGCTATTGGAGAGGAACATTCGAGAGCACCTTCAGCTATTGTTGACAAATGTCGCCGTAATAAATAACGCATTATACACCTAATCTATTTGTGCATTTCAAATGCACAAGTGCTTAGAAGTTGCGGTTCATTCACGTTACTTGATAGTCAGAAATCGACGATAGGCCATTTCTATTTTGGTCGAGGATATGATGGCCAGGTAGCTATTATTGAAAGCAAGCATGCTATGCAATTGGACAATTTTGGATGGTGAGTTAGAGGGTGTGTTTGTGGCCTGAGATTTTCCGGATATTCTGGAGAGTAGAATATGGGATTGAGAAGTACATTGGAAGCTAGATACGTGTGATACTACAACAATTTATTGACATTAATTTATATCTTATTTTTTAGGAAAACATGTGAAGCATGCTGCTAATTTTGATAGCATAGACACTACCAGAAAATTGACAAATACACATCGATGAAATATTTCTATCGGTCAATTGCGGTGAATTTCCCCAGTTGAATGTGCCTTTGCAATATCTATCAGTAAACACCGATAAAAATATCTTATCAATATATACCGAGTGGATTATAGTTGGAAAAGAAGGAATGAAAAAAAAAATGAAAAGTACGATGACTTGTCATTTACACCAATAAAAATACCGACAGGTTTCAAAATACCAATAGCTACACCGATGAATTAAGGTTGTCAGTATATTTCAGAGAGTATTGTAACTTTTCACCTCTCAATTGTATTGTTAATTGTGTTCAATATATACGGGATCACTGACAAAAAATATCCACTGGTATTTTTCTAAGAGCTAAGGTAGTGTTCAATTCTCACTTGCCTTGTATATTACAGCTCAATACATACGAGATCACCAACGATTAATGCACATCGGTATTTCCTTAGAGATAAGGTGTTGTTCACTTTTCTCTTGTACTTTTTATTACTTTTTAGTGCATACGGGATCACCGACGGGTAATGTATGTTGGTATTTTTTCAAGAGCTAAGGAATTGTTCACTTCTCAATTAGACTATTTATTATTGTTCAATGCATACAAGATCATTGACAGACTTAAAAGTAGTCAATGATAGTTGGTGGGTTTCTGAAAATTTTCAATTTAATTGAAAATTTCAATTAGATGTTACAAACAAAAGCACGAATAGAAAAATTAAAATATTAATTTTTAGTTCTCTAATGGTAATTAAAGATATTGTTAATGCTTGGCATGTTTCTGAAAATATTTAATTAAATTAAAATTTTCAATTAGACTTTACCAACAGATACACTGACAGAAAAAATTAAAATATTAATATTTAATTGGTCCTCAAAAACTCTGTGGGTAAAGAAGATCCAATTTAAAAGCACATTTCTCTTATTCTCTCTTCCTCCAAAATCTTCATCTTTCTGTCTATCTCTTCTCCCTCTCCTTCTCTCCTCCACATATTCCCTTCTCTTCTTCTCCATGTGCAGGTATGTCTTCTCCTCTCTCTTTCTCTTGTTATTTAACATAATTTTTTATTTTGTTTCTCTTCTCAGGATCGGGGAAACTCACAACAACATTAAGGTAAGATTCTTCTTTTTTCTTTTTTTTTTTGTGTTTTTTTTTTGCATTTTTTTATATGTTCTTAATAATTCTATAAATTTTGTTGGAATTTTTTTAATTTTTTTTTATTGATTCTATGAATGTTGTTGGGATTTTTTAAATTTTTGTGCTCTTTAATGATTGTATAAATATTATTAGAGTTTTTTAATTTTTTTTAATTTTATATTCTTTAATGATTGTATAAATGTTGTTGGAATTATTTTTATTTTATTTTTCTATTATATAATGGTTGTATAATTGCTGGAATATTTTTAATTTTTATGTTATTTAATGATTGTATAAATGTTGTTATAATTGTTTTTTACTTTTACTTTTATTTTTTTGTTCTTTAATGATTGCATAAATGTTGGAATTTTTTAATTTTTTTTCTATTCTTATCTCTCATTGAATATCATTAGATTATGATTTTATATACAAGACCCATATAATCACTATGGTTAGCTAATTGATTTGTTGGTGATAACGAATAGTTTTTTATGTCATGAAAAATAAAAATTATTTTTTAAAAAATAGTAGCCATCATAAACAAAAAAAAAATAAAAATAACTAAGATAATAGTTATGATAAATGAATAGATTTTAATGTGAAATATTGATACTACAAATCTTTTAATGTGTTTATATTTACCTACTATGATCAATTCGCAAATGGTCATAGCAAAGTTAATTGAATATTTGGCTAAATAAATATAATTGAAATTATTTGATTGACAAAGATTGAAATAAAATCAACTAGTTTGTGGCAATCCAATTTAAATTGTTATGTATTTGCAAGTTTAAAATTTTTGGGTAGTCTCTCGTATAGGGGACAAGTTGCCGATTTGTTTTAAATAGGAATGATTTACAGCACCTTAATCTTTTAATTTGTATAGATGTCTAGGGAAAAGTCAATAGCATGTCGTACGGACATGACCGCTACAAGTTTTTCTAGCATTGATTCAGACGACTATGAGTCGTTAGGTGTCGCCCAAGAATAGGAACCTAAGACACAGGCATCCATTCACGAGTGTGATGCCACCACGTCGAGAGGGGATCCCTTCACAACAGGATCCATTTACCCAACAACTCAATTCCGTTCGTTTCGCTTGCAAAACAAGTGGTAAGATTTTTTTTAATTACATCCATTTTTTTTATTGGTTGTTTTTTCTATAAATATATTTAACTAACAACAAATTTATCTCACTAGCCATAGTTCTTGGAAGCGGACCAAGCCTAATAGAGCTTTATATGGACACATTTTTGTGAATTGATGACAGTAAAAAAGGGGTGCAACAACTCGTGGACAGCTGGTCTCAACACTTTGTGGTATGTTGTTTTCAGACAATTTTTCTCAAGTTATTATTTTTTGGAATTTCCTGACTTTTTTTCTAGGATATATATAACACTAGTTGAAGGAAATATAATGACAACCCTTCAACCCATCCAGATCTCGATCCGCATTTATGGTTGGAGGCAGAATTGTCTGGTAGACCCTATAGAAATCAGGTATATGATCTCTCTAATACTACAGTCGAGGGCTTGCGGACGACTAAGAATGTTTCAATCATTGGATACTTGCAATAGGTTTCAAGCACTCAAATTCCGGAGTTCGAGGTGATTTTAGACAAGCAAGTTCAAGCTTGGACGACCCATCATGCTATTGATTATGAACGACTCAGTATTGAATTGGTTAAACTCCACTGATTTGTAATGGAAACAAGATCATAGATAGACGATACATCAGCTCCCACTTATTTGCCCCACATTCCCGGAGATGACCCGTCTTCTCCTCCTTCTCCAGTACCTCTATTCTAGATTAATTGTATTTAAACTTATAAATATTTAAATTTATAACAAATATTTGATTTTTATATTATTTTATATTATTTTAATTATTTTCTATTTCTGTTTAATAGTTTTTTTTAAAATATATTTTTAATTTATTACTAACAGGGCTATCGATGGTCTCAGACTATTGGTATACTCCAGAAAATTAGAAAAGAATTACTCCAAATGGCACCACCACTATTTACTCACCAATGGAATAACAGATGGTCTATTTGGCGATTATATATCAAATTCATCGAAGAAAATACCGATGGACAAAAAAGATTATGTCAGTGATATGTTATATTCATCGATGGAGATCGTGGTGGAATGAAGCGGGTAATTTTTTTTTGATGCTTTGTCTGTCAATAAATCCATTGGTAAAATTATTACCGACATACCGCAAATCACAAACGAGAGTTTTTCTAATGAACGATTTCTGTCAGTGAGCTGATCTGGAAAATTCATCCCGTCAAACTATAAGTATAAATATCAACAGAAAATTCTGTCGGAGATAGTGCTCTCTTCAACAATCGCACCAAAGTTGAAAAGTATTGGCATTTGCTATTAACATGTTTTGTTCAAGAAAAAATGTGGAAGAAAAAAAAAAGATATGTTTCAAGGCACAACCACTATTAATTAGTAAAGATAATTCAGAATAGAAAATCCCCAATAACAAAAAATAAATAAATGTTCTTGTACTCTTACATAGACTTATTAAAGCATGCCATTAAAGGATGTGATGATCTGTGCCTATATATGGAACCGAAATCCAATCTGTGCAAGAATAGAAGACTGTTCAGTATATCAACCACGCAGATGGCCTAACATTCTGCTAGCAGTGATGCAAGGATGGTGTGCTTTCATACACCAGAACAGGCACCAAGGTTTTTAATTATAAGTCAGACATTCGAACGCGGTTTTTAAGCACATATCTATTTATATTCAGTGTTGGAATATGTCTATGATATTGTGGGAAAAGAAATTTAATTTCAAGTGTAACAGAAATAAGAAATATTGACTGAACCACCCAGTTTTTTGTGCAAGCTTAGCCCATTGTTAGCATACACGCAGAGTAGAAAGATATCTACCGTTAGCGGGTCAACTTATGCTCAAGGAGACAATCGTTAGCCTAAATCACCGCAGGACAGCTACCAGTACATGGAAAACAAATACGTGTACTCAAAAGTGGAGCTCAAATATGAACAGAATGATAAAGAGTGGGAAATGCATGCTATTGGTCCCATTGCCGAAGTCAAATATTACATGACACTTCTAAGTCAAAAAAGAAAAGGTGGGGATAAAGCTTGTATTCTATTGCATAAAGACAGAAACAGACGGTCCTCCACAGTACCGCCACCCCACCACCGACGCCCTCCTGTAAAAGTCAAGATTAACAAATGAGAGGCACTAGAAATTTAACAAACTTTTCAAAAACCATGTCTAGTCACCTTTACAATTAACGCCAAACTTTTCAAAAATCTTGTCTTGTTACCTTTACAATGCCTATATATAGGGTTACCACTTCAAGCATTTCCAGTCAACAAAGCATACTTGTTTCTCATACACTGAGTGACACGCATATTAAACATATACATTGAGCCGTACGTGAGAGAATAATCTGGAAATGGCAAGTCCAAGAGTGTTAGGGACTGCTTTCCTGGTCTTGCTTATTGTAGACCTCACCTTTGCTGCCAGGACACTGCAGTCAATTAGTGGAGGTGGAGGTGGAGGGCAGGGAGGAGGTGGTGGATCTGGATCAGGACTTGGGTCAGGTTATGGTTCTGGGTCTGGATCCGGGAGCGGTGAAGGATATGGTGCTGGTGGTCGTGGAGGAGGCGGGGGCGGGGGCAGTGGCGGAGGTGGAGGTGGTGGCAGTGGCGGAGGCAACGGCTCAGGTTCTGGCTATGGGTCCGGTAGCGGCTCAGGCTATGGTTCTGGTAGTGGGATAGGTGGTGGCAAAGGTGGTGGTGGTGGTGGCGGCAGTGGTGGTGGTGGTGGTGGAGGTCAAGGCTCTGGATCAGGAAGTGGGTCAGGCTATGGAAGTGGAAGTGGAAGCGGAAGTGGCGGTGGCAAGGGTGGGAAAGGAAGTGGTGGAGGAGGAGGAGGAGGAGGAGGAGGAGGAGGTGGTGGGGGTGGGGGTGGAGGAGGAGGATCTGGCTCAGGCTCAGGCTCAGGTTATGGAAGCGGGTCTGGTTATGGCTCTGGATATGGAGGAGGGAAAGGTAAAAGCTTGCCATGAACACAGAGGTTGCCTTTTCTTTTGTATTCTGAAATAAAATTGCAGGAGCTCACACATGCGTGCATATTGTCTGTTGGCGAGCAACTGCAACTGTGCATGTACGTCTACATATAAATCTCTTAATAAAGTCACTTTTAGAGCACATTTTACTCTAAAAGTATATTTTATAGATAATCTCTCCGCAAACCCTAATAAAAAAGTGAATATATCATTTCCATAAAAACAGGATTTCATCACAAACAAAGAACTTCAAATAAAATTAAAAGAAATGAGCTTGAAATTTTGAAAATGTCTGTCTTGAGAACAATCCGACGGACAATGGTGTCGAGATTCCTGAAGCCTTGAGAAAATATATGGGTGGAAAAGAATTCCAAATTTAACGATCCACATAAGAAGAACCTAACACCTATTTTCGGGAATCACCTCACCTTGTCCTTGTCTTCAGTCTCTAATTTGTTATTGCTAATCTAGTTGCTTTTAATTTATCCAGAATACATATCTGTTCTCCAATCAATTTATAACACGTAAGGGTCTATCTCATTTTGATTTTTGATTTCAAGAGTTTAGTTTACTCGTCAAGTAATTACGAATCAGAATTCTTGTAAACTTTTTTTCGTAGAATGTTTCAATCCTGAAATGATTTCATAGCTTAATGTTAATCGATATAAAAGTAGCAATCATCACATTGTAAATTTGTGACCGAAATTTATTGATTTCAAGTTTGGTAATCAGTGGAAATATGTATTACTTCGACTATGAACTTTATTCATGGATTTTCATGTGCATTGTAAATAATAAAAAAAGGGGTAGGTTCTCCCCTCAAACCCGACAAATGAAGGGGAGTCCTCAATTCTATGTATGACAGCTACAACCTTTCCAATTTTTGTAGCCATTTTTCATCTTGTTGTGATGCAATCACACACTATTCAATCAAAACCAAGTGCAGATTGTTTTGGAAGAAACTCTTTGTAAGCCATGTGCTAGCATTTTTCGCTGCATCTGAAGGGATTGTTTTTGGAAGATTTGGCTGTGAGATTTATAAATATGTGAAAATTCTGGAGGTGAATTTCTTGGCTAAGCTCCTAAGAAGCTTTTGTTCCCTTCTCAAAGTTCATTTACAGGTGTATTCATGCTCTATCTGTGTTTGTATCTCATTTTAGGTATCATATTTGCTTCAAAGTGTCCATCGAGTGTCGAATTCAAGCACCCAATACTGCTTCTGACAGTTTGTGACCGCTACATGTTCATTTTAAACTGATTCTTTGTGGTATCGACGTAGACATGATGCTTATTTTGAGCACTCAGCTTCTTGTTTTTTCAATTTGTCTTTGTAATATAAAGATAAATATACATATGTTTTTATTTCTTTTACACTATGCTTTTTAATATATTTGACCTTATTGGAAGTTGTTCTTACGAGTTTGGCGTGCCTAAGAGATTTTGTGAATTAATTGCTAAAAAATAAGAATTTCTGCATTTTATGTTTCAGACCTTGCTTCTTGTAGCAGGTTTTTCATCATTATAATTTTAAAATGTGAGCATTTGATGTATAAAAGTTAAAGTACACATATAAAGCTTTCTAGGAAGGTATCATGGGCAGAAATTCGAGTTCATTTGGACCTCTAATCAGACTTGCAAAATCAGGTCGATATCCTACTTGCAGCAGGATTCTCTGTTTCCACATTACAGATTCAAATGAGCATATCTAGAGCTATGGATATTAAAATCATGCGATTCTAAAGCTCAAAATCATCTACACATCCAGATATACAACTTTGAAGGCAAACATTTAGGCACAAGCTAAAGGACAAGATTGGTCTCTTGATTTGATGAGGAAACTAACGATGAGGAGCATCCCACTATGATTGAGAGTCTGATATAGAAACGATAAGCCATAGGACCCAAGAAAAGTGCAAATCAAGTCTCTAACATTTCATGAATGAAAGAATACAGCTGGAATGGCCAGATATTACAAGAAATCATGTCAGAAAACAACATCTAAGTGGCATTAGAGTCTAAATTGCAGCAGAATTATTACAGCAGCAGAGTTAGTTTTCAACACAAATTCTGAGGGATTTAACCAATCTTAATGGCCAGATAAAGAAGAAGGAATAAGTAATATTAAGGACTCATGATCAGGAGAAGAATCCTAATGAAAGACAGCAGTTGAGGGAGGGAATAAAGGAAGCAAATCACGTCAGAATACTCTCTTCTTCTTCTTCTCTACAATGTGCTTTTCTCTTTATTTGTTAATTTTCCAGCAACTATGAACTGAACTTTGGCTTTCGGTTCAAGAGGAATAGACACCATCCCCATTATTAAGTTGTGAGAAGTAACGTTCTTCTCATTGTAATTCTTTCATATTCAAGTACTTATTTATCCTTATTTCATAATTATGCTACTGATTTCTGTTCATGCTTATTGAATTGTTTTGAGATGATATATATGTGCTTTCTAGTTTCTTTCAATTCTTAATTGTTGTCGGGGACTAGAATAAGAAGAAACAAAGGAGTTAACTTGATTGCTAGAACTATCACTTTAATTTATTAGGGAGGGGTACACTAAGTTAAATTGCTCAAGCTTTTGAACGATTGCTTCGAATAAATTTTACAGATTTTTCTCCTAAGGCTACTGCTGAGTGAATTAAAGTTGCTTTTCAATATTAAATTTGCTTGATGGAAAGAAATTGATTAGAAAGCTTTATCTAATTAATTTACTCATAATCTCCTCGATTCTCCTTAACTTTAAAAGGGCATCAAATTTATTTTCTTGAATTGAAAGGATATTTATTTTACTTCGATGATCAATAAATTTATGGGAATGAATGTCTAGACCTTTGAACTAAGCCAACGCCATATTAATTTAGTATTTTTATTTTCAGAATTTTGTTTCTTTAATTTTTTATTCAAATCCCCGTTCTTTTTTTATTTTAGTATGTTGTAGGAAGATTGAATGAAATTTGCCTTGTGTTCGACCTAGTTTTCATGATTATACTACAAATTTATTTATTTTATTTATGAAAATAAAGTTAAAATTACATTTTGGAGGTTTTGAAGAGGGACCAAAAGGCATTTTCATTGTCTCAGGCCCGGGCACTATATGGATTTCAAATGGCAATGCAGAACATCCATCCTGGTAGAGCTTTGTGAGTGAAGTTGGTACACTTTTTCTCTTATGGTGCATTACAAATCTCTTGATTTGGGAAATTTTTGCTTCTCACCTTCAGAGATGTATAGTTTGCTTTTGGAGACGTACATTAAGGACTCAAGGGAGAAACATAGGTTGTTCAATACTACTGAAACCATTCCTTGT
>Ga0307515_10020534_pt1 | contig 11774 bp, 16 predicted proteins | sample 17_EM_MG_FD_194513 | JGI IMG/M metagenome (GOLD analysis project Ga0307515, IMG submission 194513) | Populus trichocarpa ectomycorrhiza microbial communities from riparian zone in the Pacific Northwest, United States - 17_EM | ecosystem: Host-associated > Plants > Roots > Unclassified | place...
TGCAGGGCCCGGCAGTCCATAATACAGTCACCTGTATTTTCACAGTCCGTCCAGGTGAAGATTGTGAGACCTGCAGGCCGGTCAGGTCAATGTGAAGCCGGGCCGGACTGGCCGTCTGAGGACACTGTTTATATCTGCAATATATTTGGACAGCACACTGGCCACTCTTCTGTATCCTTCATCCGCCTTTCCGTTAAAACGACACATGTCCATATGGTTTGCGTTTATTATATCCTTCCTTTCAGAACCACTTTCCAACCCCGATGACGCGTCATCCACAACCTACAAACAATTGAGCGGCATTAGCAACCGCACAACGGCCCTGTAACTATTAGATGTTTTGAAGCTTGACACCTTACCTTTCCTCTTAAACCACGTATTCCTTTGTATCCTTTGCCTTCCTGAAAGGTGAACACTCGAAAAGCCTTATCCACCAACATTTTGTTGAACTCCTCCCGAAGAAACTCCAAGATGCTAGAATCAACACTCAAATCCCTCAATACCCTGTCGTTAGCATCAAATCCGGCGGCCAAAGCAGTATTTTTTGCTATTAAACCCCATGAAGTAGCAGTCGTGCCACGATGAGGAGTACCGAAGAATACAATCCCGAAAGTAGAGCGAAATACATCTTTAAGATCGCTATCTTCTTCCCTAGCACCTCGCGATCGTCGTAGCGCCTTTGGGATGTTGTCAGCATCAAAACAATTGCCTATGGCTGGTGAATGTATATACATCTTTGAGTATGATACCCCCGAGGCTGTGAACAACAAAAATAATTTGGCGTGTCGGATTCTTGCGCCGAATTGCCTCAAGGCCATTTAGGAGACTTCGACCGTGCTGATAAACATTATTCTGGTTCGCTGCTCCAGAAAAGAAAGCACTGACGTGGGAATCATAGCCGTACGTGAGAATTCGAGCGTTTGGAATATCTGTCGCTAGTAGATCTTCCGGCCAGTAAATGTCGTCAGATTGCGAAGAACTTCCAGTGCTGGTGGCAGTCGATTCGGATTGTGGTTTCCGGCTCAAACACCTGCGAAGCCCTAGCTTCGGGGTTGACAACCGCGATTCCACTCGCTTCCCGGCGTATGTCCAGGTCCTACGAGGGTGTCCCTGGAGACCATGGATAAAAACGATACTAAACTCCAGTAAACATGATCAGCGGCGATGTCGAACGTCGGATGAGTGTCCATTGCCCTACTCTGCTACTGGCGACTGGCCCCCATGAAGCTCGGTAAAGCCTTCCAGCCTTACAGCCGCTTTCTGTCTCGATGTATCGGCGTTACTTGAAGCTGTTGGATCCGCTCGGCTCGGAACAACTTCTGGACTGGTCGTGGTTACTTCCATCGATCCTACCTTGCCGCGTGACTACGGCTTTTGTATTCGGTGAAGTGTTATGGATAGGGCGATGGGATGAAGCTGATGTTAGGGACGGTAGGAGGTTGCATAATTGCTGTAGTACGAATATTTGCTTTTTCATGACATTCGTAGACAGCCTTTGCAACTATGATCTACTAGTTGCCATTGTAAGTAAATTTTGCGAAGCTGGCGGGGCAAGACATCCTATCTATGGCAGAGCCTAATATATGAGAGTGGGTCTCTTCGATTTAAGGATGTCCCCTTGGGCATGCTCATCATTGTCGGAGTGTCGTTCCATTTCGTTTGCAGTGTTTGGCGGAAATGGGTGATGAGTTTGTTAACAGGTAGCGGAGGACTTGTGAAAGGCTGTGTCAGTGTGGTGAGTGGTAAACGAAATAAAATGTTTTTGAACATCCGGTGTTCTACCGCAACCGTTAGTGTTGGGTGGCGCGAGTCAGCTCGAGCCGAGATGGGGCTCGAGCCGAGATGGAGCTTGAGCCGACTCGACTTACGAGGGAAGGTCGCACGAATTTCAGTTAACTCGACGAGCTTGAGCTTAAACGAGCTTTCAAGAACTAATAGTCAGCGCATTTCTGGAGGGATGCAGTCCATATACTTCGCCCTGCAACAGAGAGAATACACCGTGCCATCAGTCAAAAGCCACAGATAGCTATGGCGGGAATACACCAAATGCAGTGTGACCAGTACCCGGGCCTACCGCGGTCCACACAATCCCGGGATCGGATGGATCTGCACAAATAAGCATCAGACAAAGCTCGAGTCAAGGCTCGAGCTCGGGCCGACCCGACTAACACCTATCACAAGTCGGAACGTACCCTATCTTATTATACGTTCTCTTGCTGAGCTGCAGGCCGGTCGGGCTATTTCTCCAGAAGTCCGCGCTAAGGACCTTGGAACACTGAGAGGAGCATTGCTAACCCCGCCCATATGCAGCAAAGCCGCATATCGTACTGGAACGGTTTCATACGAAGGTAGATATAAGTTATAACTGCCAACCAGTATGGAAGACCAGGGAAGTTTTTCATAATTGATAGCGGATTAACCAAACCCGACTCCCTCCAGCGCTGTCTCTAAGACTCAAACACTTAGCCAATCAAGGTCACAAAAGTTTTGGCAATATAGGCCGATACCTAGCTCCTGGTTTGTCAGCTTGTTCTTCAGTCTGATCAAAATCTCGCAGTTTCATTCTGTTGACACCCTGTCAAGGGACATTATTTGGAAATCGTGTGTCTCTAGCACGGGGCAGTGCATGGATCTATTCAGCACCTTTAACATCAATTCATTCTTCTTGTTGAACATGCTGGGAAGGTTGGACTATTGAGCTCCTTAGTCGAACTAGGGATCTCAGCGTGACGGCTCATTTGTGGCATGTGGTGCGTTTCTCCAAACTGGCGCAGTTGGAGAGCTATACTGAAAGCGTGGATGCTACCTCACTTCCAAAGTGCTCCGCTTTCGACATATGTTCGACATGACGCCATGCAGAAGCTTATTGTCTATATTATTTCGCACAAATTAAAAGATACGAGCATCAACGTGCTTCAGCAACTCCTATATTTAGCTATCAAATGTTCTTCGGCCGACAAATGTGGACACAGGTCAATGCGCTTGAACCAGCGGATAACCAAACCCTAGTGGAAGCAACAAATCCCACAAGCTCGCGCCAAATAACTAGGTGTATTATGCCGCGTGCTCCTTCGCCGCATCCGCTGCCTACTCCTCCTCCGTCTGGCTCCTCCGAGTTCATCTCCGCGTGCGTGCCCTCCAACTGTTGTCCAACCATTATGTGGTTTCCCGCTGGGAAGCATCTGTGGGGTTCTCTCGTTTTGTCACCAAGCTAGTATTATCACCACAGAGCTCCATCCACTTCCGGTAGGCATAACATAGTCGATCCGTGGTTAGGGTGATGCTTTGAGCAGTCGACTGACGTTTGTTTGTTTGTTTGTAATCATATTGCATTCACCCCGAACGGGGTGCCCAGCTAAGTTACCCGAGCCGGCCGACCACTAGTGGTCATGGCATAATTTAACCCATTTCCCCGGAACTTCCTCGGTCTTAAGTCGGCGGAGGGCACAAGGTAGTCTCGTGCCCAGACTCTCTCTTAGCGTCTCAGCCACTTTCTGACGAAAGAGCTCCGACTTAGTGAGAGTCTGGAACAAATCGGTTTAGCCAAGTCCGATCGGGCGCTACTTTTAGCCATCGGAGCTTGCTAATACGGCTGCCCTGCTTCCGAAGTAACACTAAGTTTATCGGGAGACTCCCGATATTATGAACTGTCTCCAGGTCCAAATACCACTGTCCAATGACGAATCCGAGCATCTATTCTGGTATCTGAGCTATATATATCGGAATGCAAATTGCAAGCCCATAAGTGAATAGAACCCAATCCCTTGATATCCTGCCAACCCGGAGCCACCAAAAGATACCCTATAGCCTTAAACCATTATGCTTTCCCATCACAAAGCAAAGAAAAACAATCCCTGAACCATAATCCCAGTAACAGACCCAAAGAAACAATGCAAACACAAAGGAAACCGCACACATGAATTCCAAAGGTAACAGAGTTAAGGATGTATACTCATAATCGTAAAATGAAGGGGAGTGGCCTATTGCCATGTTTGCCCTGCATCAGCAGGGAAGACCTTAAGCGTAGGCCGCGGAGGCATAACCAAGTCCGGGTTATCGAGTGGAAGGTCATCGAACGCCGCATTGCGCTCAACACTTTCGCATACCTGCCTTTGAATGACATCGTGCCATTCGCTCAGATTAATCGGCATCTCAGCGCGAGGATTGTACGATTCGTCGGGAAGGAGGTCAAGATCAGCAGGGAGTATGTCACCGAACCAGTCCCCAGCGCGTAGAGGAATCTCAGTGTGGGAATAGCGGTCCTCAACTGGCTTTTTATCGCGGATCCACTACCCGCAGTCTGATTAGTATGCTAGGTGTGATATGATGGATCGATTAACTCACATAAATAGGCCCTTCCCGATATCCCAAGAAAACCTGGTTGGCACCGGCTGTCATCACTATGTCCCTGCAGTATTCATTTACATCCTCGTAGGTCATGCCGGGAGGGGGTTCCGGGAACTGCCACTTGCCACCTGGGTGAGCTCTGTGAGCGGTCTTCCATACCTCAAGAATGCATGTATGGTTATGCAAAATGTCTTCGTGCTGGTAAGTCATCAGAATGATGGTTTTGACCCCACCAAGCAATCCGTGTTGCCAATAGCTCTGCTTAGTCTGGAGGTCCCCGTATTTCGGAGTATTCGCAACCTCAACCATAAACAGTGCCCAAGTCCCGACACCACAAGAGATTCCAGCGTCCGGTGTATATGCGGTGTACCAGGTTCCATACATTCCTCTGGGTAGCCTGCAAGCTCGTTAGTCCTTGGCCTTCACCAACTGAAGAAGAATGGACATACTCTGTACATCGACATTTGCTTTCTTGTGAAGCATAAAAGGTATACGGTGTTCGATGTACCAAAACTTGAGTAGATGGTCACGGAGTGCAGTCGGAGCCACGTCGTGATAAGCTCGGGCCCCACCCATTCTGGTCGGAGCAATCTGTAGGTGGTGGTCGTAGTACTCAACCTTGTGGAGCCAATGACGATCAGGGACCTTTTGGTAGTTCCGAATGAACTTTAACGCGGTATCGGAGTCTACCTCGATGGCGAGGAGGAGGTCGCTCGGGCAGAACCTTTCCGAATCAAAGTTAAGGAGCATTGCATGGTTATGTTCTTCGATTTGCCTGTAAATTCTCGTGAAGGGGTTGTTTGGCACAAGTGATTGAGGGCCGGAATGCGGGGAAGACGTTGCTGAGGATGTGAACACTGTTGAGGGGGGAGGCGATGGAAACGTGCTCGAAGGGGTTGGTGGCTGTAGTGTGAGTCGACTGTTGTTAGCATCTGATTCGCTGAATTCAGCCACAGCGAATTCGAGAGTTGAAGTCGCAACGGTTCGAGATACACTGCGCTCGTCGCCATCGTCTGAAGAGACTGGAGAAAGGCGATCAAAGTGTGAATAGTTAGGCATCGCAGGCAGGCGTGTTGGTGGTGAGAAAGAGCTGAGAGGTTTAGCAGGAAGTAATGGTGCTTGAGGAAAGCAGGGTTTGGTTTCTTGGCGAATGTTTGGCACTTTACCCCAGCACAAAGAAATGCCACGTGGGAACGCAACGATCTCGGAAGCATAATCTATTCTCCGAGATCTCGTTGACAGGGCAAATACAAAGTGAAGCCATCGCATCGCTGGTCCCCACTAGGCTGGTCATTTTGGGGCCATCGAAAGGTCTGAATTGCATTGCCCGCTTGGGTGTGATGATCTACAGGGTGCTAACACCTCAAACATTGCCGCTGGGAAGTGGTGGAAGTGATGGTAGTGGAATTAACGCAGATCCCGAAGACGCAAGTTGGATGTGATGTTAAGCGGATTGCGAGGGTAGAAATTGCTTTGCTTTGAGGTCAGGATGGTATATCAGTCATCCGTGCGCGCTACTCCTCACCATCGTTATTGTCGGATCCAATAACACGCCACTGCGGGGGGCCCAATACCCCAACAATGCGAGGAAGCATCAACGAAAGGATTCGGGAAGTTCTGCAGTTTATGGAGACCCATGGTTTCACGTCGGTTTCACGCTTTTTAGTGGCTATGTGTGATTCCCGGGCGCACGATATCAAACACCTAACTGGAATGATGCTTGGCTCTCGGGGTGTGTTCACCGAGCTGGTAGAATCGATCTTTGCGGCGGACGACGCAACGGCATTATTTAAGTTGACGTACGACTCTCATGTGTATATTGGCCCGGAAAGTGACGTTCAATAAGCTCCGGACTGAACTTGAGTGCATCGGTAAACACCGCGAACTCCGGCGCCCGGCATCAGATTTTGCTCAGGTCGATTGGCAGAGCCTGGATTTCGGAAGCATCGGGGAAGCGTTCCGGCGAGCAGCTCCTCCTTCAACAGAGCTGGTGGAACATTCGTTTCGGGTTACAGCGGTAACTGCAGATTGCCCTGCCCGTTCCAGAGGGCGTTATACAGGCGGCAGTGCAGTTGGGGACGCGGAGGACCACTGGTGGTTAGACAGTTCTGCACTGTTGGAAAAGAGGAAGATGATATCGGTTGTAGCAATGAGCCTGCTCGGTTATGCCAATTCACAGCGTGCCAACATTCTACAGGTAATAGGTGTCTGAATTTGCAGGCCGGGGGCAGAGTTGATTGATTATGGACTACTGTGGGGTATTACCTGTTTGCTTCCAGGGTTCCTAAACGCGTGATAGTTGGATCGCAACGTTTAGGCGTATCAAGCTCCCGTAGTCCTATTCTCAATAGCCTGGAGATCGCAGCGCAGGGCGAATTGGCAAAGACTTGAATCCGAGTATGGAACTAGCCGTTTATGTTGCTATACGATAACTTCAACATATCTAGCAAAGTGCAGGACGAGCGAATTCATAGTAAGAACATTCAACACAACAATACCGTGGGTGCTGTGGTCTTTCTAAAGACGCAGCAAGGTGATCCCTGGCCAAAGCGATTGCCACAGAATAAACAAACAGTATCCCAGGCTGAGCAACTTCCTAATCTGCTTGACGCCCACTCGGGGGATCAATCACGCCCATATACTCGGGCCCAGGAACAGTGGTGGATTCAATTGGAGGAAATTGGGGATTTCACAACTCATGATGTATTGGCACCACTGTTTGAATCAGTCCGCACATATATGCCCAAAATTTCCGAGGCCATGATTTGCGATACATTGTGGAGCTTCGCAGGCGCCGAAATGATTTCGAAGGATGGCTGGAGTGGCCAGGAATTACTCCTGTTCGAACCACCGGAGGTGGATAAACTTTTTCCGACAAGGATAGATGCCGCGCCAATGAAGGCGTTTGACCTGGACGAAGCATCGATATCAGGGAACTCTCAAATTCTTGATGCCATTATACACGAATTAGAGTTGGATGCAGATAAACTTGGAGACAATTTCCTGGTGCCAATATCAGGCGATCAGTTAATTGTTCAGCGGCTGTGGTCTTTAAAATGCTGTAGGTCTTTCGATTATGCGAAAGCTGTTCATAAATTGCAATGGGTTATGCCGATATCTGGTAGGTAACTTGCAAGCTTCTAGAGGAGTAGAAGTGTGTATTGACATAGATGTGCGAGCAGGGCTTTTTCACCTGCGCGTGGCAGTGTGCAGAATGATATACGATGCTCATGGCGGATCGGATGGTTGTCGAAATCCTTTTTCACTAAAGAGACTTGGAGGAATCTTGGGAAGAACGAAGGTCTTTAGCGCAACTGGTCATATGGATTTTTATGCTGCGGACACCCTACTCAGGCATGTAACCGATGCATTATTCATTGTTGCAGTTATGGCACACATCAAAGTCAGGTTGGTTGAAGAGATGCAGACCCGAATGACTTCTTTAGACTGGCGGGCAACTATCACCGAAGTCGTAAACAAGTGGATCTCTCCTACTAGTGTTCATTTAAACCGGAATCAAATGACTATCAAAGAACGGGATGCCTTACTGGAGAATGCGGTATCGCGACTACAGCACGGCTTGATTTGTAGGGCGCTTGGGGAAGCTGTCGCTCAAGGAGATTCAGGGAGGATAGTCAAGCAGCTTCAGATGCTTACGATAATGTTTCATGGCGGACGACAAAGGAACTACGCGATTGAGTCTTTGGAATGGTCTGCAGGAATGCTAAAGACATGGTCCGACGACCTTAAATGAATTTGGTTGAATCATTGCGTGGTGAATCTTAGTGGGCGGGAGGGAAAGTGGATTGAGATGGATCAATTCAACGAACAGTTAGTCTGTTATATAAAAGAAGTTTACAACCCATGGGGAACCCCTGCATCAGATCGAGTTCAGCGCGAGGTTATTGCACGGTTAATGATGATCTTCGGGCGAGCGTGACTGGCGATGGCGAGAGCAACCGGAGCCCCAGACTATGGGACCCACCATTGGGAAATGTCGGCCCGGGTGGACATCAGGCATCTAATTGAACACCTCCACAGTGAGAATGTATATTACTCTTAACCCACTCACTTGGTTATATAGAAATAGGCTAATAGCAGTAGGTCTTTTTGTTTACCCCAGGCCGTCGTACCATAGGGTCTTCCGCGGACCCTGTTCACATCATTCCGGCGACGGATTTATGGGTGCAGGGTTGGGTTGCCCTGAACACGAAGAAGAGTATATCAGACCTCAAATGCAAAATCGTTAACCAGAATGTTGGTATACCTCAATTTTCGGCAGCCGGAATGGGATCAGCCAAAAGGCGCCGGGAGAACAACCTGGACTTAGATGAAATTGAAGGCTCGGACCCTAGCCCACCCAGAGGATTTTACGATGGCGATCTTATGGACTTTTCCATGGGAGCAGAGATAGATATGGATCCGTGTTTTTAACGCTATCTTGATGCTTGGATTATGTATCTGATATAGGTTAAGCGATTGCTTGTGGGCTAAAATATATCTATAAGAGTATATGCAATCGCTCTAATAATAATAGTATTATCCACCTCCTGAAGCCTTCATTGCTTTGGGCCATCTGTTCAGCCCTGGGTTCTAAGCCCAGCCAATCCGGATTGAGGCGGACGGCACTTGTTAACCCAGTAATACTCCCTAGCCTTTAGAGACCGATACTTCTTTTCTGCCCGGTTCTTCGACTGAGGTGACAAATGGGAGAAGCGACCCCGCCCGCGCCTTGTTGAACCGCGGCTCCTAACGGAGCACAACCTCTCATCTCTCTCCCAAATCCGTGCCCTAACCTCTTCCAATTTGCCATAGCAGTCCAGTACCCCTGTAGTCCTCTGTCCGCTGATGGTGGCGCCACTCTGGGCTCTACCCGTACCTGGCGTCATTATGGGAGTAAACTGGTGCTCAGGAAGCCATCGTAGAGATGGAGTTCCTGTGGTGTTCGTGGTGTCATTTGTGCTGGTCACTTCAGGAGGTGTAGGGGGGCGTTTGGCAGACTCCGAAATCGCGAAGTCGACAATCTCCTCTACGAATTGCTCTACAACTCAGCTTCCAAGGTGACACGTTTTACCCAACACCTCAAAGAGCGACTGCCTGTCTTTAATTTCATTGATGAACTCCACTATCTTGCTCCGCTGGGGTTCGGTAACTGGCCACTGATCTGCGAATATGGCAAAAAAACGTTGTTCACCGTCGCCCATGGCCAAAGTCTTCCAACGCTGAAGGCACCAATTTTTTAACTTCTTATCGATATAGTCTCCCTGCTTCGAGGTGGATTTAGCGATGTTCCCGGTTTGACGGGATCGCTTCTGAGGCACCCTGAACGGCTGAGTCAAGGAGATATCAACTCTGAGTAATTACCCTGGTCCACGGCAATCCGCCAGCCTTGAAACACACACATCACAATTATCGCAGAATTGAGTCCCAGTGGAAAATGGTTCCGATCTCTCATCCGCGTCGAGCAAATGTAAAGCAGTCCTCCTATGGCAGCCCCTCGAAGAATCCCACCAAAGAAGCGAAGGGTCTTGCTTGCTAACTTTCCTCTGCGCCTCGTTGATCACATCAGGTTTCTCTCTGGTATATAAGTGGTCACAGAATACTTGAGTATCCATACCGGCTGGCTTGTTGTATGCCCAGAAACCTTCGAGCACATGGCCGTCGCCGATGCGCCAATCAACAATCTTCAATGGTTCATAAAACCACATAGCCAGTCCAGAGAGCTTTGGATCCCGGTCACGTCGACCAAACCGTTGGCAGAGGTCGTTGAAAGTCGCGAGAAGGGGAAACCGCCACTGCGCAACACGTTCCACATCATTGACATCAACACCCATCCCCGCAGCCAATGTGCACACCAACAGCCTGGTAATACCTTCTCGAAATAGTTGTTGCGTTTTCGCATTTCTGGAAGCTGATGCTTCACCATGATAAGGCCGAACAACATCCGCATCCCGAAGACGGGCTGGTAGTAACCACCTCAGTTGCTGGACTACACGCATATCCGCAGACACATTGTCTACAAAGACCATCATTTTTGGTATGTTCCCCGCGATGATGGTAGTCTCGGAGTCTTCATTTATTTCCAGAACGAGCATATTGCTATCAACATGATCGTTGAATGTGCAGTGTATCGGAATCGCACAGAGGAAAATGTTCGGCCGGTCCAGGCGTAACTTTATGAGAACTGTATTCTTCGATAAACCTAAACTGTTGTGAATATATCCCAAAGACCTCCATGGCAGTGTCGCCGACATCGCAAGGAACGGCACACTGGCTGGCCAGAAGGCTCGTAAACCGCCAATATTTGCATATTCCTTCCAAAAAGGAGGCTTTCCATCCTTAGCAGGCGCACCCCACGCATGCACGCAATGCGCTTCATCCACAACCACAACTCTCAGGCTACGCCGGAAGGCACTCTTCTCATCATCTAACACTTGCCAAATCGCATTATTGTTGGGCGACGTCATCTCCGGGCCAGCATAGACAATCTGGTAGACACCCCGGGCCACGTCTTTAACAAGACCTGGATTATCCTTCAGAGAATCGCTGTTGATATAGCAAGCTTTAACGTCTTTTCGACCCAGATTGTCAACCTTTAGAAGCGTCAACTTTCTCCCTCGCCCGCAGGTGTCCCTTTTGGGTGATCAATAACCAACCTGATCAGTCATGAGAGCATTGATAGGTGCAATAACAAATACAATGTTTCTATCATCCTGTAACGCAAGACCCTGGAACACCATACTCTGTCCCCTGCCTGTTGGTGCAACGATCACCATGTCCCGTCCGCAATCGATTTGACTTATGGCCATCCCTTGCCAGTCCCGTAATTCGAGCTGCGGGTTACTGAATTGTGTCCCGATAGCCTTGGAGGCATCGTTTATACATCTAGCCTCGTTAATTCACTTTAAGAAAGCTGCCAATTCACTCCGTCCAACATACCTTCTCATGGCTAAACAAGTAATCATCTCCCAGGGTGCACGCACAAAGTTGACGTCAATGCGTGCTCTACCTGACCCTCCGTCATTAATCGGTACCGCAGTTGCTGCGCTACGTTTCTTGGCTTCCTGGCTCAATACCTGCCGCCTTCGGACGACACGAACTTTTGGAGAGTCGGCACGGCTCCAAACCATTACGGAATCGATTGCACGGAATCCGAGCGGGCGACCCGGTGTGCTTTATGTCCTACCCGTATTTGCTTGTTTGTGCCTGGGCCACTTTTAATCCCCCCTAATGGGGACTCATCAGTGCCCGTGAAACCCAGACTGCAGCTCCGACCCAGTAGGAATCCACAATGTGTTTCACAACAGTCCGCATTGCTATATAATGACTATGGCTCGAAGACTAACGATATAACTTACAGTTGACCCCCCCCCCCCCCAGATGACTCAATCCTAAGCCCAGAAGAAACCCTCACGAAGTAAATATAT
>Ga0307515_10020535_pt1 | contig 11774 bp, 4 predicted proteins | sample 17_EM_MG_FD_194513 | JGI IMG/M metagenome (GOLD analysis project Ga0307515, IMG submission 194513) | Populus trichocarpa ectomycorrhiza microbial communities from riparian zone in the Pacific Northwest, United States - 17_EM | ecosystem: Host-associated > Plants > Roots > Unclassified | place...
CGAGATGGGATTCTAAATAAGGCCTTAAAGACCTGTGGACTATTTATAGCACCCTAGTTTACAGATGTAGCTAAAGCATACTTTGCTATAGGCTACTACCCGCGACTTAGAAGATCTATAATGACGGTTATTCTACGAAAAAAAGGTAAAGTAGATTACTTAATCCCAGAAAGCTACCGCCCTATTGCCCTAGAAAACACCCTTAGTAAGATCTTAAAAAAGGTAATAGCGGACTATATAGTAGACACGGCTAAGGAACACGCCCTACTACTATAGAGCTAAATGGGGGTAAGAAAGAACCGCTTAACACTATTAGCACTTATACTACTTACTGCCACTATTAAATCTGCATAGGTGATGCGAAGGGACTTTGTAGTATTAATGCTTAGCCTAAATATTAGTGGCGCCTATAATAACGTACCCCACAAGCGTCTCCTATACATCCTTAGGGTAAAAGGCTTCCTAGAATAGATTATATAATTTATTTAAGGGTTTATAGGTTAGAAAGAAACATTACTAGTCTTTAGCGGATACTAGAGCCCCCCTATTATAGTTATAACAGGAATACTATAAGGATTACCCCTCTTGCCTATACTCTTTCTATTCTTTATAAGCAACCTACTTAACTCCTTTAAGGAGGGGGCGACCTAGGGGATAGGCTTTATTAACGATATAAACCTAATTATATATGGGCTAACAGCCGTAGAGAATTGCAGAATACTAGAGAAAGCTTATAATACCTATATAGAATAGGCAAGACGATATAGAGTTTAATTCTTACCAGAGAAATACTAGCTAATTTATTTCTTAAGAAAACGCAACTAATCTGTAGATTCTTAGCATATAATTCGCATCTAAGGCTTTAGGGGTTAACTAGCTTAGGGCCTAAGAGTATTAGGAGTATAGGTAGACAGTAAGCTCCGGTAGAGCGTATATACAGCGTAAGCGGCCTATAAGGGCTAAGTATAGTATATTGTATTATTTAGGATCGTCAATTTTATATAGGGTCCATGCTTTTAGAGGTTACGCCTATTATATATAGCAGTTATCTAGCTAACCATAACGTATAGGTCCAGTATTTGGGCTATTAGAGAATTTAAGAAAGGCCCCCCTAAGTCGCTCCTTAAACCACTTTAAAAGGTCTAAATAGCTTACCTTTAAAGTATAATAGGCGGATATAAGCGAACGGCTATAGTACTGCTTGAGAAGGAAGCTAATATTCCCCCCCTATAACTATATATTAAAGCCGCTGTAATATAAAGGGCGTAAAATAAACGTAACTCTAATGTTATAAAGTATATTAAGACACGCCTAAATAAACTATGGAGGGACCTTAGGGCGCCCCATAGAAGAATAAACTAATAACCCTAAAGTAGGGAAGATATATTAGAGAAACAGGCGGAGAAAGCAGAAGAATAATAGTGCTGCTTTAGGGCCTAGGCCCATATAGAGGAGAAAGGGAGACGCGTAAAAGGCTAGTAAAGATAATAGTAAGAGAGAGAAAGGAGCTAAAGTAGAGTATAAAAGAACGCTAGGAAACTATCTACTATAATATAATACTGGTTGGACTAACGCTAGAGAGGTATATAAAAGTTAAAGGTATAGAGGCTAACTAAGGCAAGAGGAACCTAAGCTATAGTATAGTTAACGCTATAGGGGGTAAACACTCTAGGGCTCTAAGAAGGCCTAATAAAGGCTAAAAATATAATGGTAATACTCTTAAGAACAGGAATAATAGGACTAAAAGACTGGCTCTACTAGGTAGGTATCTTAGTAGGTAGCCTAAGATGCGAATGTGGCTAGCTAAGACAGACACTAAAATACGTAATTCTGTTATGCCCCTTACGCACTAACTAAGAAGTAATGCTCTTAGTAGCTGGTATAGAGAACTATAATATACTGCTTTTAATATAAAAAGGCCTTAAGGCGGTTACCTAGTAGCTTATTAGCTAAAATGTACTAAACCAGTTCTAGGTTATAAAGGAAATAGTAATAAAGGGCGGGGGGGCGAGCAACGGGCGCCCCTTAATAACTCTATAGTAGTAGAGTAAAGTTTGCGATACTAGCGCGTCCATAGGCTTATTACGGCAGCAGTGGTTCCTAAGGAGGTTAAAAAGTAAGGTAGTAGAAGCGCTATAGGTAACTCGCAGACGCCTCGCAGGCGCCTTATAGGCGAGTCCTAAAAGGCGGAGAGATAGATTACGGGGTTTTCTTAAATAGAGTTTTCTCCCTATATATATATAAGGAGTAGTCCGCATAGGCCTAATAGGGATTTAAATCGGACGTTAAGTAATAAATTATTATTAATTGTTCTAATAGAAGATATAGAAAACCTAAGAGACCTAATTAATTAAGTAATTAAGATTAATAATAGGATCTATTAGAGGGAACAGATAAAAAGAGGCTAAGATAGAGTTCTATAGTTGTATAAGGCGTAAAATATACAATAATAAAGATAAACCTAGAAACTATTATATAGCGCAGAGCTAATAGACCTAAGCGGTACTAAAGAAACCTATAAAAGATAAATAAAAAGACTATAGAAACCTAGAGGATAAAGATTAAGTAATTAAAGGCCTAAGGAGTAGAGGCTAAACTAGGGATCTTAGTAGTAGAAGACATTTAGGCAGACTTTATAGCAAGAAAAGTGGTATAAAGATAGAGCTTATATAAACCGTAGAAAATAGGATTATTTCGCTAGAGACTATAGAGGTAGTTAGAGTAACTATATAGTAAAGGGAATGAGGCTAGTAGACAATATACACGTATAGAGGGATAATAATATACTATAAGGAACAAAAGAGTGTTTAATTAACCATTTTGCATTTTGTTATAATAACGCATACTAAGTTTATAAGGACGTTAAGTATGGCGTAAGCTATTAGCCATAAGAGCCTAGGTTAAAAGGACTCTAAAGTATAAGAGAGTTAGATAAAGAATTAGATTAACTCTATAAACTAGATTAGGACTAAGACGGTATAGCTAGCCAGTAGTTAGTAGAGAAGTTTCTTACGCACTAGTTCCATTAGGCGGTAGAATTTAAGGATTAAGATAATTAGACTATTAGTAGCGGCAAAGAGGTAATAAAGGTAGCTTACTAGGAGCATATAAACCTTAGGGACGTAATAATAAAGGTAGAGACTGAGACCACTATAAAACGAGGATTAGTAATAGATATAATAACGCTATTAGATATAATATTGTCTGAATAAGGTTTTGTAATACGGTGGATACGGTTGCTTGTAACCAATTGGGTTAATTACGTAAGCTAAGCGAGCTTAGGAGGTCTATCAAATTCCACCTATAGAAGTAGAAAGAGAAAACAAGACGAATACAATTGAACCAAAAACCCCCCCCACCGTGATTTTAACACTGATTAGTGCAGCACAGATTAGCAAGGTATAACAAAGAGAGGCACTGTCTAATTCTCTAGACCTCTTGTTAAAGGCTAAGAATTAAGGTATTGCTTGCTAAGCCTAAAGGCCAGTTTATAAGGTTACTCGCGCTTCTAACCTGCGTCTATTACGCCTTTAGAGCAACTAGTTTGTGGGTGTATCCACGCTTCTAGTCTAACTGTTAAATCAACTGCGGAACCAAAAGATGGCTACCTCCGCAACAAATACTGCCGCGATAGCTACCTCCGCGATGGCTACCTCCGCGACAAATACTGAAAAATAGGAGACTGGAATTAACGCGACCGTAACCAACATTAAGGAAGTTAAAGCATTTATTAATTAGCGTTTATTGATATACAAGAAGAAAGGATAGAAGGGATTCGACTTATGGGAGAGCTTTATTGATGACTTTAAGTCTTTTACAAAGGACATACTCAATAATCTTGGCAAGGATCGATTGAAAACGATTAAGGATTACCTCCGTGAAAATAGGGTATATATACGGAAGGAGGCAAGGAAGTTAACTGCAGACGGCCTCCTAGGAGCTATTTACGAACCAACTCCCTCAAAATGGCCTACTGACGACCCTACCGATGACCCTGTCGACGACTCTACCGACGACCCTACCGACGACCCTACCGACGACCCTACCCCACCTCTACCATCAACTGCTCCCATTTAAACTACCCCAGCTACAGACCAGCTCGCCCTACAAGGAAGCTTCGGAAGAGAGATTACTAACTTAGCTAAGCTCTACATAGACGAAGTTAAATACTCTGGCGAATAAGATAACTTTAATTTCAAGTTTAAGATCTTCCAAAACTACTGCCTCCGAGCCGGCGTCCCTAATACTATGCTCCGCGGCCTTGCTCTTAAATACTACTTCACCCACCTTAAAGACCTTAACCTTCTCGAGAATGTATGCATAGGCCTTAAATTATACTTTAAAGGCGACGAATATAAACGCGATATCCTATCAAAATGGAATGCAATTACGCTTAAACAAGTCACTGCTTAAAAAGGACTTAATACAGGCCAAGCATTTCAGGTATTAATCGACGAGATGTGGCAACTACAACGCGGGCTAGCAAAGGACCTTTAAAATAACACAACATTCTACAATAAGCTCCTTACTGCGTGCTAAGATATATTAGCTTGCAAACCAGCCTATTTTTGACCTGCTACTACCCTTACCGGCCTTATCAGCGACATTAAATCCTTAATCACGACGTACGGTAAACAAGAACAAGAGATTAAGTCATTCTATACCGACCGACGATACCACCCCTCCGACCAACGATACTACCCCCCTAACCATCAACACCGCAACAAGGGCAAAAAGTGCTTTGTATGTAATAAATCTGGATATTGGTCTATAAACCATACAAAAGACGAAAGGGACCGAAGAATACGTTAATATGTCTCCGACTTTAAGGGCAGCAATGGTAATATTAAGGATGACGTTAAATAAGGAGATTAGGGAGCCTCTAACTTCTATCTTAATATAGAACCCTATTCTAGTTATTACGACGACTCTAAGGTAGAGGCGTTTTGGACCGAATTTGCAAGGGAACAGGAATAGAGACTATGGACTTATTTACCACTTTTCTTATTTTCTTAGTTGTTGCCAGTGTCTGAATAAGGTTTTGCAATACGGTGGATACGGTTGCTTGTAACCAATTGGGTTGATCACGTGAGCTAAGCGAGCTCAGGAGGTCTATCAAATTCCACCTGTAGAAGTAGAAAGAGAAAACAAGACGAATACAATTAAACCAAAAACCCCCCCCACCGTGATTCCAACAAATATCTATCGCCTTATAAGATATAAGAGAAGTAGGATAGTGAATTATTTCGGTACTTAATAAAGGTAAAAGGCTATAGACTTAAGATTCTTAAGACAAAATAAGAGACGCTTAAGACTCCTAAGAAGGGATAAGATATGCTTAAGGACCTATAATAAACGAAACTTAATAGAATAGAGTAGTAGCTTAGTTTAAGAATATATAAATAAGTATAGGACGACAATTCCCAAAGGCATAAGATTCTTAAGAAGAGGTAAGTAAAAATTAAAACTCTTAGTAGGAGATAAGGATAACGACATAGCTTAAATGGACTAAAGCTAAAGTACAGCTTAAAAAAAGCAAAGTAAAAACCTATAAAGTTTGAAATTTTAGAGGATCTAATAGCTAGACGTAAACTAAGAGAAGACTAAAAAGGATTTAAAAACTAAATTAAAGTATAGTAGTAATAAAGTGGTTACTAAGGACTAGGAATGTTAGGTAGACCTAAAAATAAAGCACCTTTACGCAAAATTACTAATAGGCCTAAGATAGGCATACTAAAAGTAAAATAGCTTAAAGAACTAGAATAAAAAGAGAACTTAGAAGTTCTAACTAGATTTAAGGAACGATATATAAAAGGCTATTACGATATAGTAATATCGAGATATTTCCTTATAGATAGACTATATACACTTATAGAACTGTAATAGAAGTGGTATAGATATCAAAGTAGTAATAACTAGGAAGAATTTTATCTATAGATAGACTAATTAGTTGTTTAGGATTATGCGATTATAGAATAACGTATAAGTTATATTAAAGGAGCCTTAGTTATAACGTCTAAAAACTTAAAAGAAATATTAAAGGACTAAAGATATAATAGATAGATCTTAGTACTAGCGAACGAGTAACTAACGTTTAGATTAACCAGATAGAGGTTTAAACTTAAGGATAAGAATAAGCTAAGAATTAACCTAAAACACCTAGTACACTATATATTAGTATAAATTATATATATAGATAATATATATAATATACACAAGAATCTAAAGGAAAAGAATTAGAAGTACCCTATAAGAATATATTAGGCACTAAATAAGCAATAGTATAGAAATATTAAGTTTATATATAGCTGGTATCTAGTAGAAGTTTAAAAGTTAGGGAACTTAATACTTTAACTAGGAAGATTCCTTACGGAAAAATGCTTAAATAGATAATAGTAATAAAAATGCCTAGAGAATACATGTCTATAGTATATAGAGGATAAAAAGCAAACTAGGTATTAGCTAAAAAGTAAGCTAAGTATAGCGGAATTTAGTAGCTAATAATTAGGAAAAGTAAAGGCCTATAAGACTAGAGGGAGCTAGTAGTAAAGCCTTAGACCCTTAAAGGAATTTAAGGACAATACCTAAATTTATAAATTAATTAGTAAGATTATAAGTTTAAAGTACTAATAGATAGTAGAGTAATAAGAAACTATATCTTACGAATAGTAGTAAAAAGGATAGGATTACCTTATAGACAAAAAAGGCACCCTTATTTATTAGTTACGATTTTAGGAGATCTAATAGCCTATAGAGGAGGCATTGTTAATTTTAAAACAAGACCTATTTAAATAACTATTACAGGGAGACGGATTAAAATGCCTTTTAATATCCTACTATTAGGATAGGATAAGGTAGTACTAAAAATGCCTTAGTTATAAAAATACAATCTAAGGATTAATTAGGTTATAGGCTAGGTTAATATTAAAAATACTCAACGCTGTAGAATGCGATAATAAACCAAGTTAGTATAATACTAGGTTAGAGCGATATATAAGGAAACCGAGAAGGGGTTATCCTATATACTAAAGAGATACTATAAATACGGTAAAAAGTTATAGAGCCTAGAGAGTAAAAGGCTGTTAAAGTACGTAGTATAGGACTATAAAATAGAATTAGAACTAGAAATAAGCCTAAGGTTCTTTCCAATCTATAAACTAACTAAAGAAGAGTTAAGAGCACTTAAGGAGTTTGTCTAGGAAAATCTATTAAAGGGATATATTAGACTATTATAGTTATTAGTAGGATATCTAGTACTATTTATACCAAAAAAACGGAAAACTTAGACTATGCATTAACTATAGATAATTAAATAGTATTACTAGGAAGGATAGGTATCCTTTACCCTTAATTAGCGAAATTTAGGATTAGATAGGTAACGCATAAATCTTTATAAAGATAGATCTAAGATAGGCACACAGTAAAATCTCTTTAGTACGATACCGTTTGTTTGGCCGAGCGTATTGTAATACCAATAGTATTGTTATATTAAGAGTCACGTGTTGGGTAAATAGGTAGGAAAAAGAGGAGCTTAATACCTAAAAAGGCTTAGGATATCTACCTCGCGGGATAAATAGGGCCCTCTCCCATACAAATTCTTTACTGGTTATACCGATATTGGTAGTAGGTGCTTAACGATATTGCCAAAAGTCAGATTATCGTAATATTACACCAAAAACGGCTTGATTAAGGGGTGTAGATCGTAATGTAGAGGTTATCGTTATATACCCCATATCGTATTAAGGAGATTTTACTATACTATTAAATTAGGATTAAGAAGGGCGATAAATAAAAGGCAGCCTTTAGGTTAAAGGAAGGACTATATAAACCATTAGTTATACAATTCGGACTTATAAATATACTAGCAATATTCTAAAAGCGAATTAATAACATATTAGGAGAACACTTTAATAAATTTATTATAGCATATCTTAATAACATTATTATCTACTTAATAAGTAAGGAAGAATATGGGGAATATATTAAATAGGTTTTAAAGAGACTATAAGAAGAATAGATGCTAGTAATAATTAAAAAATACAAGTTTTTTACTAGGAAGACTAATTTTGTTAAATTTATTATTAAATTAAGCTATATTAGTATAGACCTAAAGAAAATTAAAGCTATAGTAAGTTAGTAAGAACTAGAGAACGTAACGCAGTTAAGGTTATTCTTAGGGTTTTATAACTACTATAGGAGATTTATAGCATAGTAGTTAATAAATATTAAGCTATTTATAAGACTAATAAAAAAGAGAAACTATAGGCATAGGAAGATAAACAGAAAGAATTATTTTAGAAACTTAAGGCGAAGTTTACCCAGGAACTAATTCTTAGAATTTACTAATTAGGGTTAAAAATATTTATAAAAATTAATATATTAGACTTTATACTAGGAGCATATTTACTATAAAAATATATAAAAATATATAGGATCTAGTGGCATACTATAGTTAAAAGATAATACTACTAAAGTTAAACTAGAACATCTATAATAAGGAGTTATTAGGTATAGTTACAATATTTAAAAAATAGAGAGCATTCTTATAAGGTATAGAGAAACTATTTATAGTTAAAATAGATTATAAAAACCTAACGGGGTTCCTAACAATAAAAGAACTTAATTAAAGATAGGTTAGATAGGTAGAGATGCTTATAAAATACTATTTAAGATTTAGTATACTAAAGAAATAAAAAATATAAGAGCTAATACGTTAGGCAGAAAAGCTAAACTATAGAATAATAAGAAGCCATTAGGGGCAATACTACGTAAAGACAGTAACGGATTAATTAGATATAATTACCCTAAGATTATAGTAACCTAAAAGTACGAGTTACCGGAAAGTAATTAAACTAGAAGAATCTAAAGGCGTAAACTAAGGATTTAGATATAGAGTAATATAAAACTTTAGAAGTAATGTATATTATTAAAAAATAAAGGTAAGTAGTTATTATATAAGGCAAATTGCCATTACGTATAGCAAGTTGCCGTTACGTGTAGTAAGTTGCCGTCACGTGTCGCCGCGGCACTAGCGTAGCAAGGAGCCTTAAGCTCCTCGCCCTCCCTTATTCCTAAATTAATAAAAATAACAATTATTATACTATCTATAAACTATAGCTACGTGATATCACCTTATATTACCAACACTAATTAGTAGTTAACTTTACTGTTATACTATAGAATAGCTAGGTATTCCACTAAGAAGAGATAAGCCACTATACTAGTGCTACTCGTACTAAAGGAAGCTGTTTTTTAAGGTTAGAACTGGTCCTAACCCTTAAATAAAACTCTTCTACAAATTTAAGGATCTAAAAGGCTAGAACTGGTCCTAAGCCTTTCCCAGATTATAGATTCTTACGTCTATTATATAGAACAACACGCTTTATAAGTCTTTGCGATTTAAGGCTAGAACTAATCCTAAGCCCTATAATTGCAGATTCTTATTATAAACGCGTACTAAACAACAAACGCGTACTAAACGACAATCCCTACCCCAGTAACACTTCCCTCCCCTAAAAATATGGCTACGCCTACCTTAAATGACTAGGAAGACTCCTTACTACTAGGGGTAGCTTTATACGCGAAACTTATTAATAAAGATTAGGACGAATTTACTATTAATATAATAACTTATACCGCAAAATAAGTTAACAGCTTTCTCCTATACTGTATTATATTCTTCTAAAGTAAACACTACGCCAATTTATAGCTATAGGAATATTTTAGGGAGGATTTTATAGAATAGACCGCTAATACCTAGGCACTTAGCAATATTAATATTATTTAGAATTTTTAAGACTTCCTCTATAGGAACAGGGTATATATTACTAAAAACGGTAACCCAATTACTAGTAATATCTAGGCCGTTATTATTAGTATAGAAGAACTAGTATAGACGGAAGCTAAGATTATATATTAACTACGGAAACCTGAAACTAACCTATATTTTTTAAAAGGCAACTTTAATTTAGAACGAAACCCCTAAAACACTACTATTTAACCTAAAGGTACTCTCCTACCTAGAGGTATTCTTCCTTTACCTCTACTACCTCTAGCTTCTCTACCCTAGCTAACCGGTAAAACTCTATTATAAGAAGTTACAAATCTAATAAAGGTATATTTAGATAAGGAGAAGAAGTTTAAAGGAGAACTATATAATATACTCGGAATAAAACTATAGGTCTTTTATAACTGCTGTAGCAAGATTAGAATCTAATGCTACTAGTTTTATTATACTTTCTTAGTTATATTAAAGGGATAGGCGGCGATATTTTATTATAACTATATTATAGGTAGAAACTATAGCTTTAATATAATACTTTAGCTCACTAGAGCCCACTTTAAGACTAATAAGAATTACTAGCTTTATATATCTAAAAGGCAGAAGACTATATTTTAAAGAGTTATCGCTTCTAACTCAATAAAGACTTATTTAGAGTGCCTTTAACTACTCTTTAATAAACTCTAGAAAATCTAACGTGGCCTTACTAAAACTTATTAAAATAAGAATAGCTTAAGGGACTAGGTTATCTTAGCCTGCCATAGCGTTCCTAAGTGTAATTTAGCGCTATATAAACCTATAAATACGTTTAAAGGAGTATATACTAAGCTACGCTCTGCTATAGGTACTATAATATAAATGTAAGAATCTTAATAGTTCTATACTAAAAACCCTACCTAACTAAGTATTCCTAACTAATATAATTATAACTAGACTAACCAAATATATAGTGGCCGTGGCAGGGAATACGGCAAAGGGTATAATTAACGTTAACTATAAGGTAATTGTAGAGGTCCTTATAGAGGTTCATTCTAAAGTAATCGCTAAAAGAAGTGCTACGTTTATAAAAAACTAAATTATTAGTTAACTAGGCATTCTTTTAATAAACAAAAGGAGGTATATAATAAGTTTCGCCAGAGTATAAAAAAGGTTAAAAATTATAAGGTTACTGCGGCCTACTTCTAAAGCTTCCTAGTTTAATATAAAGGTATAAAAGATCTTAAGGGTAAGGTTAATAAGGCCGAATAGCTCCTTATAGATATAGAAATTAAGGACTACTTACCTAACCAATACTTTACTAAGTATAGTAAGGTAAATGGTATATAAACCGTCGCTATTCTTAATAACTAATTTACGCTCCACTCTATTATAAAGTTAGATATCTTTAACGAGCTAAGAGAGAGTTTTATATTCTCCTTTAATAATAGATACTCGGCGAACGTCTTTTATAGTATTATACTAGACACTAAAGCCGTAGGAGTATTTATAGTAGGAGAACCTTAAGTTCGAGCCCTTTAGTAGCTTAATAGCTCTATTTAGATTAACTATTTAACGGCAGGCTAATATACGATTTATTTTAGCAAGGGTACTATAATCTCTTTTGGCACAATTAGGGTCCAAACCCCCTTAGGATATATTACTTTCTATATTATTTTTATAAACACCCCGTTTTTATTTTACATTAGGGATATAGATAAATTAAGCGTTAAGCTTAATAACCTTAAGAATATGCTTATACAGGGAGATAATTAGGTGCCTATTATATGTAAATAGGGTCACCCTTAGCTACTCCTTTAATTACTACTAAATAAACCAGAAGTCCCCTAGCCGATTTAAGTTCACTCTTAAAATAACTATAACTTTAACTTCTATATTATCGTTAACGTTATATATTTTAGCGGCAAGCTAGTACTCTAAGTTATTAACTTCTTAACCTCCTTTTAAGCCGCATGTTTTTTTAAAAGGATATATTAGCTAGGAACGTATAGGATAC
>Ga0307515_10020537_pt1 | contig 11773 bp, 7 predicted proteins | sample 17_EM_MG_FD_194513 | JGI IMG/M metagenome (GOLD analysis project Ga0307515, IMG submission 194513) | Populus trichocarpa ectomycorrhiza microbial communities from riparian zone in the Pacific Northwest, United States - 17_EM | ecosystem: Host-associated > Plants > Roots > Unclassified | place...
ATATTGTGGATATCTATTGCCATCCGCGACAAACAAGATCAAAAATAAAAATACAAATAAAGAAAAAAAACTATTTTAAGTAATAACAATATACGAAAATTTTAAAGAAAAACACTATCAAAATTGATGCGGTGAACAAAAAAGGGCATTTATCTTAATTTGTGAGAGCAATATTACGAAGAGTTTGACATAACAACTTGGATTCTCCCGGAATATTGGAGCTTTTTAAAGACAAAAAATCATAACATATCTTATTTTATAGTAAAAAAAAACAGAAGACTATAGCTCCAAATATAGGTTAATTTAGTAAACGTACTTCCCTACCAAATGACCGGTATATTGGGGCAAAAGTTTAGAAGAAGAACGACACAACATTACAACGCCAATGATTGGTATTGCAAGATTCAACAAACCCTAGCGTCCGGAATTCCAATTAATACTCGTTCACTTCTCAATGCCAAGTCAATGTCTTTTGCGATATTTTGCGAGTCAACTGAGATACCAAACAGTCCTCTTCTAGCAAACCCAGAACAATAAAGGCCGTTTTTTCCTTTCCAGATGTTAGGGAAGCAGAGTTTTGGCATTCCACTTCCATCAAAAAGGTCTTGGCCACCCTGCAACGACGATGAAAGACATTTTTAGAAGCTAATTAACCAAGATTAGAGCACACGTACGGTCAACATATTTTTGAAAAATAAATGCAATACCTTGAGCCAGTGTCTCACGGTACTTTTGTAGCCAGTAGCGAAGATAATGGCATCAAATTGTTTAACTTCCCCATTGGCAAACTCGATTTTGCTTCCTTGGATGCCTCTTATGGATGGAAATACCTAGAGGTCATAATTAGTGTCATCATTGAAATACAACAAAATGATCATCTGTTATGGAAATTAATTAAGAGCTAGTTTTGTGCGTAAATTTAACATTTACCTGAACCTCTTTTCTTCTAATCTTTTCCACAGCCCCAACATCGATTGTAGGTGTTCGACCGACTCTTTGTTTTATATAAAACGGTCCTCTTGTGGGTCTTGGAATGCCGTAATTTGAAATATCTCCATGCTGCAGCTTGCTTAGTAAGACAACTATGAAGTCCACTATGTTGCATGGGACGCCATAGCTCAACAAACGCATACCAATATACACTATATTTGTGGTGAGGACATGCACTGGACTGCGAGCAACGATCGAAGTCTTGACGCCCCAGTTTGACAAATCATAAGCAATCTCCATTCCTGAATTCCCACAACCAACAACTAAAACAGCTTTGCCCTTGTATTTTTGGCCATTTTCGTACTTGCTTGAGTGGATGAACTCTCCACCAAAACTATCAAGCCCGGACACCTCAGGAATAAACCCTTTACTATTCTCACCGGTTGCGACCACAAGAAACTTTGCGACGTATTCTTCATGCACGTGTAGATCTGCTTTCTTAGCCTTGATATGCCACTTTCCACTTTCTTCATCATGATAGGCAGACTCAACAGCCGTATTGCATCGCGGATTAATCCTAAAATGAGACACATAGCTGTGCAAGTAATCAATGAAACCCCTCCTAGGGACAAAAGTGGGTGCATCAGATGGGAAAGGCATGAAGGGAAGTTCACAGTATTCCTTCGCGAGGTGTAACTTTAGACGGTCATAAGCCCTCTTTTGCCACAGAGAGGCATAACAATCCTCTCTTTCAAGGACAATGTTAGGGATGGAGAGACGGTTGAGGCATGCAGATGTTGCGAGCCCAGCAGGTCCTGCACCTACAATGACCACATCAACGGCTTCCATTAGAAATACTAAAACAAGGGCTTAGAAACCTTGAGATTAATCTGCTTAATATATATATTATAGAATTGTGGCTGCTCAATTTCATGCATTTATACAAGAGCATGAATGTGATATTCTCACTCAAACTTTATCCAGCAATGGAAGGCTTCTTCTTTTTTTACTTATCCGCATGAGTTTTCTTATCATTTGATTAGATTACGTTGCCACTCTCAACAATAGATAAATACATATCGGTTTTTATATAAATAAACAATTTCAAGGTGTTTTTTTATATAAATATATTAAAATAATTTTTTTATATTTTTTAAAATTTATTTTTAACATCCGAAGATCAAAACAATAAAAAAAATTACTATACAGTATTTTAGGTGCATTTCCAAATACTACCTTTTACCACAGTCATTTATTAAAGAGGGAGAAGGTTACAAGTATCCTAATCTTAAAAAGTAGTGTAAAAAGGGATAGATAATAAACATTAGGGTTATGAAGAGCAGTTATGGTAATTCCTAAAACCAATTGAACCTTGCTAGATTTTATTTCTTATCTGGTCACTGGTGCTAGCTACTTCCGAAATTAAGAATGCTGGTGCATATACGTGGCTAGAATGCATGGATTTCTTTGGTGTCATGTATGGGATTTTAAGCAAGTTCAATGTTTGATAATACTATCCGCATTGGGCAAAATTATTTCTATATTAGATGCAATCCATTACTAGATTACCTTTTTCTTGTCTTTGATACTATCTGTTCGTCTTTTTTAGAAAATTAAGTTGTTTTTAGATACTATTGTTGTGGTGGTTGTTATATACGTACGTTACTATATATGATTATATATAATTATGGGTATTAAAAGTTTTTTTTTATTAACACCCAAATAAAATATATATACTATAAAAATATTTTTATATACAAAAAAAATTAACATTTTAAAATTATGTTTAAATTAATAAAAGAGTAGATTTGCTTACTTAAGATGAAGAATCCTTAATAAGATTTTCGATAAATTCAACATGTATAGATTCAACAATCACATTAGTTTTTAAATCCAAAAGTCTATAAGTCTTTGAATTTTATGCATAACCAATAAAAACACTATTAAGATCTCTGGATCCTAATTTTGTTCTTTGAGGATTAATAATTTTATAAAAAGCTACACACCCCCACACTTTAAAATAATTTAGATTTGGTTTTCTACCGTTCCATGCTTCATAGGGAGAAATATTTAATTTTTTAGATAGTATTCTATTATGAATGCAACATATAGTAAGTAAGGCTTCACCCCATAAATTATTTGGTAATTTAGCATTCAAAAGCATGGCATTGACCATATTCACTAAGGTCCTATTTTTCCTTTCAGCAAAGTCCATTATGTTGTGGTATATAGGGTGTGGTCATTTGATGGATTATTCCATTTTTCTCACAAAATATAGAAAACTCCTTAGAAAAGTATATATTCTTCATCTCTATCACTTCTAAGAACTTTAATTTACCTTTCCTTTTGATTTTCTACTATTTTCTTAAATTTCTTAAATTTTCCAAAGGCTTCATATTTAGTTCTTAACAAGTAAATATAGGTAAAACGAAAATAATCATCAATGAAAATTATGAAATATCTTTTCCCACTCCTTGTTAACATACCATTTATTTCAAATATATCAGAATGGACCAGCTCAAGTAATTGAGAATTCCTTTCTACTTTAGAAAAAGGCTTCTTTATCATCTTTGCTTGAATACATACTTCACATTTGTTATTATTATTATATTGATATGAAATATAATCATGCTTACACATATATTTCAAATATCTATAATTTAGATGTCCTAATCTAACATGTCAAAGAAGAGAAGTAGATTCAACCATATAAGCAGAAATAATATTGATTTAATTAATACTGAACTTAAACATATCATCACAGGAATAACCCTTTCCCACAAACATCTCACTCTTAGTTACAATAACCTTATCAGACTCCAAAACAATCTTGAACTCTTTGTTGCTCAAGAGACTAGCAGATACAAGGTTTTTTCTAATTTTAGGAACATGAAATGCATTGAGTAAAGACAATTTTTGTCCAGAAGTAAAGTACAACTCAATAGTTTTTTTTCCCAAAACTTTGGCAGAATTATGGTTGACCATCAAGACCTCTTTAGGTTTTTTCAATTCTTCATAAGTCTTGAACCATGCTTTGTTGTTGCAAACATGAACTGTTGCACCAGAATCCAGCCACCAATCCGAAATCTTTACAACATTAGTTGCTATATTTAATTCGGTAATCATTTTAATTTGAATGTTTGAAACCATGGCATCTAACTCCCTGACTTCGTCTTTTTCAACCATATTCACTTTTAAAAAAATCACCTTTCTTGTTGAAATTCTTGAATCTGCACTCTTTTATATAGAACTCTTTATTTTCACAATGGAAACAAACTCTATGCTTCTTATTAGCATTTTATTTATTCTTGAATTTGTTTTCTTTCTTTTGCACTTTCAAATTGTTTTGAGTCATTGTCAAACCAGTTTCAGTAATCAAATTCACTTTAGAATTTGTTGCTTGCAATTCACGCATACGAGATTGAACCTCAATTTGCAAGTGTGTTTTAAATTGTTCAAATGTATAATTGTCTGTAGAATGCAACATCTTCTTCCTATATTCATTCTAAGATGAAGGAAGTTTTGATAAAGCAGCCTCCACTTGAAGTGAATCAGGAACTTTGATATCCAAATCACTAAGTTTTGATATCAGCAGTTGAATTCCATGGATTTGATCCACGATTGACTTATATATTGTCAGTAATCTCATACTCAAAAAAAATTTTAAGCAAGAAAACGATCAGAATCTAATTTTTCCTACTTGTAGTGTATCTCCAAAGTAGCTCAAATTTCTTATGGCAACTTTAATTTGGAGAAGATGTCATAAAATCGACTAATCAAAGTATTCAATATATGCTCTCGACAAAGCACTTCATCTTCTTCACGTTTTACTCTTGTAGTCTTAAAAGTAGCAGATACAGATAGATTCGGGTAAAAAATTTAGTAAATCTTTAATGAAGTAAGCATATCCTCGAGAATATATATATATATATATATCCAATCTTAAAGTTTGTAGGTATGTCCTCACTAGTTTTCATCCAGAATTGTCAGCTTCTCCTTCTCCCACTCTTCGATCTCCATTATACGATCAGTTTGATTGAGGCAAAACAGCTGATATCTTTGCGATAATATATAGTTAATTTAATTAATTTTTAACTAGCTAGCTCAATTTAAAGTAATTTCTCATTAGTGGATGTAAATTGTTATTTTATATTTAATGAAGCAAAATTGGATTTTGAAAAGTAACATAACTTTTGTGTTTGTAAATAATACTAATAGTTAATGTAAATTATCCTTTATACTTTATATTGATATAATTTCTTTGATATTTGTATTGTATTAGTTTTATAGTTGTAAACCAACTATTATTACAGTAATAATTTAAGTTATTTATATTTATGTAATATTGTAGATCCTTTTCTACTGTTAAACTATTATGACCATAATAACAATTATAATAATCTTATTAATGGTACAAGACACGATTCTCATAGTTAAAAGATATTGAAAGTGTTTAATAAGTTAATTTCAACTTCACTGAAATTATGTATTATTTAAATAAATTTAATTATTAATTATTACTTTTTTAGTATTAAAAATAAAATATAAAAAGCATATAGTGTAGGCATTTTAAAAGACGCTACAAGATAAAAAAAAATAATTCGTAAACTACAATCTTAATGGCATTCATGAAATTTAGGTGATATATTTTGTCTATAAAGTTATTTAGATGTTGGTTATTGATAAACAAGTTTTGTTTTTCAATATACACATGAAATAATCATATTAATTACCTATATAAAAATACTGTAAATATAATTACTATAAAAAAAAGACCTTAAAATAAATATATGTAAAAGCAGTGAACAAGATATCTAGTGTTTTTCTTTTTTAATGCAAGTTGTCTTAATTTAGCATAATCTTGAAGCCAAAAAAAATGAAAATAAAATGGCCCATGCAGGTCTCGAACCTGCGACCTTCGCGTTATTAGCACGACGCTCTAACCAGCTGAGCTAATAGGCCAATACATCTGCAGGGTCTCTGAATTAATATTTATAAATTTTAAACGTTAAGAACGCAAAAAAGAAGTATAATTTCAAAACTAACACCGTCTTGCTCAATCAATCCCATCCCACAACGGTTTAGGCCATGAAAGAAGATTATGAGGTACGCAGTATTTTTCTCTGCTTCAGATTCCTCTTTTTTTTTTTTTTTCCCTCTACTTCTATTTAATTTCATGTTTATCTCTTGATTATCTCTAAATCAGTTATCTTTTCCTTAATCATTAGGTACTTTGAATTCTGATCGAAATGATACCAAAACTTTGGCTGCTTATCTATCTTGTTATATGCATCTTCTTACTTTAAGAAATTAGTTGATTATCTATGATTTTGATGTTAATTAATTTCCTAATGATCTAGGCTCTGTTCCGTTTCCAGTTAGGGTTTCGAATAATTTGTTAATTCAATGATTTTATGTCTACTGAAAGTCATAATCTTTAATTTTACCGATTTATTTCGTCTACTAACATGATGCGTAGTTTGATGGCCGTACATAATGCTCTTTCTGCTCCGTGTTTAGAACATATGTAGTTGGAGTGCTGGTTTACTTTATCTGTAATCAAAATTACAAAGCAGAGGAAAATAGTGTGCCCTAGCTGCGCAGATATGTGTAGATTATCGATGCAAGCTGCCTTTATTTAACCTAAGGTTACCTCTGTCTGTTTTACTGGAAGTTGAATACCTTGTCGAATTTGTAAAAAATGCCGTTTGTGTTCCTGCTTCTTAATAACAATTTTTTTTTATGTAGTTGCGTTTGTAATTGTGTCAATATTGGAAATTTAGAATAATCCCTAAAATCTTCCCAGCTGTTGGCTGCTTTCTTTATTTCAAGTCTAATTGTAATGATGTTTTGCAGATTGAAGAGAAAAAGCAAGCTGCTGCTGATGTCTTGTTTCAGTATTCAAAGTTTGTGATGGCATGTATAGGAAATCAAGTTCGACCTGCTGGCTTGAGGTTGCATTTAATGAAGGTAATACACTACAGCCGGTTTCTGGTTAGTTGGAATAACTTAGCAACCATAATTTTTTAAGTTCATATGAATAAAGGATGATGTGAGCAATTTCTAGATGACTTGTGCTAGTTTTGCCTAATGTTTCTTCTTGGAAAATCTCATCAATTGAATGAGTGGATCTGACTGGTAATTTCCACAAATTCAATGATTTAGATTATCAGGGGAAGGTTTTTGGTATGGTTAGTATGTTCTAGATGTTTAATTTGTTTATCAAAGAAATTGATGCGAACCCTGGACCATATCAGAAATGTTCTAGCTAGGTCTGTGGTCAGTGCACAAAAGCAATGAATCTGATCAAACACTGTTCTTGTCTTTCATGTTTCAGGAGATTTCAGGTTTACCAACTTCTCTGAAGAGAGAATCATCCCATGTAGCAGCTTCACCCGATGCAATGGGTGAATCATCAAGTTCAGGTACTGCCAGACTAGATAAAGCAGACAGTTTTCGTGCATTATAGTTTTCAGGAAGCGATATGGAGTTTTTGATGTTTGGAGTCTTCGGTATATTTGCTGAGCCACATAAATCCCTGTTTCTGTTTTATTATTAGCTTATGGGTTTATGGCCTTTATTCTATTATGGGCGAATATTTTTAATGTGATATAGGAAATTGCCCATCCTCATATGATGTATAATACAGAGATGTCTACAAAATAATAATTTATTTCTACCTTCTTAATCATCGATATCATTCTCTTCACATGGAGTTCTGCTTGTCTCAGCAATCTTGAACTCTATATCTTGCTTTAGAATTTACAGCGTTTACATGCTATTATATGAATTTTGTATATCTTGCTAAAATAAAGGGGATAGGTATCTTTGTTCGGCCTCGATTTAAGAGAATTGGTTGTCTTTCTATAGATGTGAGACCTGAGTTGTTGATAGCAGACTTAGTAGATTCAGCAAAATCTTTCTGACCTCTACTAATTAGTAGCTTGGCCAGAAGCATCTCTTCCATTTGTTAATGCAGGGAATAGTCTTGGTAAGCTCTCCTTGTGGATAGAAATTGTGGTTATGCAACAAATGCAATAGCCTGGTCATTGTCATTGCAATAATGACCTCTTTGTTTGGAAGTCGGTCTGTGCAAGAAATTTGTAGTCATGACTCATGAGTAATGACAGTGATGATTCGATTCATGGTGACTTGCCATTTGTTGCATGCTTCAGTTTCCGTTTGCTTATCTTGCTTTCTTCTCTATCACATGAAAACCCTCAAGGTCTACGGTGTTATATATGAAAGTCCTCCAGCTTCCAAGTTACCATAACTGTCACGTAAATTCCAACTATCTAAAACACCAGTGAAAGAATGAGGTCGATCCAGAAACCATCGTACCAGTAATGTCTTTCCATCATAAATATTATTTCATCAATAAATAGGTTACTGTTCTTTTCACTATTGCTATATTGAGGGAAGACACTAGGAGGAAAAGCAGAGGTTTCAGACCTGTTACCATCTTTCCATTGATAAACATTTCCCACCCTTCTTTACTAGCATGCTCTGGGGCGTTGTCGCTGGTAACAAATGGCAAGTGTAAGGAAGTCCTCTTTTTCTCAGTCAATGCCATGTATGATGTAATCTTGTGTGAGTTGGTATTTACCGTTTCCCAGCAGGCTGTACAGATTTTTTGAAGATGATTGTGGATTATAACCACTTGGTTCCATATTTGTTTACTCCTGCTATATATGTTCAGAGCGTGGCTGTTGTCAACTAATTAACATTGATTAGTGCCCTACTGCACATGTATAACTTGCATTCGAACATGTAAGGACTGGTATAGCTAGGTACAACTAACATTGTAGGCTAAATTGTCCTCATTGAAGATTGATAAAGACGAGAGAGAGAGAGAGAGAGCATATCACAAACATTTCACAGAATCTAATTTTGTTTTTGATGTATTGGGACAATTGTTATGTAGGTGGTAGGCATGCGTTAAATGAATATTGAGCCATCAACAATGTGCCGTCCTTCTGTCTCTCTCTCTCTCTCTCTTCTTTTATGCATGACTCGGATAGGTTACCCACTTCCATCTGATTCCTTTTGATTCTCCTCCTCTCACTGCTTATCCATAATCATCTCTCTTTTCTATCGGAATTTACAGGGGAAGATAAGGAAAGATGGAGAAAAATAAAACAATCTATCTGCATCAAAAAACTGACAATGTTGATGATAACAGAAGGGGGGATTGGCTGTTTAATTTATGGACTTAGGTGGACAGTTTCATAGGTCATTAAGCTTGAGCATCATTGCTTTCAAGCTGAGAAAAGAGATTTCATATAAAAAATCTGTCTTTATCTATTCACAATAAATAAGCCGACTTCAGAATCTCTCTTCGCTTTCTGCCTTCTGTAATCCAGAGCACCGTTCTTCATAACAAGGAAATCGTCACTGTCATTACTGCAACTGCAATCCTTGCTGTTTTTCAATCCTAAGCTGCAGTAGAAACACATTATTTTCCTGCCTATGCTCTCCATTGACTGAGTTGGGTGCTGATAGGGAGGGCATATCCTCAGCTCAAGATTCAATTCCTGACACTTTTCTCCATTTGGGTTCTTCTGGTTTTTGCACCCAAAGCCAGAAGTGATCTCTTCTTTCAGAACTGCACCGAGAGAGGTGGTCATGCTGTCAATGGCTGATTCATTGATTGGTCGATGAGTCGAAGGGTCAATTCCTCTGCTCAGCAGCTTTTTTCTTATATGGGTATTCCAATAGTTCTTGATCTCGTTATCTGTCCTTCCTGGTAGCCTCCCCGCTATGAGAGACCACCTTGACAGAAGAATAAAAACTTTGTTACTGTTTTTTCCATTAAAACTAGCTACATATGGCGGGTTTAGGAATTAGAGCCTTACTTATTACCAAGGAGGCTGTGGAGTTTGATAATGAGCTCATCCTCTTCTTCAGTAAAATTCCCACGCTTAAGATCAGGGCGTAGATAGTTGATCCATCGAAGACGGCAACTCTTTCCACAACGAAGAAGGCCAGCTGATTTTGGCAGGGACCTCCAGCAACCCTCACCATGAGCTTGGATATAAGCAACGAGACGCTTATCTTCTTCTCTAGTCCATGCCCCTTTGTTGGTGTGCGCTCTCTCACAGCATGGAGATCTCCCCATCTGTTTTTGTGCTTGCTTGCAGGAGAGTTAGCAACTGTAGAGTGATTGATGTTGGTTAGTGGATATTGGTGTTGCCTAGTACATTGGGATGTGAGAGCTTCGGTTCTTTGGAACTTAGCCTTCAAGTGGAGTTGGGGATGTTTTATAGTACTTCGCTGGGTGGACAATGTGTCCTCGCAGTAATCGCTTCTAGATTGAGTTGGTAGAAGAAAAGGGTTTTGGAGGGTCCACCTGGTGGCATGAACCTCTCTCTCCCTCTCTCTTCCTGGCTGGCTGATATTTATGGTTGTCAGCATCTACAGAAATGGAGCACTGGTCCCTTAACAACAAATAGGTTAGTTGTGCCCAGGCCCTCGAGTCACTGTCAGGTAAGTAATCTACAAGTCGGGTGAGAGAGTGAATGAAATGGGTCCTCTCTACCTGTAACATTCAAGAGATTAGCTTCTAGCTACGAGTAGGGATCATGCCACACTATGTCAAGGTCAACCAATTAGAACTGCAAGTTGCTGCAGGCAAAGAAGACCCTTCATCAACATATCATAAAACATAAATGCATTTTGACAAGGGAGGGATCTACTTTTCTGTTACTTCAATAAATAATGCAAGGGTATGATTAGGTGATCAAGACTCGAAGACATGCAAAGGGATCCGAATAAATAATGTACAAGATTAGTAAATCTACGTTGCAAAGAGAAATGCCGGTGGCGGTTGAGCATATTGCGAATTGTCACATCTCGCTTCATATTCTAACGTCTGTGCATGAATTGCACACGAAGACTAACACGGATACATGGCATGGAAGTCAGATGCGCAACTTGGATGGAGGAGGACTGGCTTTAGAGGAGAGGACCACAAGGCCCAGTAGCATCAAGTTCAACTGACCATGGTATGTTGTAACAAGATCTTCATCTTGGTTAGGTTTGGTAGAAGGGCTCTTTTCTGTTGAAGTTTGGTACCAAAGCTGGAACAGGATTACTTAGTAGTAATCTACTACATTGCTATTTATCTGCTAGCTGATAGCATTATCTAGATTAGGATGTTTCTTTCAATTCATTTGTTTAAGCTTATCTAGGATTAGACTAGCTTGTTATACAACTCCTTTGATAAAGGAGAACATAGCTGGTACGTTTCTTTAGTGTTTTATTTTTCTGTAATGTTTGTTTCCTTCTATAAATAAAACACTGGAGATGGCAGTAACCAACTGAGACATTTTCTGCTTCTTGTTCTTTCAACTGTAAAGACTTTGTTCTTTGTTCTTTGTTCTTCGTTCTTTGTTCTTTTTCTCAGTTCATCAACAATAGTCTGTTCTTTATATATCAGTTTTTCCAACAATTGGTATCAGAGCTCCTCTGATCTTTGAAGGGTTTGTGAGTGAAAACACGAGAGAATAGTAAGGTTAAATCAAAGACGAGAGAATAGTAAGGTTAAATCAAAGCTTTCTACTTTGAAGGGTTTGTGAGTGAAACACGAGAGATTAAGTGAGTTTTTTTTTAGTAATGGATTCTACAAATTTTCCAGCAAAAACACCAGTGTTCACAGGGCAGAATTATGGTGTGTGGGCTGTAAAAATAAAAACATATCTCAAAGCTTTTGACTTATGGGAGATAGTGGAGAGTGATAGGCAACCCACTCCACTAGGAAACAATCCTACGATTGCACAGATGAAATTTTTCAATGAAGAAAAGGCAAAGCGATTCAAAGCTCTTACCTGTCTTCATAATGCTG
>Ga0307515_10020538_pt1 | contig 11773 bp, 11 predicted proteins | sample 17_EM_MG_FD_194513 | JGI IMG/M metagenome (GOLD analysis project Ga0307515, IMG submission 194513) | Populus trichocarpa ectomycorrhiza microbial communities from riparian zone in the Pacific Northwest, United States - 17_EM | ecosystem: Host-associated > Plants > Roots > Unclassified | place...
GAATCCAATTCCATCTGTGGAATGGGGAAAAATATCATTTAATTGACAGGGTTATGCACGGAGATTCCCAAAGATCCATTGAAATAAGATTTCTTTAGATAATTTGGGCAAGCTTAAAGCGTGTCCTGTCTTCCTGTTTTGTAGGGTTACTTTGTGTTGACATCTTTGGTAACTTTCCAGAGAGGCAGATTTATCAAGACTTCCAAGTTGATGTCATCACGCAGGAAAAATTGGTCAAATATTCATGGCGAGTTGTAATTTTATATCCATGCCAGGATTCCCCCCACGGTTTCTCTTGTTTAATTAATTAAGCAATAATCACACATGGGGGATCATGGAGCCCCAAACCTCGTTCTCAAGTTTTTGAAGTCAACACCCATTGCTTCTCAGGTTCTCATTAACGTTTTAATTCTCAACAACCATAGCATTTTCAATTGCATAGACTCCTCCAAGCCTTCAACATGGATCCTCTTGAAACCCGAGAGCTAGTGGAGAAATCTCCAACAGATTCCTCAAAAAAAGATGATTGTCAGTCATCAGAAACATGTTCAAGAACAAGTCCTCTCTACATCCTCATGGAGCCATTTCAATGGCTACAAATGCTGTCTTCTCAGCTAAACCCCACATTCATTTTTGGTGTAGTTGTGGTGTATGGTTTTAGCCAGGGCTTATCTGGATCTTTCTTTAAAGTTGTTACAGACTACTACTGGAAAGATGTTCAAAAGGTTCAACCATCAGCAGTGCAGTTGTACATGGGCTTATATTATATCCCATGGGTCATGAAACCAATTTGGGGTCTCTTTACTGATGTTTTTCCTGTCAGAGGATATAAGAGAAGGCCATACTTTATAGTGGCTGGTGTTCTTGGTTGTGTCTCAGCGTTGATGATAGCTCTTCTTGGTAAGGTGCCTATTGCTGTAGCATTGAGTTGCTTGATAGGTATAACTGCTGGGGTTGCAATAGCAGATGTGACTATTGATGCCTGTATTGCTAAAAACAGTATTGAGATCAGGGCTTTGGCACCAGACATGCAGTCTCTATGTGGGTTTTGTTCTTCACTTGGGGCTTTGATTGGTTACTCTTCCAGTGGTTTTTTTGTTCACCATCTTGGACCTCAGGCAGGTTTATATGTTTCATTAAATTAATCTTTCCTTTCTTCTTGTTCTTTGCTTGATAGGGAAGTTCATGCTTTTGCAGGTATCATTGGTTCTTTTGGCAGTCCCACCAGCTTTATTGATAGTGTTAGGATTTGTGATCTATGAAGTGAGATCTACAAGTCTCCAATCTGAGAAGAAGAAGGTAACAATCCACCTTATTTTCATTGTTCTTTTGATTCTGCAAATTAATGAACTGGAACAACCTTCTCCCCTATCAAAAAACTGCACAAGTGCCTGACTTACCTATGTCAGGGACAACTTGACAGTTTGTGTATCATGGAGTGCACTGTTCATATAGCATTTTCCATTTCAATTGTTCTTGCATTCAAGATATGCTTGGGGCCTTTGTTTAAGTTGAATTTTCTTTGCCAATTTAAGCCTCTATATACTGTTTGCAGATTAGCACTCGAGTAATTCTTGATTTCTTGCTTTACCTTTTCCTCGTGCTCGGAGCTTAAAAAACCCAGCATGCAATAAAAGCAAGCCAATCACAAGAAGAAAGATCTTCTTGGAAAACGGGTCATTAGATATCTAATTTGTTGATTTACCTTGTGAGTAATTTCGGCAAAGGTCGAACCTCACATTAGAAAAGCTATCCTTTTGTCATCAAATATATTAAACTAAGCACCAGATGCCAAGCCATAACATCAGAGTAACCGTGTGTATGCCATTGTAATGCAATGACAGAGAGCTTTGCTTTCAGATACTACGGAACTATGCTGCCCTGTTATTGTTCTTTCAAGTCTAGAAAGAAAAATGGTCTTGTATGCATGTTAGTAAATTGTATCAGTTGCTGCCTACAATGAGTGTCACTTGGAGTTCTAACTGATTCCTTTTCCTTCCCCAGATATCAACTAGAGATTAAGAAAAGTAAAAGTGATTTGATCTCTCTCTCGCGTCGAACCTGCTTCCTAGAAACCTCCTTACATTATTCACTTGCATTCAAGTTTTTGTCTTGGTTCCTGGTTGACAGGAGGGCTGAAATTTCTTCCTGATTTAACCAAATAGAAAATGGTTTACCTATATTATTTACTGATAGTTTGCAGTTCTCAATTTGAAACACTTTAGGCCAGTTCATCGTCGTCTGTGTGTTATTATTGACTTTTGTTATTAAGGCACTGACAGTTCCTCACTCGAAAAACAGTCACTCGTTGTCTCCTTTCTTTTATTCTGATGATAATTGCAAAGTAAGAGACCATGACTTCAGAAATAATATGTTTGCAGGCAGTGGAGGGCTTACAAATAGCATTAAGGGGCATGTCGAAAACTATTAAGCTGCCGCAAGTGTGGAAGCCGTCACTGTACATGTATCTATCTTTGGCTCTCAGTATAAGCACTCATGAAGGGCACTTTTATTGGTATACAGATCCTAAAGCTGGTCCTGCATTCTCACAGGTTTATGCTACTTTCTATAAACTACTCATCTCGAATCCTTTGACATGTCTTGGCATTGTACACCACCTTAATCATAGTTAGCAATTCTCAATCCAAGGTTTTGTTTTTCCTGTCAACAGGAGTTTGTCGGGATAATTTACGCAGTTGGTGCATTGGCTTCTATTGTTGGGGTTCTGATATATCAGAAGGCTCTGAAGAACTATCCATTTAGAAGCCTAATCCTTTATGCACAACTCCTATATGGCATGTCCGGAATGCTTGATCTCACCTTCGTCCTTCGATGGAACTTAGCCCTTGGAATTCCTGATTACTTCTTTGTTATAGCGGAAGAATGTGTCACTCGAATCATATCCAGAATCAGGTGGATGCCAATGATTGTGTTAAGCACCCGGCTATGCCCTCTAGGCATCGAAGGGACATTTTTTGCACTATTAATGTGCATTGATAGCCTTGGCGCCCTCTCTTCCAAATGGGGGGGAGGAGTTCTTCTTCATCTATTTCATGTCACAATGACTGATTTCACAAACTTGTGGCTGGTCATTCTCATAAGAAATTTTCTGAGGTTTGCAACACTAGGTTTGATTTTTCTTGTTCCCAGGGGTGATCAAGCAGATAGCTTGATCCCGTCGGATATCTTGACAGCAAATTCTGCTGCAAGTCTAGATGATGATGGCTTGGAACTTGTTCCTGTTAAGGAGACAAGTGAAGAAGTCCAGTTGCTTATTGACGAAAAATGATGTGCAAATTTTTTTAATTGAGGGTCTGATATAAATACTTTTGATTCTTTGAAGGACCATTTGAGCATTTGATTAATTCTAGCATCAAGGTATCTACGGAGGTTTTTGGAACGGCTTGTGTTTTTGTTTTTAAGTGTTTTTAGCTCAAAAATATATTAAATAGATGTTTTTTAGTGTTTTATGATGATTTTAATGTGTTGATAAAAAAAATCTGAAATAAATAAATTACTTTAATATATTTTTAAACAAAAAAATTATTTTTAATGCATATAGCATACTATTATATATCTTGGATTGTTCTATGCTATGGTTACATATTAGAACTTGAAGCAGTGTTGTAAGATTGAGTTAGTGAAAAAAAACTAGTTTTTTATTTAAAAAAAAAACCTAAAACGATGTCTCATGAGAGAGTTTATATAAAATAAATGACATATCATTTAACACAACATGATAATTGATGCATATAAAAAAACAATATAATAATATAATCTATAAAATGAATAATTTTATACTTTAAACAAATTTGTTTCTTGGTAAAAAATGTATAAATTTATTTTTAAAAATTAATCTTCATGTTACATTTTTTTTTCATAAAGGTTTGATGATTTTCATTTTGTATCGAGTCATGTAAAATAATAAATTAAGTTTAAAATATTTATGAAATTACTATAAAGAAGTAAGGTATATATATATGTCACGATATTAAATTCTACTTTCTTACTACTTGAAAAGTAAGGTTCATTGGTTAAACTAGGAATCGCATTTTTCCTCAGAAGTGCGATTCCCCTAAAAGTTTACACAATAATACTTGGAATTGCACCTTAATAAATAAAATAAAATTAGATCCCCCCTGTGAATCTTAGATCATGGCAATTTTTTTTATCATAACAAGAAGACACACGAAAGAAATAATTCTCTATAGAAATGGTCCAAGTGCAAAATATCTTTTGATCCAAAATATTATTTTATAATAAACTTACACCTAGGTCCGAGCCCAACCTGAGCACGGGCCAACACATGTATAGGTTTAAACCTTTGCTTAGGACTTCTCTCTTCTAAAATCTTAGGTGTCATTTGAATTTAATTTTAGCTTCTCAACTTTTCACTTTATAAACACTAAGAAAGTTTTGTATCTTTTCTATGTAGGATAGAGTTATTTTAGAGAGCTAACCAAGAATTATTTGAAATCAATTTTTTATTCACCTATAATTTGCTTAAATCGTGTTAATGTTTCATGTTAAAGAGCTTATGTTGAAGATTAAATTCCAACAAAATTCCAACACAAAAAATGAGTTAATCCCACTTTTAATTTGGTTTCAAATGTGCTCATTAATCATGTTATTAAACAAATTTTCCAACATCAAACACCACTTTGCTCTTTTTAGCATTATTATGCCATGAATATTTTGAGATTCTACTAAACTTTATTAGTAAATGCTTAAGTCAGTTTTTGAGTTTGGTTGCTCAAGTGATAAAGTACGTAAAAAATTAAGAACATGAAAACAATGTTATATAAGAAAAGATTTATATGTGGATAGATGTATTTATTCTCTAGAAGAGATTTGGTTGGGTTCTAACTGAGCTACCTTATTTTTTATATATATTATCATCCCCCCACCAGATCTTTGTAAATATATATGTTTAAAAGACTTTAAATAACTAAAGTGGATGAAAAATACTTACAGTGTAAGAGTTTATCTATGTCTTTGCATAAAAATATTGATTTTATGTGCTTACCTTTGAATATTTGTTTTTTTTTGAATTCATGAGAGGTTTTTTTTTTTAACAATTTATCACGATACTTAAATACAAGTGCTCACAATAACCTATAGATGGTTGGTCATGGGGACTTAGAGACAAGTGGTCACGAGGACCTGGAGATAGATAGTCATAGGGACCTGGAGATATAACAGAGATTCAATGGAGATTTCAACATGAAATTTTTTTTTAGACATTTCATGTTTGGATATATATTGTCATTTTAAAAGATGATGGAGATACAATTTCTAAAATTTATCGTATTTGAGGTAGTACATCACGATGACTTTTTTTCTTTTTGTTCATATTGTATCTCTTCCTCCATAAGTTATTGAAGGTACCTTTTAAAGATCAATGTTTCTATTTCTTTTGTGAGTGCATGACACTCTTTTATTTTGTGTCCATGACCATGGTGAAAAAGACAAAACTTGTTGAGGTTTCTTGTATTTGAGCCACTTTTTATTGGAGGTGAATATTGTAAGAAGTCTTTTCCGTTTGTGACAGCCAACACCTTATCATGTCTCATTGTAAGAGGTATGGTCATGATCTTGGGGGATGACAAGCGATCATATATGTGTTTCTTAGTGATTTTTTTAGATGTTTTTGTTAGAGATCGATAGCGTGGTAGAGACTCTTCTTATGTATGGAAGCGTTGGTGACCTTATCTGGTCACACTAGCTTCTTCCACCCTGATGCAGTTTTTCATCACATGTTGAATGCTAATGAGATTTTCTTTTCAGATAATGTGTATAACTTTACCTATAAGGAATAGTTTTACACTTCGTTGATCAGAGCTTTGGTGATGATGAGTTCAAGCAAAATTTTCACGCTTGGCATTTTCTCGTTAAGTCTTTAGAGATATGCCTTCGTGCTTTCATTACCTCATTGTGTGATGGAAAAGAGTTTTGTGGTGCTATTTTTGGTAGGAATGCTGGTGCTGAAATGAGAGATGAGTTTCAAGCAAAGATCATGAAGACCTAAAATAAAGCCAGGTTTAAGACTATAATATCACACCCTAGCAAATCGATGGAAAGTTGTAGGGAAGATTCATTCTTTATTATCACTAGCTCTAAGATGTTTCTAACATTTTGCATGTACTTCCTCGAGTCAATATGATCATTATAGTTGTTTAGGTTGGATTTAGCAGCGACATAATTCTTGGCGAGGTGAATGCGTAACACTTTGTGACAAAGTGGAGACTCTTCCACTTGGTAGGAATGGTGTGCAGAAGTTAGGGTTGGTGTAATCTTATGAACGTCATGCCTAGTTTTTTTTTGTGACGAGAGCATACGAAAGAGAACATCAAGACTCAGAAGAATATTGGTGGAGATAGCCATGTTTATCGCTTGGATTTGCTGGGGAGTTCTAGTTCATTTGAAGAGTTGGAGTATGATGCATATTTGACATGTTGTTTTGTCTAGTTTCTTGTTGAAACTGAAGTTGTCTTTGTGCACTGAGTTGACTTTTATATTGGTTATACTGAAGAGAGCGAAGCTATTCTTGTATAGCTAGAAATGTGTTATTATATACTTACTCTTGTTGGGAGAGTTGTTGGATACCTAAAAAAACTGAAGTTCTCGTGGGGAGATCAATTACTCTCCCATATAATAGAGTCTTGTCAACCATGTAACATTTTTTTTATATATAGAAATTAGGAGGAAATGAACAAGATTTTTGTTGAGTTTCCCACAAACATCGTCACAAATAAAGTCATTAAAAAACCTCACATATAAATAATTTTTTTTATGGGTCCGACTTGTACTTACAAAATAAATCCCTCATGAAATGAGAGAAACTCCGATGCTTAAATCAGTTTTTAAGTTTGGTTGCTCAAATGAGTATGTAAAAAATCAAGAAGATGAAAATAATACTTTTAAATAAAAGATCTGTGTGTGAAGAGATTTGTTTATTATCTAACGGAGAGGTGACCCTAGATATTGTTAACATGAATCATCATTCTTCTATCTTGCTAAACCCAATAATATATAGCTTAAACTGGAAAATATCTCAATAATATACTAAAAATATGTCGATGAAATTAGCTCTCTCTCTCTCTCTCTCTCTCTCTCTCTCTCTCTCTCTCTCTCTCTCTCTCAAGTTTGGTATAAAATGGTATATCTCAATCTTCACCTTTTTTTCACTTAAACTAAAAAAATATATATATAGCTTCAAAACTTCCAAAATAATCTTAACTATTAAAAGGATGATATGATTTTTTGATTAACAATCACAAAAAAATTATTGTTTTGTATTGCATACAATTTATAATTATTTTGCTATTATGTATTCTTGTGTTCATTTACTTGAAACATTATGTGTATGACACCTTTTTTCAATAAGATATCTTTTCATTTCCTCCGTCAGATTCAAACACTTTTTTAAAAGAAGAAGGAGACGAAATAGCATGTCAATTGTCATATGAAGTGATGCTAATTGGAGTAAATTACAACTTGGCCCTCCTTCTAGTTTATCAATTTCATGTTTTTTTTTAATTTATTTATATTTATTAAAATATAAAATAAGAAAAATAAAAGTGATAAAAGATATAAAAAATGGCAACAAAAGAAGATATCCTTTTGATGCTTGAGTTCTTGTTCAGCTTTATCCTTATGCATGATTTTCTATGATTTTAGAAATAGTGAATGTGGATAATAACAAGATGTTTTTACTTTATGTTTTGTTATTCATAATTTCATATAAAGATCTCTTATTGTTTCATCGTATTTAAATATATTTTTAAAAATTAATTAAAAAAGTTATTATTTTTAACCAAAATCAATTTTTTTCTATCCAAGGACAAAGAGTATTGTTCTTGAGTGTCTATTTTAACATGCGGTAGTTTCTGTTTTGGATGTTTTTTAAAAGTGTTTTGGGCTTGAAAACACATCAAAATGATTTTTTTTTAATTTTTTAATTTTAATATTAACACATCAAATCTAACGAAAAAAAAATTCAATTTCATATATTTTCAAGTTAAATACACTTTTAAAATGCACTCAAATACAGTTTCAATTGTAATGCTAAACAGACAATTATCATACCTCGTGGATAAACTTTTTAGATTTGAAGGATTAAGAAAAATAACAATAATTAATATGTATTCAGTATTGTAATAATTTTCATGGTTACAATTTGAAAATGATAGATTTAAAAAAAATTATAAATTATAGTTTTTTCTTAACTAAAATTTTTAAAGAAAATTTTCAATGATATATATATATATATATATAAAAAGAAAGCTAAATGACGTGGAGTTTTCACTGTAATTGTAGACACAGATCATTGTAGATTGTGACAATGAAATTTTATTATAACAAAAGCTAAATAGTGTAGGGAAATCACTGTATATTAAGAGACATTTCACTATGGATTATAATAGTAGTTTCACTTTCAATTTCTCATATTTCGTGAGCATATAAATGTTTCTTTGGCTCTCTTCCATAAGGGCAATCAGGTTTTTTTAATTTTCAAGTACAAGCAAATAACAATTTTAGCCTAAAAAGAACAAAAAAGAAACTTTTCCTTTGGGGGTATTTTGATATTTTTACTTATGTATTTTGTGTAATTAAGAGGATCATGGGAGACGTCTTAGTATTTTCACATTGTTTGTATTTTTTAATCAAAAAGTTGTTGGAGCGTGTTTCACACGTCCCAACGAGTGGGAGGCACGTGAGAGACTTCCCGGTGGTCAAATTTGCCCATGTGTCGTATCACTAGATGCACAATCATGCCCTCTTCCACATGGAGCGGCGCGTGATGACATATCATGGTTGGATTGCCGCCGGTGATCGATTGTTTGAGTTTTTTCATTCTTTTCTCTCTTCTACCAACTAAAGTGTAATATTGTCCTCTTTTTGTTTGTTGTTTGCTTGGGTCTAACATTGTTTGCCAGATTCAAGTCGCTTGGACGTGACATGACCACCAGATCCAATTTATTTGGGCTAATAAAATTAAAATATTTTTTATACTTTTAATATTTTTATAATATTTTTAAAAAATTGATATTGATATGACATGAAGCTGGAATATAATAATGAAAAACTATAATGTGTACTGAATATATAAATATATAGATGATTTCAAATATGTAATTTAAAATTAAAAAAAAAAAAAGAAGAAAGAAAACGGAGCCTTAGTATTGAAGGTAACAAGAAGTAACGTGGCAATTTTATAGTGACTCTTTGATAATAAAGGACCCCCATGATTCGTATACTTCGATTTATGCCAACAGAAAAGCCATAAACCCTTGAATTCCTTCTCTCTTCTCTCTAAGAATCCACTGCTTCCGCTTGCAATTCAAGCTATGGTACTAAGATTTTTTCTCTATTTTTCATATGATTTTTCAATTTCCAATTCTTTTCTTTTTCACTAAAATTCGTTTTCTTTTTTCTAAATCAGGGTTCTGTAATTAATGGAAATTTGAGTTTTCTTTTTGTTGGATAGTAAATTATTGAGCTTTTTCGTGTTATTTGAAATGTTTTTTTTTTTTTTATAAAGTTTCACGCGTTGTGTTTTTTTTTCATAGTGTTTATGACTGGTTTTGTTTTTGATGTGTAGGCAAATAGACACACTATAGTCTTGATGCAGAACTCGCAAAATAGATCCACCAGAACTTTCATGGATTATGACTCAATAAGTCAAGCTATGGATGGTATGTTTGCTATGTTTTTTTTTCTTTTTCTTATTATTATTATTATTATTATTCTTGGATGAATTACTGGAATTGCTACTGAAAGTGTTTTTTTTAATTGCCCGAGTGAGATTTATTTTGTTTTTTTAGCATTGGAGTATATGCAGTAGCTTGAAAGGCTTCCAGTTTTTTTTTGGTTTAATTTGATGATTTGTGTCCTCAGTCAAGGAGGGTTTTTCGTTTTTTCATGTTTCTTGCTTTTAACATAGTGCAGATGTAATGGAATTGGTGTGATGGATTGTGGGTTTATGGTTATGTTGTGTATTTTACTGCTTAAGGAGCTCTGTAAATAAATTCAGCCATCTTAGTTGCAGTAGTTTCATGAATATTGTTTTTTCTTAGTCTGACACTATTCTGAAAATTCTCTTCTTTTTTTTAAGGTTATTGATTCTCCTTACCTTGTTCTGTTTTTACCCCCCTGTAGTTTTTTTGTTGGAAATGAAGATAAAGGCTGGTTTTTTACACGCTGTGTTTGAAGTTGATTGGTTTTGTTCTCATCATGTGTCATCTTATTGAGATTTGGTAGTCCAGGCTTTCACCCTACCCAAAAACCTTATGTGTCTTTGCTTGCATAATGGCTGAAGCAACTCTTATGAAATAGGCGGTCAAATAATGATGGTAGCCACATGAAATGTATGAAAGTAATTTTTTTATGTAATCAGCCCAACATAAGCTCTCTTATCACTTGCTTAGCACTTAGATTTACTTCTTGACGAATCCGTAACTTTTAAAGTTTCCCTACTCATTGAGTTTGTTCATTGTGAGCATTTGCAGGTATTTGCACACTATATGAAAGGAAGCTCAAGGACCTAAATCCAGCCAACAGAAACATCACTTATGATATTGCGGATCTCTACAATTTCATTGATGGCCTTGCAGACATGAGCGCATTAGTGTATTTCCCTCTCCCTCCCCCCCTCCTTCCGCACACACATGCACATCTAAGCACTTTGAAGCTGGCAATCGAACACCTTTAGACATCTGTGTCAATTATCATTTCTGGGTAGCTAAGCTTGTTGCATTTTGGCTTCGTAAATATTTTTTTCTAGGAAGGGAAAAAAAATAACGTTATTTACATATCTATGAATTTGGCTGGTGAAAAGTATGAATTCCCACCGATCATGTGAAATGCTAATCACAGTTACTGTTTAACAGCAACGTTCTTGCCAAACAGTTTTGATGATTGCCAAGAGAAATCTTTACAGTTAAACACTATAAGAGAATGACTCACAAGACTTAAATTTCATCTTATTTGAGAATGAGAGTTTTCTTTTGAAAGACTAAGGTACTTCAGGCTGTTTGGGCCTTGCTTGAAGGCCAAAGAAGCAATTACTACCATGCTGCATTTCTCTTCAGACTGTTGCTTTGGCAGGATAACAGATATCCTGTTTATTTATTTCTGTCTTGCAGTTATGATCACTCAATTCAGGCATATCTTCCAAACGACAGACAATGGATCAAACAGCGGCTTCTTCAACATCTTAAGAAATTGGCACACTAGACAAATGATATACAGATCAATATTTATCCATTACTAAAGTTTTCCGTGGGTTGAATCCAATAGGAATGCAATATTTATGGAAGTGCTGATTCAGTGTGGTGTCTTGTGAAGGCATTGTTCTATATCTCAAGCTGTTTGATATGAAAATTGTACCGCTTCATTTTTCATCTCACTCACTATCGTTTGTATAATTATAACAATTGAAGCTCTGCTCAAGTTATAGATGAGGAGCCACTTTTGTTGTTTGACCGGTGTATTTTCATGGCAAGTGTTATCTTGTTTATGAAATTAGACCTTGTGATCTAACTATCTATTGCTTGCTATTGAGGTTGTTAAGGACTGCTGTCTGCCATTTTTTAATGATCAACAATTTTCATTCTACTTGTATGATGATGATCACATAGCATTGCCTAATTAAATCAAATTGATTGATTCGAATTTAGTTCATGAATTTTTTACTTGGATTATCTTTGAAAGTCTTCGAATTAATAAAGACCTAGTTTATAATGTTCCCCCCCCTGTTTGATTTAGTTTT
>Ga0307515_10020539_pt1 | contig 11773 bp, 10 predicted proteins | sample 17_EM_MG_FD_194513 | JGI IMG/M metagenome (GOLD analysis project Ga0307515, IMG submission 194513) | Populus trichocarpa ectomycorrhiza microbial communities from riparian zone in the Pacific Northwest, United States - 17_EM | ecosystem: Host-associated > Plants > Roots > Unclassified | place...
TTAGCCCGCGCAATCGCGTCGTTCCTGGCGCGCGAAAAGTCAAAAAAGTACTAGCCGGCGGCCGGGAATGTAGTAGCTGCCCGGCACGGCCCCCTCTACATTCTGTTCAACAGATGCCGGACAACAGGCGTCACCACAGAGTGCCATGAGACAAGTGGCTCGACCACGGACCTGAGACCGCGGCCGGGCCAGGAGGCCATACCGATGAAGCCGGACCTCGAGGTCGTCCAGATCGGACGCGCGGAATCGTTCAAGGCGTGGGAACACGGCTATCCGTTTCGCACGGTGCGCTGGCATTTCCACCCGGAGTTCGAGTTGCACCACGTCGTCGCGACGACCGGGCGCTACTTCGTCGGCGACTTCATCGGCAACTTCGCGCCGGGCAACCTGGTGCTGACCGGCCCGAACCTGCCGCACAACTGGGTCAGCCACTTGCCGGCGGGCACCGAGGTGCCGCTGCGCAGCCGGGTGCTGCAGTTCTCCGAGACCTTCATCCGCGACGCAACGCAGCTTCTGCCCGAACTCTCTGCGGTGCTGCCGGTTCTGGAGGCGAGCCGGCGCGGCGCGCTCTTCTCGGCCGAGACGGCCGCCCGCGTGGCCCCGATGATGGCCGATTTGATCCGGGCGTCCGAGGTCCGCCGCATCGAACTCTTCATGTCGATCGTCGGCACCCTGAGCCGCGCGCAGGGCATTCGCCCGCTGACGAGCGAGAGCTACCACCCCGATCCGTCGGGCTTCATGGCGACCGGCATCAACGAGGCGCTCGCGCACATCAGCAGCCACCTGGCCGAGCCGTTCAGCGAGAAGGACCTGGCGGAGATTTCGCGGCTCAGCCCAAGCGGGTTCTCGCGCAGCTTCAAGCGCCACACCGGCATGGCGCTGAGCCAGTACGTGAACCGCCTGCGCATCAACCTCGCGAGCCAGCTGCTGATGAGCGAGGCCGCGATGTCGGTCACCGACATCTGCTTCGCGTCCGGCTTCAAGAACATCTCCAACTTCAACCGGCAGTTCCTGCGCCACAAGAGCATGTCGCCCTCGCGCTTCAGGGCGCTGCTCGCCGAGAACGCCGTGATGGAGGACGCCGCCTGAGGTGTTGGCGCCCGCCCTAGTCCAGTTCCAGATCCAGTTCCCATCATCGGCGGCACCCGCACGCCGAATACCAACCAGAACGGAGACAACGACATGACCCGATTGACCAACCTCAAGCGCGCCCTCTGCGCATCGGCGCTGGGCCTGGCGAGCGCCACCGCGGTGGTGGCTGCGCCGAGCGGCACCGTCGCCTTCCTGATGCCCGACCAGGCGTCGACCCGCTACGAGCAGCATGACTTCCCCGGCTTCAAGGCCGAGATGTCCAAGCTCTGCCCCGACTGCAAGGTGCTCTACCAGAACGCCAACGGCGACGCTGCGCAACAGCAGCAGCAGTTCAACTCGGTGATCTCGCAGGGTGCGAAGGTCATCGTGCTGGACCCGGTGGATTCGACCGCTGCCGCGTCGCTCGTGCGCATGGCGCAAGGCCAGGGCATCAAGGTGATCGCCTACGACCGGCCGGTGCCGTCCACGCCGGCCGACTACTACGTGTCGTTCGACAACGAAGGCATCGGGAAGGCCATCGCCGCATCGCTCGTGCAGCAGCTGAAGGCCATGGGCGTGCCGACCGACAAGGGCGGTGTGCTGCAGGTCAACGGCTCGCCGACCGACGCGGCGGCCGGGCTCATCAAGAAAGGCATCCACGCCGGCCTGGAGGGCAGCGGGTACAAGACGCTCGCCGAGTTCGACACGCCGGAGTGGGCGCCCCCGAAGGCGCAGCAATGGGTCAGCGGACAGATCACCCGCTTCGGCGCGCAGATCGTCGGCGTGGTGGCCGCGAACGACGGCACCGGCGGCGGTGCGATCGCGGCCTTCAAGGCAGCCGGCGTCAACCCGGTGCCACCGGTCAGCGGCAACGATGCGACGACCGCGGCGCTGCAGCTCATCGTCGCCGGCGACCAGTACAACACCATCTCCAAGCCGAGCGAGATCGTCGCGGCCGCAGCGGCGAAGGTAGCGGTCGGCTTCCTGTCGGGCCAGGCGCCGAAGTCCGAAATGATGCTCTACAAGACGCCGTCGCAGCTCTTCACGCCGGCGGTGGTCACCGCCAAGAACCTGAAGGCCGAGATCATCGACAAGGGCATCCTGAGCGCGAAGGAGCTGTGCACCGGCCGCTACGCCGAAGGTTGCAAGCGGCTGGGCATCGCAAACTGAAGCGACGTCATGGCAGACAACTCCGCCACCCGACCGGCGCCGGGCAAGCTCGTGCTGAGCCTGCGCGGCATCTCGAAGAACTTCGGCGCGGTCTCGGCCCTGACGGACATCGAGCTCGATGTGCATGCCGGCGAGGTGGTGGCGCTGGTGGGTGACAACGGCGCGGGCAAGTCCACGCTCGTGAAGGTGCTCGCCGGCGTCCACCAGCCGAGCGCCGGCACGATTCACTTCGACGGCAAGCCGGTCACGCTGCCCGACCCCGGTGCGGCGCTCGACCTCGGCATCGCGACGGTGTTCCAGGACCTCGCGCTGTGCGAGAACCTCGACGTGGTCGCGAACATCTACCTCGGCCGCGAGCTGAACCCGCTGCGGCTGGATGAGGTCGCGATGGAGGTGCGGGCCTGGACGCTGCTGAACGAGTTGTCGGCCCGCATCCCGAGCGTGCGCGACGTGGTCGCGTCGCTGTCGGGCGGGCAACGCCAGACGGTGGCGATCGCGCGCTCGCTGCTGCTCGACCCGAAGCTCATCATGCTCGACGAGCCCACGGCCGCACTCGGCGTCGCGCAGACCGCCGAGGTGCTCAACCTGATCGAGCGGGTGCGCGACCGCGGCCATGCGGTGATCATGATCAGCCACAACATGGAAGACGTGCGCGCGGTGGCCGACCGCATCGTCGTGCTCCGGCTCGGCCGCAACAACGGTGTCTTCTACCCGGACTCGTCGAACGAGCAGCTGGTGGCCGCCATCACCGGCGCCACCGAGAACGCCGTGTCGCGGCGCGCCGGCCGGCGCCAGGCCGAGCCGCAGACATGAGCGAAGGCATGAACGAAGGTGCCGCGATGAGCCAAGACATGCAAGGCTCCCGTGCACCGGCTGCGTCAGCCGCGTCGCTGCTCGACCGCAGCGACGTCCGCGTCAAGCATGCGACCGGCATCGGCGGCAGCGTCAGCGCGTTCGTCGACCGCGTCCGCTCGGGTGACCTCGGCTCGCTGCCGGTGCTCGTCGGCCTGGTGATCATCTGGACCGTCTTCACGAGCCTGAACCCGGTCTTCCTGTCGGCCGACAACCTGGTCAACCTGCTGTTCGACTGCTCGACGGTTGGCGTGATCTCGCTCGGCATCGTCTGCGTGCTGATGGTCGGGCAGATCGACCTGTCGGTCGGCTCGATGAGCGGCTTCGCGTCGGCAATGGTCGGCATGCTCTGGGTCAACCAGGAGTGGCCGCTGCTGGCGGCGATCACCATCGCGGTGGGAGTCGGCGCGCTGATCGGCGCCTTGTATGCGCTGCTGCTCAACCGGCTCGGCATGCCGAGCTTCGTCGCGACGCTCTCGGGACTGCTCGCGATCCTCGGGCTGCAGCTCTACGTGCTCGGCACCAGTGGGTCGATCAACCTGCCGTACGGCTCGCCGATGGTGAACTTCGGTCAGATGATGGTGATCCCGGCCGGTGCCTCCTACCTGCTGGCGCTGGTGCCGGGTGCGGTGATGTTGGCCATCGGCCTGCACACGCGCTCGCGCCGAATGGCCGCACGCCTGTCGGCTGCGACGGTGGGCGGCCTCGTCACGCGCTGCGTCGTCGTCACGCTGCTGTTCGAAGTGATCGTCGCGTACCTGAACCGCGGACGCGGCGTGCCACTCATGTTCGGCGTGTTCCTCGCGCTGGCGGTGGCGATGGACTACGCGCTGACACGCACGCGATGGGGCCGCTCGATGAACGCCGTCGGCGGCAACCGCGAGGCCGCGCGGCGCGCCGGCATCAACGTCAACCGTGTCTACACCAGCGCCTTCGTGCTGTGCGCGAGCCTCGCGGCACTCGGCGGCGTGCTGTCGGCCGCGCGGCTCGCATCGGCGAGCCAGCAGGCCGGCACTGGCGACGTGAACCTCAACGCCATTGCGGCGGCGGTGATCGGCGGCACCAGCCTGTTCGGCGGGCGGGGCAGCGCGTATTCGGCGGTGCTGGGCGTCATCGTGATCCAGTCGATCGCGAGTGGGCTGACGCTGCTGAACCTGTCGTCATCACTGCGTTTCATGATCACCGGCGCGGTGCTCGCCATCGCGGTGATCGTCGACTCGCTGGCCCGCCAATCCCGCGTCACCCATGGTCGCGCATAGCCGATCAATTTCTGGAGAACAGCACCAATGAGCGAACGCATGAAAGACAAGGTGGCCGCGATCACCGGGGCCGCATCGGGCATCGGGCTGGAGTGTGCCCGCGCGCTGCTCGCCGAGGGCGCCAAGGTGGTGTTGATCGACCGTGCAGAAGACCGGCTCGCACGGCTGTGTGCCGAGCTCGGCCCGAACGCGCTGCCGCTGACGGTCGACCTGTTGCAGCCGGCACAGGTCTCGGCCATCCTGCCGAAGATCCTCGCGCTGGCCGGGGGGCTGCACATCTTCCACGCCAACGCCGGTGCTTACGTCGGCGGCGAGGTACTGGCCGGCGACCCCGATGAATGGGACCGCGTGCTGAACCTGAACATCAACGCCGCGTTCCGCTCGGTGCATGCGGTGCTGCCGCACCTGGTGGCGCAGAAGTCGGGCGACATCATCTTCACGAGCTCCATCGCCGGCATCGTGCCGGTCGTGTGGGAGCCGATCTACACCGCGTCGAAGTTCGCGGTGCAGGCCTTCGTCCACACCACGCGGCGCCAAGTCGCCAAGCACGGCGTGCGCGTCGGCGCGGTCGCGCCGGGCCCGGTCGTCACCGCGCTGCTGGACGACTGGCCGAAGGCGAAGATGGACGAGGCGCTCGCGTCGGGCAGCCTGATGCAGCCGAAGGAGGTCGCCGATGCGGTGCTCTTCATGCTGACGCGGCCACGCAACGTGACGGTGCGCGACCTCGTGATCCTGCCCAACAGCGTCGACCTCTGAGAGGCTGAGCGCCCGATGAACGCCGCCCCGAGCTCCACCGCAGCGATGGCCGACGCACGCTTCGTCATCGGCGTGGACGTCGGCACCGGCAGCGCCCGCGCCGGCATCTTCGACTCCGAAGGCCGCATGCTCGCGTCGGCGAAGCACGACATCACGCTGTACCAGGCGAGCGGTTCGATCGTCGAGCAGTCGAGCGGCGATATCTGGCGCGCGGTCTGCCAGGTGGTGAAAGACGTGCTGGCCCAATCGGCCGTGGCGCCGGAACAGGTGGCCGGCATCGGCTTCGACGCCACGTGCTCGCTCGTCGTGCTCGGCCCCGGCGGGCAGCCGCTGGCCGTCGGCCCGTCCGGGCAGGCCGAGCGCAACATCATCGTCTGGATGGACCACCGCGCCGTCGCGCAGGCCGAGCGCATCAACGCCACTGGCCACCCGGTGCTGCGCTATGTCGGCGGCCGCATCTCGCCCGAGATGGAAACGCCGAAGCTGCTGTGGCTGCGCGAGAACAAGCCCGAGGTTTTTGCCGCGGCGTGGCAGTTCTTCGATCTCACCGACTTCCTGACCTGGCGCGCGACCGGCGACCTCTCGCGCTCGACCTGCACGGTGACCTGCAAGTGGACCTACCTCGCGCACGAACGGCGCTGGGACGCGGACTACTTCCGCACCATCGGCCTGGGCGTGCTCGCCGACGAGGCCTTCGTGCGCATCGGCCAGCGCGTGGTCGACCCCGGCACGCGGCTGGGTAGCGGGCTCACGGCCGAAGCCGCCGCGGAGCTCGGGCTGCGTGCCGCGACGCCGGTGGCCACCGGTGTGATCGATGCGCATGCCGGTGGCATCGGCAGCGTGGGCGCGCAGGGCCGGGCTGAAGCGTGCCTCGCCTACGTGTTCGGCACCTCGTCATGCACGATGACGACGACCGAGCAGCCGGTGTTCGTGCCCGGCGTCTGGGGGCCGTATTTCTCGGCGATGGTCCCGGACCGGTGGCTGAACGAGGGCGGGCAATCTGTGGCCGGCGCGGCCATCGAACGCCTGCTGTCGTTGCACCCCGCGACGCCCGAAGCACGGCGTCGCGCCGAGAGCGCCGGCGACTCGTTGCCGACGATGCTCGGCGCACTCGCCGAGCAAGCGGCCGGTGGCCTGTCGCAGGCGGCCCGGCTGGCCGACGGCCTGCACGTGGTTCCCGAATTTCTCGGCAACCGCGCACCGATGGCCGACCCCCACGCGAGGGCGGTGATCGTCGGCCTCGGCATGGACACCGACCTCGACAGCCTGGTCGCGCTGTACGTGGCGGGCCTGTGCGGCATCGGCTACGGGTTGCGCCAGATCATCGACGTGCAGGCGACAGCCGGCGCGCCGGTCGAGCGGGTGGTGATCAGCGGCGGCGCGGGGCGAAGCGATTTCGTGCGCCAGCTGCTGGCCGACACGACGGGCAAGCCGGTGGTCGCCACCGAAGCGGATGAGCCGGTTCTGCTCGGCGCCGCGATGCTCGGCGGCGTTGCCGGTGGACTCTTCGATGATGTGGCGTCGGCGATGGTGAGGATGTCGAGGGTGAGCCGCAGCTACGAGCCGGCCGTCGGCGAGTTGTCGATGCTGCACGAGGCGCGGTTCGGCGCCTTCACCCGGTTGCAAGGCGTGGCGCGGGAGATTCGCGACGCGGCCTTGCGATAGGTTGATAGCCGCGGTAGTCGGATGGCTGGTCAGCGCCCCGGAGCCTTGTCGAACGAGACCGGCTGAGTCCGCCCGCGTTTGGAGCGGATGACGACGGTGCCCGCCAGCTTGTCGTGCCAGCCCTGCTTGCGCGGGTCGAAAGCCACCCAGATGAGGCCGAGGCCAAACGGCAGCGTCGAGATGAAATAGCCCAGGTAGCGCCCGATCGACTGGCCGACGGTCAGCGTGTTGCCGGTGCGCGCATCCACCACGCGGGCCGACAACAGCATCTTGCCCGGCGTGGCCTGGCGCGTCAGCCAGAAGACGATGGACGCGGCCGCCGGCAGCAGCCAGGTGATGACGAAGTCGCCGGTGCCTGCGACAAAGCCGCTCTTCTGGCTGTCGAAGTAGGCCCACCCGTACAGTGCGAACAGCAGCGGAAAGCTGATCGCGAGGATGAGCACCGTGTCGATCAGGGCCGCGCCCGTGCGAACCCAGAAGCCGGCGTATTCCACCTCGCTCGGGTCGATGTCGGAGACGGGGGCGTTGGGCGGTGCGTACGGGTTGTCGGTCATGGTCGGCTGCGATGGAGGTTCAGGTTGGCATCACCGTGCTGCACCTTGCGCCAGCACGCGGCCTCCATGATGCCTCTTCACGCTTGCCGTTCTGCGACGGCCTCGAACCGCGCTCGAACGCTCAGGCTTTGGCTTCGCGCCACGAACGGGCGATGTCAGCGGTGGAACGCAGCTCGGCACCACGCTTCTGCAGATCCTGATTGATGCGTGCAGAGATGGCGTTCGCCGTTTCGGTCTTCGACGGCCAGGTGGTGTGCCCGTCTTCAGCCACGGTGAGCGCGAAGCCTTTGTCCAGGGCCGAGCGGCTGGTGTTGAAGACGCAGAACTCGCTTTGCAGGCCGCACACGACCAGGCGCTCGGCGCCCAGGCCGTCGAGCAGGCCGGCGAGGTCCGTCCCCTGGAAGGCACTGGACGCGTGCTTCTTCAGCACCTTGTCACCGGCCAGCGGCTGCAGGGCCTCGTGCAGCTCCCCATGCGGCGAGCCTTCTTCGAAAGCATCTCCGGGCTCGGCGCAGTGCTGAATGAAGATGATGGGCACCGCCGCCTCACGCGCCGCGTGGATGAGCGCAACGCTGTAGTCGACCAGGCGCTGCGCGTCGGTAATGGGTTCGCAGCGCACGCCATCGAAGGCGCCGCGTTGCACATCGATGACGAGCAGGGCCGTGCGCGGCATGGTGTTCCCTCCCATCACTTGCGCGAGGTCTTGGCGGCCGGCTTGGCGGCGGGCGCCTCCTTCCGCAGGCCTTCGGACATGCCGATCAACACACCGCTGACCAGCGTGGCATAGCCCTTCATCAGCGCCTCGGCCGCCTTGGCGCCGGCAGCGCGGCCTTCGCGGCTGGCCTGCTGCGCCGAGGCCATCAATTGCTCGACCGTAGCGGTGGCTTGCGTGCCAGATGCCGAGCCCTTCATCTGCATGCTCTCGAGCACCTGGGTCCACGGACCCTGCAGCTGTTCGCTTGCGGCCTGCGCGGCCTTGGTGACGGTGTTGAAGAACATGTCTTCCATCTTCTCGAGGTCACCGAGTGCGCCTTTCAGCTGCTTCTCTTGCGTGCTCACGCCTTGCTCGACGAACTGCTCCAGCGCCTTGCGCTGTGCCTCCACGGCCTGCAGCAGGGCCGAGTCCATGCCCGCCAGGGCCTTGCCGAGCAGGGCCTCCACGTCGACCGCAGGCAAGCTGCTGCCCGCTGCGCCGGCCGAGGCCGCCTGCGTCACCGACTTCAACACGCCCTGGATGTTCTTCACCGTCATCTCTCGGCCCTGCAAGGCCTTGAGCGTCGCGCTGCTCACCGCCTGGCGCAGCGCCTCGCCCTGCTTGCTGGTGGCGTTGGTGAACATGTCGGCCAAAGCCTTCTGATCGATGCCGGACTTCATCATGCGACTCTCCTGGGTGATGGGGCGCCAGCCGGTTGGACGGCGTGCCCGAGGTTACTGCGGTATTGCGACAAAGGCACCTGCAATGGCGAAGTGGCCATCAAGTCACTTCGCCGGCAAGGCGTAGGAGAGCACGTAGTCGCCCGGCTTGGTGCCGGTGGAGCCGTGGCCCCCTGCCACCACCAGCAGGTACTGGCGGCCATCGGCGCCGGTGTAGGTCATCGGCGTGGCCTGGCCGCCGGCGGGCAGGCGGCTTTCCCACAGCTGGCGGCCGCTGGTCACGTCATAAGCGCGCACGTAGTTGTCGAGCGAGCCCGACAAGAAGGCCACGCCGCCTGCAGTGAGCATCGGCCCGCCGATGTTGGGCACGCCCATCTTGAAGGGCAGCGGCAACGGTGACAGGTCGCGCACCGTGGCGTTGCGGTGCTTCCACGCGACCTGGCCGGTGCGCAGGTCAGCACCCGCCACATAGCCCCAGGGCGGCGCCTGGCACGGGATGCCCAGCGGCGACACGAACGCACCCATCTTGGCCGCGAAGGGCGCGCCGAAGTTTTCGTTCAGCGCCGGCAGCGGGCCCCTGGGCGGGCCGTCGTCCTGCACCATCAGCTCGGTGTCGTTCGGGCGTGGCACCAGCTTCGAGGTGAAGGCGAGGTAGGTCGGTGTCGTGAAGGCGATCTGCCGCACCGGGTCGACCGCCACGCTGCCCCAGTTGAAGACGCCGAAGTTGCCGGGGTAGATCAGCGAGCCCTGCGTCGACGGCGGCGTGAAGCGGCCGTCGTAGCGCAGCCGGTGGAAGGCGATGCGGCAGTAGAGTTGGTCGAACGGTGTCCCGCCCCACATGTCGCGGCCTTCGAGTTTCTTGGGTTCATACGAGAGGGCCGACCTGGGCTGCGTGGCAGCGGTGCGATCGCCTTCGGCCGCGCCTTGCGGCGCGGGCTGTTCGGTCACCGGCAACAGCGGCTTGCCGGTGCGGCGATCGAGCACGAAGAGTTCGCCTTGCTTGGTGGGTTGCACGAGCGCGGGCACGGTGGTGCCCGCGATGTTCAGGTCGATGAGGCTGGGCTGTGCCGGCACGTCGTAGTCCCACAGGTCGTGGTGCACCGTCTGGAAGACCCAGCGCGCCTTGCCGGTGGCGATGTCGAGCGCCACCACCGAAGACGAATGCTGCTCGACGGCCGGCGTGCGCTTGCCGCCCCACTGGTCGGGCGGCTGGTTGCCCATCGGCACATAGACCAGGCCCAGTGCTTCGTCCACGCTCGAGATCGACCAGCTGTTGGGCGAGTTCGCCGTGTAGGTCTGCCCGGCGGCGATGGGCGTGGTGGCCTCCGGGTTGGCCGAGTCCCAGTTCCACACCAGCTCGCCGGTGTTGATGTCGAACGCGCGGATCACGCCCGACTGCTCCTTGGTCGACGCGTTGTCGAGCACGGTGCCGCCGACGATCACGTATTGGCGCGTGACGACCACCGGCGAGGTCGAGTAGTACGAGCCGGGCATCAGGTTGGGCATGTGGGCCGACAGGTCGATCTCGCCCTTGCCGCCGCCGAAGCTTTTGCACACAGCGCCGGTGTCGGGGTTGAGTGCGATGAGCCGCGCGTCGGCCGTCGGCATGAAGAGCTTGGCTGCGCAATCGGGCGATGCGTTGGCGATGGCGGGTGTGGCTGCACTCGCCGCCGAGGCTGCCGCAGTCGCAGCGCTTGCATCGGCGCCCGCGGGCGGCTGGTACGAGAGCCCGCGGCAGGTCAGGTGCTGCAGCGCGAGCTGGCCGCGGATCTGCGGGTCGTAGCGCCACAGCTGTGCGCCGGTGGTCGCGTCGAGCGCAATCACCGACTGATGCGGCGTGCAGAGGAAGAGGCGGTTGCCGATCTTCAGCGGCGTCACCTCATAGGTGGTCTCGACCGGGTCGCCTTCGCGCCCGCGCACGTCGCCGGTCTGGAAGGTCCACGCGAGCTTCAGGTCGCTCACGTTGGCCGGCGTGATCTGATTCAGCGGCGAATAGCGCTGGCCCTCGCCCGTGCGGCCATAGGCCTGCCACTCGCTGGCCGGCATGGCGGCGCTCGGGGCTGACAACGAACCGGCTGCGGCCGTGGGCAGCGCGCCTTCCACCGTCGTCGGGTCGTGCCACACCGTGGCCAGCGCCACCACCGCGTACACGCCCAGCACCGCACCGAGGGCAACGCGGCCCGATCGGTGCGCCGCGCTGCCACCGAGCCAGCGAGCCACCGACGGCAGCAGCAGGAGCAGGCCCAGCACGAACCACACGTCGAGCCGCGCAGCCAACGGCCACCAGTTGAGGCCCGCCTCCCACAGCGCCCACGCGAGCGTGCCGGCCAGCAGCAGCGCATAGACCCACCAGGCCGCCGCACGCCGCTGCCACAGCAGCGCGGCGGTAACCCAACAACCCAGTGCGGCGACGAGGTAGTACGCGCTGCCGCCGAGTGAGATCAACCAGCCGCCACCGACCGCCAGGGCCAGCCCCATCAACAGCAGGATGACAGCGCAAGCGCGTGCGATGCCTGATGAAGCCGAGGGCGAAGAAGGGGGTGATGTGCGGGACATGCGAGAAGCTCCAGGCGCCGAGTGGGTGAACTGCCGATCTTGGCGACAGCGGGCGCAAGCGGCTGTCGGCGCCATGGCGGTACCCGCGTAGGACAGTGCCTGAGCGGCCGTCGGCGTTGCAATGTCTGGTTCAGGAATGCGAGCCGGCCGAAGGGGGCAGGCCTTTGCTTGCCTGAGAATGCGCGCACAGTCGCCGCACAGGCGCGTCAACAACAAGAGGGTGTTGCCATGAAGGTGTTGGTCTTGGGCAGCGGCGTGATCGGCGTCGCGTCTGCGTATCAGCTGGCGCTGGCCGGCCATGAGGTGACCGTCGTCGACCGGCAGCCCGCAGCGGCGCTGGAAACCAGCTACGCCAATGCGGGCGAAGTCTCACCCGGCTATTCGGCACCCTGGGCCGGGCCGGGCGTGCCGATCAAGGCGGTGAAGTGGCTGCTGATGCACCACCGCCCGCTGGTGATCCGCCCCAACATCGACATGAACCTCGTGCGCTGGGGCCTGGCCATGCTGCGCAACTGC
>Ga0307515_10020540_pt1 | contig 11773 bp, 9 predicted proteins | sample 17_EM_MG_FD_194513 | JGI IMG/M metagenome (GOLD analysis project Ga0307515, IMG submission 194513) | Populus trichocarpa ectomycorrhiza microbial communities from riparian zone in the Pacific Northwest, United States - 17_EM | ecosystem: Host-associated > Plants > Roots > Unclassified | place...
AATTAGAGAAGGGTTGCTCAAAGCCATTATTTGACTAAGTCACTAACAAATCACACTCATGGCTAATGGTCAGAACAAGGGGGCAATATTGTATGTAGAAGGCGATTTATCTCTTCAAGGTAACATTAAAAAGAGAATGATTTTAGTAGTGACACAAGGAGGCATTTTTCTTTACAAGAAGCACTTTGATCCTTTCAAGATAAACAATGACATCAAATATTGATAGTAAGAGTAATGAATGATCCTCTAAACAATAATTAGTGATAAAATGAATTTGTAGCAAGTGAGTCACGATAAGCATCATTAAGGCTAAGTTGTGTAAAATTACAAATACTCTTGAAAAGGACTCATATGAGCCGAATCGAGTGTGTTAAAAGCCAAACAACCAAGAAGACTCAAATAAAAAATAGCAAACCTTATCGATCAAGCAAAAAAGAGATTATGAAGAAAGGTGGGCCAATATTTTAAACCAGTTAAAGATATATACATGTCATCTAACTCTAAAGTATTGAACAATGTGTTTTGCTGAAAATTCACAAGAAAAATCCTCGATGGGGTCCATCAAAAGGCAAACCACCTCAAAACGGTCAAATTTTAAAAAACTTTTTAAAAAAATTTCATTTGGAAAATCTTTGAACAGACAGGTTTGTCTGGAACGTTTAAATCATTTTTAAAAATCTCTGAACTTTTCAACAACAATCAAGTCATTTGGAACAATTAGATCATTTATTAAAAATCTTTGAATTTCTCACCAAAACAGGCTGGTCGTCTAGAACAACTAGACAACTTTTAAAAAATTATTGAATTTTGCCTGGAACAATTAAACAACCTTTGCACCTTAAATATTGTAAAGACGGGACAACAATTATAATCCAATTTTGAATCATTTGCTTTTAAGTTTTTTTTAAGAGGGTTAAAATTAAAAATTAAAAATTAAAAAATCAGAGATTGATATTTGATTGAGAGTGCAATTTGACAATATATATAGAAGAATTAGGAACATTTTTTGTTTGAACTATATAAATCTATTTTCAAATTTAATTTTTAAATTTTGAATGAAATTTAAATTTAAAAAAAAACAGAATTTATGTTTATTTAGTACTTTAAGACTCTGTATTATATACACATTCTAGTAGATAGAAAGGATGGGGCAGATAAAAAAACAAACAAAACACAGAAAAAATTTCTCCACTCTTCCACAAAAAAAAACCTATATTTTCATTTCCTCAACACAGTGCATAACCTCTCACCAGTGTTAACTACACCGAAATCAGCTTCCATTCCTCTCGCTACTGTCACCAAAACAACAGCCATTACCACTGCCCTTGGACCAACGCCCAGCAGGTCACCCTCCTCCTGGAGAAACCATCAGCGCTGCTGCTCATTGACGACAGCAGCCTAGAGCGATCAGTTATGATAAAGAACATTGACAGTAATATAACCAACAATGACTGTAAGGAATAAGAAGAAGATGATGATAATGGAAGGCAAGGGAGGGGAATACATAGGTCGAGTGGCAAGAATAATAGAGGAAGGAGTAAGAGAGAGAGAGAGAAAGAGTTTCTGAAAACTATGGAATTTGTTATATCATTGTAAAAACTCATGCTCCTGCTAGCAACAGAATGCATTATATATAACAACTTTTTCCTTCTTAAGTTTCTAGATTTTTTAGTCCTAACACGTGGCTAATACTTGAATTAAAACGAATAACATTGATTGTAATTGCAACGCTCAAAACACATTGTTTGACTTAATGGTTTGTTTGAATTTCCCCCTTTAAGATTACTGATCCGATCTCTCCTTGCAACAATTGCCCTTTCTTCAAATGAACATTGTCTGAAGGTCAAATTGAGGGAGTCGGTGAGCCAAATCATCAGCAAATTCCCATGTGGCTTCAGCAGGCGTGAGACCAGCCCAGTGGATGAGCATTTGAGTGGCTGCTTGGTGGTTTCTCTTGACCATTCATCGCTCTAGGATAGCTTGTGGTTGGAGAATGGGTTCAACTGGCAGGGAAGGTAATGCGAAGAGTACATCCATATTCCCCACCTTCTTCTTCAATAAAGACACATGGAACATTGCATGGATGGTTGTAGAGTAAGGTAGCTTTAACTTATAGGTCACTGTACCAATTTTTGCTAAAACTTTATAGGGACCATAGTATTTTGAAGCTAATTTCTAGGACTGTCTGTGAGCTAGAGTTTTCTGCCTGTAAGGTTGCAATTTAACGTATACCAGATCGCCTATTGCAAATGATCTCGCACTCCGATGCTTGTTTGCTAACTGGACCATCATGTTTTGGGCACCCTGTAGATTTTTCTTAATATTCACTAGCATGTGTTCCCTCTTTGACAAAAATGCATCTACTTCATCGACTTGAGAATCCCTTGGAATGTCAGGAATATGTAGCGGGGGAGGGTAGCCATAAATGATTTCGTAGGGAGTAGATTTTGTAGTCGTATGGTAGTTAGTGTTGTACCACCATTCGACTAATGGTAGCCACTTGACCCATAGAGCTGGTGAAGTCTCTGTCATGTAACGTAAGTAGTTTTCTAGGCATTTGTTGACCACCTTTGTTTGCGCATCTGACTGGGATGGTAGGCGGTGGAGTAACACAGTTTTACTCCTTGTTTGGCGAAGAGTTCCTTCCAAAAGAGACTCAGGAAAACAACATCTTTGTCACTTACAATAGTGGTGGGCAGGCCATGTAGTTTGTAAATATTATCAAGAAAAACTCTGGCCACAATACTTGCAGTATACGGATTAGGAATGGCCATGAAATGCGTGTATTTACTGAATCTGTCAACGACTACGAAGATGACCTCCATGCCTTCAGATTTAGGCAGCCCTTCTATAAAATCCTAGTGTGCGAGTGTTTTCTGATTTATTCAATTGAAAAATGGGGTAGTCCCTAACATATTGTCTGACATGTTTCTGTTTCCCCTTCCAGTAGTACTTATGAGCCACCTTCTTGGTTGTAACTGTAGCTTCGGAATGGCCTTATATGGCTGAGTCATGGTACAAGGCAATGAGTTTATTCTGAAGAGTCACGTTGTGGCCAACTACTATCTTTCCCTTTCTGCACAATAGTTGATTAACCCATGAGTAGTGGGATCCTTGTTTTATCTCTTGAATGAGAGTTTAGACAGCCCTATCACCTTCCCATGTTGCCTTGATTTCGTCCATAATTGTAGTGGAAATAGTTGAAACTGCTAAGGTGCTCAACTCGTCATAAGTCACCCTGGAAAGTGCATCTACAGCGAAATTGTCTTTACCCTTCTTGAATTCAATCTCGTAATCAAAGCCGAGGAGTTTGGCCAGCCATACATGCTGTGAGGGGCAGGTCACCTTTTGTTCCAACAAACACTTTAAGCTAATATGGTCAGTGCGGATGGTGAAATGCTTACCCCATAAATAGTGTTGCCATTTCGTGACAGCCAGTAGAATAACCATCAGTTCTCTTTCATAAGTAGAAAGGGTTTGTTGTTTAGGTCCAAAAGGTTTACTGATGAATGCAATGGGATGGCCTTCCTGCATCAGAACTGCCCTCATGCCTCTGCTGCTGGCATCTGTCTCGACAACAAATTGTTTATGCAAGTTTGGCAATGCTAACACTGATGGGTTAGTCATGATGTGCTTAAGATGAAGAAAGGTTGCGGTTGCTTTGTCATTCCATCTATAGGCATCCTTTTGTAGCAGATGTGTCAATGGTTTGCATATGGTGTCGTAGCCTTTAACAAATCTCCTATAATACCCTGTGAGGCCCAGAAATCCCCTGGGTTGCTTGATGTTGCTTGGAACAGACCAGTTTATTATGGCCTTGATTTTCTGCGAGTCAGTTGATACCCATGCTGAAGATATAACGTGGCCAAGATACTCAACCTGGTTGCTGTAGAAAACACACTTACTGGACTTGGCATACAACTCATTAAACTTCAAAATCTCAAACACAGTCTTTAAGTGGCCTAAATGGTCTGACAGGGTATTGCTGTAAATGAGGATGTCATCAAAGAATACAAGGATAAACTTTTATAAGTAACTCTGAAAGATCTCGTTCATCAGACTTTGAAATGTGGTCGGGGCATTAGTCAAACCAAAGGGCATGACCAAGAATTAGTAGTGCCCATTATGCGACTTTAATCTTGTAAACATTCTCAGGAGACATTATGATCTGGTGGTAACTCGATCTGAGGTCTATCTTAGAAAACAAAGTGGCCCCAACCAATTCTTCCAAGAGCTCGTCTATTAGGGGAATAGGGAATTTATCCTTCATCGTAAGTTTGTTAAGTGCCCTGTAGTCGATGCATAGCCTCCAGGACCCATCCTTCTTCTTGATTAGAACTATTGGAGAAGTAAAAGGGTTGTGACTGTGCTGAATAGTTCCTGAATCCAGCATCTCTTGAATCATCTTTTCCACCATATCCTTTTATAAACTCGAATGTCTGTAGGGCATGAGGTTTATTGGATCAGTACCCTCCTTCAAACGTATCTTGTGATCATGGCTGCGAGGTGGTGGTAGGTGCTTAGGTTCTTCAAAAATCTCTTGGTAGTCTGCCTACAGATCTGCCAAACCAATATTATTAAGAGCACAGGGTTGTAACTTGGTGGACATTGGTTGTTCTTCATTGCATTTTCCATCAATACTATGTAGGCTGCACAGACTAATTTCAGCTATCAATCTGGTGCTACACAACAGGTCATTGAGTTGCTCCAATCGAATAGTCTCCACTGTCACAAGGTCATCCCCTTTGATACAAACTTCTTGGCCCTACCATATAAATGCCATCCACATCTCATCATAATTGCAGACAATGGTTTTCAATTTAGCTAGCCACTGAATTCCCAAGATCATATCGTAATTTTTGAGGTCCAACGTGAACACATCAGTCTCGAATGAGACCCCCTGCATTGACCATTGGAATTTTTTGCACACAAAAGTGTAGGTCATAAGTCCCCCGTTAACAACTTGTATAATTAAGGCTTTAATGCTTGTGAGTCTGCAATGTAACCTTTATGCAACTTGGTTGCTAATGAAATTATGAGTGCTGCCCAAATCCACCAAAATAAACAAGGGTTGTTTTCCCACCCTATCAGTGACTCTAAGAGTATTTAGTTTCGCTGCCCCTTCTAAGGCATTAAGAGACAGGTGGGGGTTATGAGTTACCTGTTCTACTTCAATCACTCCTTCTCCTTCACTACTTTCTCCGTCCTCTTCAACAACACATAAGGAGTAAAGCCTCTTGTTCTAGCACCGATGGCCAGGCATAAATTTTTCATCACACCAGAAACAAAGACCCTTAGCCCTCCTCTCATCTAAGTCCTTGTTTCTGATAGGTCTAGTGGTTCTTCTGACCTGGTTGGGGTTATAGGGTGGTGGAGTTGGCAATAAACCATTGGGGAATGGCTTAGAATTGTTATTGGAAGATCTTGGTAGGTTTTTGTTGTAGTTGGGTGAAGTGTAGGGTTTATTTTGATGAGCATATGTAGTTGGCTGGTACGTTTGTTTATTAGGATTGAAGCTATAGCGCCGGTGGGTGAGGGTGTTATCCTGCAACCGGACAAGGGTGTAAGCTTGTTTTAGAGATTTTGATTCGACCATCTTGATCAAATTCTTGACCTCTACTTCCAGTCCCCCGATAAAAAACACCAATGCATTTTGTGTTATCCTGAAATCGGGCAAGGGTGTAAGCTTGTTTTAGAGATTTTGGTTCGAACATTTTGATTAGATTCTTGACCTCCACTTCCAGTCACCCGATAAAAAACACCAATGCATTTTTTTCAAAAATCTCCTATTTATTCTAGAGGATGTCAAAGTCTTTGATGTAAGTTTCTAAGTCATTTTTCTATTTGAATTCAATGAGTTCTTCTAATGGATTCCTCTCCCCACTAAACCTACAACATAAGTCTTCTACATACTCAGACCAAGACACTAACTGCCCTCCTAGACTTCTCATGAAATTTTGGTGTCAACACAATGCCATTCCATCTAGATAATAAGAGGCCAATTTGAGCTTATCATGCTCAACAACCTCTTCCACATCAAAATACTGGTTGCATTTATAAATCCATTTAAGGACATCATCTCCCTCAAAGACAAGGAATTCTCGTTTTGGTCTACGTAGGTGATAATAGGGAGGTGTACCTTCACTGGTTCCATTGAACTTGGTAGAGAAGTCTCTCGCAATATTGTATTGAGGTGTAGCTGGTTGCTGAGGCGCCTTGTGTGGACTGGTCTCACTAGCAGAGAGCTGAGTGTTTTGCAAGACTGAATCAACGCGAAAGACAAGGGCGTCAAGGACCTCCTTAAGCTCTCAAAAACGTATATTGGTATCAACCCTGGTGTCATTAAGTTGTTGTTGAATTTGATCATATGCTTAAGTATGCTCCGGATTGGTGGCTTAATCCCCCTTTCTGGCATCTTGGGACCTCGTCTCTAGTGGCATTGTTGAGTCGAAAGATGCTGCTCTGATACCACTTGAAGCGATCAGTTATGATAAAGAACAATGACAGTAATATAACCAACAATAACTGTAAGGAATAAGAAGATGATGATAATGGAAGGCAAAGGAGGGGAATACACAGGTCGAGTGGCAAAAATAACAGAGGCAGGAGTAAGAGAGAGAGAGAGAGAGTTTCCGAAAACTATGGAATTTGTTATATCATTGTAAAAACCTATGCTCCTACTAGCAACAAAATGCACTATATATAACAACTTTTTCCTTCTTAAGTTTCTAAAGTTTTTGCCTCCTAACACGTGGCTAATACTTGAATTAAAACTCATAACATTGATTGTAATTGCAACGCTCAAAACGCACCGTTTGACTTAGTGGTCTGTTTGAATTTCCCCCCTTAAGATTATTGATTCGATCTCTCCTTGCAACACAGCCTCACCAGCCACTAGCCCTTTGCATTCCACGCCGTCAACAATAAGGGAATAAGACTTCAAGGTTTTATAATCATATTTTCGCAGCTCTTAGGCCAAGGTGACAAGTTCTCTTACAAGGAAAAAATATTTTATTTATCTTGTTAAATTCGTCTTCAATTTTTGTACACCAAAAAAGAGCTTTTGTTTTGTTCTTAAAAAAAATTGAATATCTTAGCACTTAGGGTTGGCTCTTGCATTGGATGCACCATTATATAATGGTTGTGCTTGAGACCATGTACGATCTTTAAAGTCAGCCCTCCATAGGTGGCCTATGTGGTGTATCAATTTTTTGTTTGATGTCAATGTTTTTTTTTTACTTGGACTTGATTTTCTCTGACCTTTCAATTTTTCAAACTCTTTAACTTGTTTTTTTTATTTTTTATTTTATCCTTATTTTTTTATTATTTGTTTTATTTGAAGTAATTTGTAAAATAAAAAAATCTTTTCAATTTCATCCTTCTCCAATCTTTTTATTTGTCATATATCCATATTCTTTTGTTTATTATTTATTTTATTTGAAATAATTTATAAAATTGGATATTTTTTAATTTGACCTTCCTTTAACTTTTTTATTTGTCAAATTTGATTCATATTTTTTTGATAAATTAAAAAAAAAAACATCAATAAGTGATTTTATAACTCATTTTCATGACATAACCAAACACTGGAAAATATTTTCTAACTTATTTTTCATAACACTGCTAACATCAGAAAATAAATCAATTAGAATTATAATTTTGTGCAAAATATTTTTGACCATACAATTAGAATTAATTTGTTTTAATTAAAGACTAAAAGATCATAATATAAGTTATTCTAATGACTTGTATAAATATGGATAAAAAATAACTATTATTAATTTATTAATCTCTAAAATGATTTATAAATGAATTCAATATATATTTATATCTATAGATAAACAACTACATTCACATATATAGTTATTAAACCTCGTACACTTATTGAGTTTATTTGCGAAACTTACAACTAGAACGTGATACAAGTTAAGTTTAATTTGCATTGGTTTTGATATTGAACCGCACAAACCTTAAAGACTACTTAATGGACCTATGATTTGATTGGCCTAGCCAAACATGGCTAGGTCAAAACCATAGATTTAAAAATAAAAATAATAAATTTAAACTGACCTGCAAGGTAATTTGGATTTGACAACTATCTTTACAAATACATACATGTAACTCTCTAATAAATTAAAAAAGAAACTAAAAGATTTGGCATTTGTTCAACTATTGTAACCCAAGACTCACACTCACTGTATATGCCATTGTTTAATCTTCAGTGCAATTGTTGGGCACAGAAAAATTATATTTAGGTAGTTGAGTTTTCAATTTTTTCATATTTGATTTTTAGGTTCTTGCATTTCAATTCTAAAACTTTATTTCTCTTATGTTTTAATCCATGAATGATAAGAGAGGAGAGAGAAAATCATTGGGGAAAAAAAAAGAGGAAATGTTGGGGTTGGCTACATTCCAAATTTAAAAAAAAAAATTGATCTCAGTGTCAATGAGTTAATCTTAGAGGTAAGACTAATATGAAGGTGGTTTGAAACTTTAATCTTGCCAGAAAAAATAGATTGAGACTCGAAAAGGTCTTTGTGATTCATTTTGATTTTTTTTTATTTTTAATATTATATATGAAATTGGTATGTATATTTTTTTAGAAAAATATTGCACATGAATATTAGATTAATATATATATATATATATATATATATATATAGTAATTTTTTATCATCAATTTTTATATTATTCCCTTGAAATAAATATTCTTTTAATTTTTTATATAGTCATATAAAAGTAATTCAAATTTTTTTCTTGGTTTAAATTTACTTTACAAATCATTATAAGTTTTTATACGATAAACCATGTTTTGATAAAAACGTTTTTCGAAATAAAAATAAATAAATGATTGATAAAAATGGATTTTTGCCTAAAAAATCTCTTTTTTCTTCTATATTTAAATCATTTTAATTCTAATAAATTTTTATCTTAATTGCTTTAAGTTTTTGTTTTTCAAAAAATCATGCTATTAATGAAAAGTCATGAATTTTTCAAATAAAAAAAGAGATTTTAATTTAAAAAATGCAATTTTTATTCCAAATTTCAAATTATGTTGAATATTCATTTTAATAACTATAAAATTAAATATAAATGAGTTTTGAGAGTGGCTCGTACAAAAGACTAATAACTATAGTACCTTATCCCATTCAACACATGGAAAACCATTACTATGTCATTTGTATTGTTACACAACTTCCAAATTCTCTTGCACGTTTCTTTGTTTTCTCTTTGTTTAAGTTCGGACTCCTTTTTTGTTTCGCTCGAAAGCCTTTAATGCAAATAAATATATTGCGGTTGAAATGTTAGTTGGCGCTTTGAGGCGAGAAGAATATTATTTTTAAGGTATTAATTATTTTTATTGTATTTATTGTAGGATTAAAGTAATATACTTTTAAGATATATTAAAGTCTTAAACTTATAAATAACAACTTCTATAAGTTTATTAGAAAAAATTATTTTTTTAAAAAAAACATAAATAAAGAGTTATAGAAAAAAATTGAGAGAAGATGATTATTTCTAATTAATTTTTGTCAATATCAAATTGGTATTTATAAAAAAAAATAATATCATTTCACGCCAATGTGTTTGTAAAGTTTACAAACACATCTTTTCAAACCAATATATCTGTAGAGTTTAAAAGTCAATTTTCCATTCAAATTATTTGAATAACTTGATAGGAGATGTCATGTATCATTATTAGATTAATTAATTCTAAAATTTTAATTAATTAACTTAAATTAATTAATTTTAAAAATAATAATAAAAATAATTTATGTTGCATAATATCAAGTGTCATATTATATATATATATATATATATATCTTCAAATCTTCCCTCTAACATCCAAATCTATTGATTTGATGTCCCTCAAATTATAAGCAATATTTTAACAACAATCCTCCACTTAACTTGTAATATTAGATGGTATCATGTTTCATACATAAAAGAATGTATTTTTAGATTTAAACATCTTCTTAATGTAAGCATTTCAAAACTCTGGAGAAATCATAATGACAAAAAACCTTAAATCAAGATTTCATTCAACATAATTAGAAATACTATACACTTAATTCAATTAATTCAAAACAGAAATTCACCATTATTTCAACACTAATAAGACATTGTGCTATTTTCAGAATTTATAAATATTTATAAAGTTGAATTTTAACAAGAATGGCGAATTCTACTAGATAGCTAAACTTGTGTAAGGTCCTTTTGCAAATTTGCTAAGCAAAGGCATTATTTATCATTCTTTTACCATTATGAACAACTTATTTTCCCTTTAAATCAATTTTGATTCTTAGTATAATTTATAAGTTTTTTAAAAAATAATCAGAATTATTCATTTCTATTTAGAGGGTATTTATTTTTGCGATTCAACTCACTTTTCAAAAAAAATTTCACTTAAAAAAGCTTTAAATTAATATTTTTAAAAATGTTTTTCAATGATGATTCTAATGTAGTGATGTAAAAAATTAAAAAATATATAATTTTAATACATTTTCAATTAAAAAATATTTTTATAAAAATACCTTTCATCACATTTATCTAATTAATCTAATGTGGTAATATAAAAAAAATATTCAAATCAATAGTTAATTAAATCTAAACAACCTAATCTAGGAGGCTGGATTTACATTTTGCACGAGGTATCTAGATGATTAGATAAACCTTCTTCTATCACGCCCTTCCGCATTTAATTACAAAGTACCAATGTTTTGATTCCCAATTAAGCGAGGACTATATTGTCAATGTGCTGATCGAGATATACCCTGCTGCGCCAGAGGGTGCAAGGCGCACGTGTGTTTCCTTAGAGAGATAGGCTCGAGCACGTGATCAAGTCTCTGGTGCAGCACATGCCGGATCACTGAACTGTGCACGAAAATAAAAATAAAGATAAAAAAGGCATGTGTGGGTCACTGACAGTTGTCCCCATGTAACTGTTGCGTAGCTGAAGTTTTAGCCACAGTTATCAAACCCGATTCGGGGTTGACCCGGTTAAAGAATCGGATCTCAAGTTATACAGGGTTTATCTGGATCAACCTCAATTAATCTAAAAAAATTAAAAAAATATATTTGAAGTTTTAATATTTCATATAAAAAAATTAAAAAATAATCCATGTGAATATAAGTTATACATATCATAAATAATAAAGTTTCAGAGATTATTTCAAAAGGTTTTTTATCGCACGTTGAGAAAAATACTATGTTAGTATGTTATCTTTTTAAGTTGAAGTATTTAAATCAAAAATATTTTTTTATCCCACTTTGAAAAAACATAACTTTTTTTTTTTGTAAACATAGAATATATATACTAAAGGCTTCAAATTCCACATTGAAAAAATAATTTTTTTCTTGTGACCATAGAATATATATACTAAAGGGCTTTAAATCCCACATTAAAAAAAATAAAACATTCTTCTAGTATTTGTATAGTGAACTTTAAAAAAAATTAATAACTAACTAATATATATATATAAGGGGTCTCTATCTAGGAGAAAAAACGCATTTGAAAAAAAAAAGATCTCAACCTGGTTTTGCCGGGTCACGAGTGAACCAGGTTTTTTAATACTATTATGATTTTTTATTTGAATTTTAATAATTTATTTTTAATTATTATGTATCTAATATAAAAATAATAATACTAATAATAAATTATTCATGAGAATTTGATTCAAATTGTTTTTTATTCCTAAATCTTTTTAATAGGATTTTATAATATTTATAATTTTTTTAGTTTTTAATTACACATAAAATATTAACATACTAT
>Ga0307515_10020541_pt1 | contig 11773 bp, 12 predicted proteins | sample 17_EM_MG_FD_194513 | JGI IMG/M metagenome (GOLD analysis project Ga0307515, IMG submission 194513) | Populus trichocarpa ectomycorrhiza microbial communities from riparian zone in the Pacific Northwest, United States - 17_EM | ecosystem: Host-associated > Plants > Roots > Unclassified | place...
GTCGGCCAGGCCGAGCTGGCTCAGCAGGGCTTGCGCCTCATCCCAGCGGCCGGCGCCGCGCAGCGCCTCGATCTGCAGAATGAGCCGGGCCGTGGCCTGCTCGCGGGCGCGCACCTGGGCGGCGCGCAACTGCGGATCGTTGGGGTCCTTGCCGAGGGCGTCGTCCAGCACGCGCAGCGCGGCCGGCCACTGGTTGGTGCGCCCGAGGTCTTCGGCCTGGCGCAGCGCGGGGTTGGCGCAGGCCGTCAGCAGCAGGGCGCTTAGGAGGAGAAGGAGCTGCTTCATGGCACGACCTTGAAAGCGATGTTCTGTGGGAGCTTGGCCGGCAGCCAGGTCAGGCTGACGCCGCTGGTCGACACCTGCTCGACGCGCCACTGGCCGTCGATGACGTCGCCGCGCCTGACGCTGAGCGCCTTGTTCGGCCCGGCCAGCAGCGCGACCTCGACGGCCTGGGCGCCATCGCCTTCGACGACGCGGCCGATCATTTGATAGGGCACAGGCGGCGCCATCGGTGGCGGCGGTGGCGCGGCGGCGGTGGGCGGCGGCGCGGGGGGAAGAGGCGGTGGCGGTGGCGGTTGCCAGGCCGCGAGCTGAGCCGGGCTGGCCTCAGCCCAGGGCTGGCGCGCTGCGGATGGCTTGGGGGCTTCGGGCGACGAGGCGGCAGCCTTGCGCGCAGGCAGCGCGGCAACGGCGGGCGCCGCCGTGTCGTCGGGCCGCGTTGCCACCCAGGCCGTGGCGGCCAGCGTGGCGACGAGGGCGCCGCCGAGAGCTAGGTGGCGCGGCGTCACGGCGCAGCCCTGCCGTGCAACGACCACTGCAACTCGGCGTCGACCTCGGCGCTCATCGGGCTGAGGCGGCGCAGCTTGACCGAATCCAGGCTCAGCGCCGGGTCATGCTCCAGCGCGGCGCCGATGAAGCGGCGCACTTGCGCGTAGCTGCCGGTGACGGGCATGGTCACGCGCAGCCGCTCCAGGCCCTCGCTGGTGGCCAGGCGGTGTTCGGTGCGGGCGCCGTTCAGGTCAAGGCGAATGCTGAGTTCCAGCAAGTCGGCCAGCCGCTGCTGGCGTTGCGCCGCAGCGGGCAGGTTGGCCTGCCATTGCTGCACGCTGACCGGCACCACCGTGGCTGCGGCGGCCGGCCGGGCCTTGGCGCGCAGCGCGCGGGCCTCGGCCTGCAGCGCGGTGGCCTGGGCGTCCCAACGCTGGCCCATCACAAGGGCGACGGCCGCCAGCAGCAGCGCCGCGAGGCCGGCGAGGCCCGGGCCGCCGAGCTTCTTGAAGATGGCGCGCAGGTTCACGAGCCGCCTCCGGTCGCCACGCGGGCATTGATCTCGAAGCGCTGGCCCACAAGCCCCGTCTCGGCCGCCGAGAAGCGCGACAGCACGACCTGGCCCCAGCCCGGCGTCGTGCCGAGCTGCTCGGCGAGTTGCAGCGCCAGCAGCTTGTCGGGCGTCAGGCCTTCCAGGCGCAGCTCGCCCCGGCCGGCGCTGGCGTCCAGGCCCAGCCAGGCAATGGTCTTGGCGTCGGAGCCCGCCGTTTCAACGCGCGTCAGCAACGGCTCCCAAGGCATGGCCAGCAGCGTGCGGGCTTCGATAGCCGAGCGGTTCTCGGTGGGCTCGTTGCGGCGCGCTGCGGGCCTCGGCGCGACGGCCGGGCGCAGCGTGGCGACGCGGTCGCGCGCGGCCTGGGCGACGTCCAGCGCGCGGTGGCTGTCGACAGCGCTCCAGGCGGCTGTGGCCAGCACGAGGGCGCCGGTCGCGGCCAAGGGCCAGGCGAGTGGCGAGCGGGCCGAGCGCGGCAGGAAGTCGGGCTGCGGCGTCGCGGGGCCGGGTTGGGGGATTAGGTCGCTGTCGGGTGTGCCGATGGCCAGCGGCGTGTCCGCACCCAGATCGGCCAGGCATTGCACGCGGCGCGATTGCAGGCTGGTCACGCCGCCGCGGTCGAGCTGGATAACGACGGCCACATCACCCTCGTGCCAGACGGCGCGGCCGGAGCCCGCGCGAGTCGACGCCGGCAGCGACGCCAGCCACACGGCCCAGGCCGGCCGCACGGCCGAGAGGCGCACACGAGCGGCGTCGGCCTGCGCGCGCAATGAGGCCAGGTCGAGCCCTTGCAGCGCGGACGCGCCGGCCGCTTCGCCGAGCTGCCAGGGCGCAATCGCAAAGCGCTGCGCCGCCGCGCCGAAGTAGTGAGCGAACTGCTGCTGCGCATAGGCCTGCACGGCGTCCAGGTCGGCCAGCGGCAGGCCGGGCTCGGCGACCAGCTCGTGCAGGGCCTTGGCGCTAACGATCAGTTCGACGGCCGTGCCTGGCATGTCGCGGCACCAGGCGGCGAACTCGTCGCCACCGGGCGTGACGAAGAGCCGCCTCGGCTTGGCCAGCCGCGCGCTCAATTGCTGGCGCAAGCGTTCACTCATCGAGCGTGACACGTTCCAGCTCCTCGAAAGTCGTGTCGCCTCGGCAGACGGCAGCCAGCGCCATCTCGCGCAGCGACTTCATGCCGCGCGCCTTCGCGGCGGCCTTGATCTCGGACATCGGCGCGCGCGCCGCGATCAGGTCGCGCAGGCCGTCGTCGAGCTTGAGCAGCTCGGCCACCGCGCGCCGGCCCTTGTAGCCCGTGCCCCGGCAATGGCCGCAGCCCTCGCCCTTGAGGAAGTTGCCGTTGATGACGCCATGCCTCGCAAGCGTCGCGGGTTCTGGCGTGAACGGCCGCGCGCACTGCTTGCACGTCAACCTCACCAGCCGCTGAGCCAGCACCGCGTTCAGCGCCGAGACAACGTTGTAGAGGTCCAGCCCCATGTGCATGAAGCGGCCGATGACGTCGAAGGCGTTGTTCGCATGCACGGTGCTGAAGACGAGGTGGCCCGTCAGCGCGGCTTGCACGGCGATCTGCGCGGTCTCGGCGTCGCGGATCTCGCCCACCATGACGCGGTCGGGGTCGTGGCGCAGGATGGAGCGCAGGCCGCGCGAGAAGGTCAGGCCCTTCTTCTCGTTGACGGGGATCTGCACCACGCCGCTGAGCTGGTACTCGACCGGGTCTTCGATGGTGATGATCTTGTCGGCACCGGTGTGGATCTCGGCCAGCGTGGCGTACAGGGTGGTCGTCTTGCCGGAACCGGTGGGACCGGTCACCAACAGCATGCCGTGCGGCTGGCGCGCCTGGTGGCGGATGGCGGCGCGTTCCTCGTCGCCAAAGCCGAGCGAGTCGAGCGTCAGCGAGCCGGCGCGGGCAATGGCCGCGCGGTCCAGGATGCGGATGACGGCGTCCTCGCCGAAGACGCTGGGCATGACGCTCAAACGAAAGTCGATCTCGCGGCCCTGCACGCGCAGCTTGAAGCGGCCGTCCTGCGGCAGGCGGCGCTCGCCGATGTCGAGTTCTGCCATCACCTTGAGGCGCGACACGAGCTGCTCGGCGATCTGCGGGCCGTCGACCTGCCTGACGAGCGCCATGACGCCGTCGACGCGGAAGCGGATCACCGCGCCGCGGGCGGTGCATTCGATGTGGATGTCGGAGGCGGTGTCTTGCAGCGCGTCGTAGATGGTGGCGTTGAGCAGTCTGACGACCGGGCTGGCCTGCTCGCTCAGCGCCAGGGCCGACAGCTCCTCGGTGTGGTCAACGACGGTGGTCAGCGCATCTTCGACATCGGACAGCGCGCGGAAGTCGGCCTCGCCGGCGCCGAGGAAGTGCGTCACCGCCTCGCTCGATGCGCGCAGCCAGCCGACCGGCGCGTTCAGGCGGGACTCGACGCTTTGCAGCAGCATGGCGTCTTCGTCGCGTTCGGCGAGGAGGACGCGCTTGTTGACGGCGTTAGTGGCGAGAACGGCGCGCCAGCGTTGGGCCTGGGCTTGGGGCCATTGCTCGAAGTCGAGGTGCCAAGGGCCCTCGGTGGCGGGGAGCCAGTCGTGCAGCGAGGTGGTCATTGATGACGCCTTGCATTTCTGGTGAGGCCCATGCCGGGATTTCGCCCCGGCGGGCGACCTACTTTCTGGGCCGCCAGAAAGTAGGCAAAGAGCTCCCCCCGACCGCCCCGCCCCTGCGCTGCGCTTCGGGGTTCCCTGCGGTACTCAAGCCTTGAGGCCCCGCCCGGAACTCGCGCCGCTACGCTCTGCTCAAACAACCCTGCGGAGTCAGTTCTTGAAGCGTGCTGCGCACGCGGCCTCAAGACTCTCCGTTCCTCGGCGCGGCTAAAGGGGGCATACAGAAATACATCCACCGCCCGGCTTCCGGGTTTGGCTGTTGGCTGTTCGGGGCCTCCCCTTCTAAACCGCCGAGAAGCGCAGAAGCCCAGGGCGCGCGCGCGGCGCGCTTCAAGCTCTGACTTCGCGACGCCTGTTTGAGCAGAGCGTAGCGGCGCGAGTTCGGCGCGGCCCTGGGCTTCGAGCATCGCAGGGGAGCCCGCAGGGCCGGTTTTGCAGGGGAGAGCTTTTTGCCTACTTTTTGGCAGCGGCGCAAAAAGTAGGTCGGCCGCCGGGACGAAAGCCCGGCTGGGCCTTGCCAACAAGCAACAACAACGAAGGACAACCCTCATCACTGCACCTGCTCCACCAACTGAAAAATCGGCAGATACATCAACACGATGATCCCGCCGATGAGCACGCCCATGATCAGCATCAACGCCGGGTTCACCAGCCGCGACAGCAGGTCCGTCAGCCGTGCTGCCTCCTCGTCATGGAAGGCCGCCGCCCGCTCCAGCATCGCTGCCACCTCGCCACTGCGTTCTCCAACGCGCAGCATGCGCCGCGCCACCGGCGTCGCCAGGTCCTGCGAATCGAAAGCCGCCGACAACCGCTCGCCCCGCTCGATCTGCACCGCCGCCGCCTGCACCGCGTCACGCCACGGTGCCGCCACCACATCCACGACGATGCGCAAAGCCGCCAACGCCGGCACGCCTGACGCCAGCAGCATCGCCAGCGACCGATACAACCGCGCCAACGCCAACACCCGCAGCCTCGGGCCGAGGCCCGGCAGCGTCCACAACGCCGCCTGCGCACGCTGGCGCAAGGCCGGCTGCCGCAGCAGCGAGAAGACAGCAAAGCCCACCGCCGCAATGCAGCCGATGACAAGACCCGGATGCGCGCCGGCCACCTGGCCGAACTCGATCAGCACGCGAGAGGCCCAGGGCAGGTCGGCGCTGGTCTGCTCCAGGATGCCGGCGAAGCGCGGCAGCACGTAAAGCAGAAGGAAGAGGATGACCACCCCGCCCACACCCAACAGCATCAGCGGGTAGACCAGCGCCGCGACGAGTCGCGAGCGCAGCGCGTCGACCCAGGCCAGATAGCGTGCATGCTGGGCCAGCGCGGTGGACAGCTGGCCGGTGCGCTCGTTGGCAGCGACGATGGCGCAGATGAGCTCGTCAAACGCCTGCGGCTGATCGCGCAATGCTGTAGACAGCGGCCGGCCTTGTTCGATCTGCGTGATGACGCTGTCCAGCGCCGCACGCACGCCGGGCTGGCCTTCCTTCTCGCGCAGTGTTTGCAGCGCCTCGAGCAGCGCGATGCCGGCGTCCAACAGCACGGCCAGTTCCTGGCTGAAGAGCTGCAGCGGGAAGTTCGCGTTGCGACGCCATGGGCGCGAGGCCGCTGCAGCGGCCAGTTCGCGGACTTCGAGGACATGCTGAGGCGGCACGCCCAACACCGCGGCCACGGCGGCGCGGTCGGGCGCCTCCACGCGCTCGCTGCTGACGGCGCCAGCGCGCAGGAAGCGCGTTTGAAAAATCGGCATCACCAGGAGGTGAGGTCAGCGTCCTCACCCTCGCCGCCCGGGCGGCCGTCCTTGCCGAAGGACAACAAGTCGTATTCGCCGTGTTCACCCGGCGCGCGGTACTGATAGTCGTTGCCCCAGGGGTCCTTGGGCACGGCCTTGCTCAGGTAGGGCCCGCTCCACTTGGGCTCGTCGGCCGGCTTGGTGACCAACACCGCCAGGCCTTGCTCGGTACTGGGGTAGCGGCCCACATCCAGCCGGTACTGGTCCAGCGACTTCTGCAGCGCGTCGATCTGGGCCTTGGTGGCCTTGACCTCGCTCTTGCCGATCTGGCCGAAGAACTTCGGGCCGACGTAGCCGGCCAGCAGGCCAATGATGACCATGACGACCAGCAGTTCAAGCAGCGTGAAACCGCGGGCACGGGCAAGTGGGGAACGGGGCATGGGCGTGTTGTGCTCGGCGGGAGGGCGACTGTTGATCGCCCCGCCGGATGCGGCAATCAGGATTTGACCGACCTGCATTCTGAGGGGAGCATGTAAAGGTCAGAGTGATTGCGAGAGAGTGCAGGCATTTGCCGCGTTGTCCGGGCAAGGTCCCTGCCAACGGATCTGCACCGCCGCCGCCGGTGCCAGCGGCGAGCGGCCGTCCAGCAGCTGGCCGCGCACGCCGGTGAAGGTGGCCAGCGACGTCCAGGTCGTACCGCCACTCAGCCGGTATTGCAGCGCGTAGCGGCTGCCAGGGCGCAGGGCGCGCGTCCTGATCTGGTATTCGCCCGCCACGATGGCCAGGCTGGGCGTGTCGCGGAAGGGCTGGGCCAGTGGCTCGCCGACGAACAAGCCCTGGCCCGGCCACTGCACCGCCTTCCAGTAGGCCTCGATGGCCGTCGCGCCACGCCAGTAGTGGTCGATCAGCACGGAGGCGCGCGAGAACTTCTGCTGCAGGTTGCAGGGCTCCTCCACCGTGCCATAGCTCGCCGTCGCGCCGGCCGTGAGCCAGGCAGTGATGGGCATCTGGCCGGCGGCGCCCGGCAGCAAGCCACCGGCGGAGGTCAGCGTATCGGCCAGCGCACCGGGGCGGAACTGCAGCGTCGACAGGTTGGCCACGCTGGTCAGCCCCGTCAGGTAGAAGAGCACGTCGGTCTTGCCGGACAGCGAGTTGGCGGTGGCGGCCCCCGCGCTGTTATCCACGTAGCTGAGCTTGAGCGCACTGCCCCAGGCGGCGGGCAGGGGCGAGAAGTCCGTCCAGCGCACATTGCGGTCCACATCCGTCGTGCGCACCAGCCAGCCCTCGCCGGCCGGCAGCGTCGCGTCGGCGGCCACGCCGCGGTTGATGAGTGCCTTGGCGGCGTCCAGTGTGGTGGCACCCAACAGCATGGACGGGCGCAGCTGCAGGTCGACCTGGGGGCGGCGCGACTCGCTGTCGTACAGCGGCGAAGCGGCCGTGGTCGCGCAGGCATTGGTCGTGGGCGTGCTATTGCAATAGCGAGTGTCATAGCCCAGCGCCATGGCGCTGGTGATGCCCATGCTGCAGGCGCCGACGACGCGGCTGGGCGCGGCCCAGGCGAACAGCGTGGCCTGCACGCCAGCGGGCAGGCGGGCGTCAATGTCTGATTTAAGCAACGAAAAATCGTCTGCCGAAATCGACGGGCTGGCGGTGTTGACCTTGACGCGGACGAGGTTGGCCGCCGGCACGCCACGAGCGGCCAGATAGGCCGCACCGATGGCCTCGCTGACGGCATCGCCCTCGGCCACGATGACCGCCAGATCGGCCGCCGCGAGGCCACTGGCGGGCAGGGTCAAGGTGAGCGTCTGCCCTATGCCGGAACCGCCGGTGTCACCTCCGGGACCACCGCCGGTCGAGCCTCCACCGCCGCCGCCGCCGCAGGCATTCAGCAGGCTCGAAAGGAGGAGCGGCAGGAGGCGAAAGAGACGGCGCATGCCAGCATTCTCACGCGGGCCGGCGCGCCGTTTTGCGCACACTTTTGGGGCACAAAACCCGCTCACGCACCGCCATCCCGGGGTTTCCCCAGTGCCATGCACCGAGGCGGGGCAATACATTCTCGTCACTCGACGCGGTTCGGGGCTCCAAGTCCAGAGCCGCCGGGCGGGTTGTGAGGAGACAAGACAGCAAGGTTGCTTCGTAACCCCGAAGACAATCGCACCGGCCACCAAGGCACCCCTTGGTGGCCGTTTTATTTGTGCCCCTCGCCCGGCTTGCCGCGCTGAACGCGGGCAAGTCCGGTCGGTCCCCCGAGGGGACGGCGATGCTCGCGGGGCGTGCCCCGCTCGCACATCGCCAGACGGGCCGGCTTGGAAGCGGCCCGGCGCTCGGCCCGATGGAGGCACGACGGCCGCGTGATGATGGAATCCATGGACATGCTCGACCTGCTCATCGTTGCCGCTGCTTCGCTGCTCGCTGGCTTCATCGACGCGGTGGCGGGCGGTGGTGGCCTGGTGCTCACGCCGGCGCTGTTCAGCACCTTCCCGAATGCGGTGCCGGCCACGCTGATGGGCTCGAACAAGGCGGCGGCGATCTGGGGTACGGGCTGGGCGACGCTGCAGTATGTGAAGCGCGTCCAGTTGCCCTGGCGCCGCCTGATGCCGGCCGCCGTGCTGGCGGGCGCGGGCAGCTTCAGCGGCGCCTGGGTGCTGACCCTCGTCAGCCCCGACGGCCTGCGCAAGGCGCTGCCGCTGGTGCTGGCCGCCGTGTTCATCTACACGCTGGCCAGGAAAGACCTCGGCCGCGAGCACAAGCCGCGCTTTGCCGGCCGCGCCGAGGCTTTTGCTGCCGGCGCCATCGCGCTGACCGTCGGCTTCTACGACGGCTTCTTCGGCCCCGGCACGGGCAGCTTCTTCGTCTTCCTGTTCGTGCGCGTGCTGGGCTATGACTTCCTGCATGCCTCGGCCACGGCCAAGCTGATGAACCTGCTGACCAATGCGTTCGCGATCTCCCTGTTCGTCAGCAAGGGCTTTATCTGGTGGCACGTCGCGGCGGTGATGGCGGTCACCAACGTCATCGGCAGCCTGGCCGGCACACGGCTGGCGCTCAAGCACGGCGCGGGTTTCGTGCGCGGCGTGTTCATCACGGTCGTCGGTGCGCTCATCCTCAAAACAGCCTGGGACGCCTTCTTCCGCTGATCTACCATCGAGCATCCCCTAGCGCCCCACTTCACCATGCCCGTCGATCCGCAACTTCGCAACCTGGACATCGAGATCCCGACCCAGCCCGAGGTCCTGGTCAAGCTCTCGCTGCTGATGGCGGCCGAGGACATCGACCTGCAGGCCATGTCCTCGCTGGTCGAAACGGACATGGCCCTGGCCGCAGCCGTCATGAAGGCGGTCAACTCGTCGCTGTACGGCCTGCGCGGCCGCGTGCAGACGGTGCACCAGGCGCTGACCTATCTGGGCATGCGCGAGGTCGCCGCCATCACCTTCGAGATGGGCCTGCGCGCCGCCTTCCCGGCGGCGGCGGAGCTGGAGTCGGTGTGGTCGCGCGCGTCGCAGCGCGGCCTGCTGATGGGCCGCATGGGCCAGATGCTGGGCGTGGACCCCTGGGCCGCGCACTCGGCCGGCCTGTTCGAGGAATGCGGCAAGGCGGTGCTCTACCGCCATGCGCCGACTCACTACCCCGCCATGCTGCGTGCCGCGCCGCGCGACGCCGAACTGGTGGAGCTGGAGAAGACGGCCTTCGGCGTCAGCCATGACGCATTGGGCGCGGCGCTGTGCGAGAGTTGGGGCCTGGCACCTGCCGCCGTGGCCAGCGTGCGTCACCACGTCGAGATCCAGGGCACGCTGACCATGCCCGAAAGCCTGGCCCGCCGCAGCGTCGCGGCCATCTCCACCGTGGCCTGGGCGCTGCTGACCCACCCCGAGCTGCTCGACGAAGTAGCCAGCCAGATCGCCCCGCAGGCGCAGCTGGACGAGACGCTGGTGCTGCGTGCGGCACGCCGCGTGAACGAGCAGCTTCTGGCTGCCCAGGAACACGGCCGCTGAAACGGGCCCACCCCCTACCGGCTTCGCCGGCCCCCTCAAGGGGCGCCGCTGGTGGCCCGGCAAAGCCGGTTCCACGGCGGCCGCTGGAGGAATCGCGGCCAACGGCGCGCTCTAAGCAGCCAAACTCAATCTATCTCTTCCCGCGTGCTTGGCGATGTAGAGCGCCTCGTCGGCCGCCTGCATCAGCGCCTGGGCGCTCAGGTAGGGGTGGGCCGGACTGAGTGCGGCGAGGCCGATGCTCAGCGTCAGGTGGCCCTGCCCGTCGGGCAATCTCAAGGCGCGCAGGTCCTCGCGCAGCAGTTCCAGCACGCCCTGGGCCTCGGCCATGCCGAAGCCGGGCAGCAGCGCGACGAACTCCTCGCCGCCCAGGCGGGCGACCACGTCGGTGTCGCGCTTGAAGCGTTCATTCAACAGGGCGGCAACGCGCTGCAGGGCCGCATCCCCCAAGTCGGGGCCGTGCTGCTGGTTGAAGCGCTTGAAGTCGTCCAGGTCCAGCACGGCCAGGGCCAGCAGGCCGCGCTGGCGCTGGGCGCGCTTGAACTCGCGGCGCAGCGACTCGTCGAAGGCATTCGGGTTGGCGATGCCGGTCAGCGCGTCGGTGCGCGCCAGGCTGGCTAGCTCGCGCTGGTTGGCTTCCAGCGCCTGCTGCGCCTGCTCCAGCAGCAGGCGCTGCTGGGTCAGTTCGCGCCTCAGTTCGCGGGCGTTCTGGTCCTGCTCCCACAGCGAGCCGCGTGCGCGGCGCATGGCGTGGCCGATACGGTCCAGCTCCGCCGCCAGACCCGGCGCGGGCGTGGCGTCCTCGGGCGTCAACGGCACGGGGGCCGACTCCATCGCCTCGCAGCCGGCCGCGAGCCGGTGCAGTGGCCGCAGCAGCATGGCCTCGACGAGCAGCAGCAGCGCCGCGCTGAGCAGCAACACCAGCCAGGCCGTGCGGGCCAGGCCCTCGGCCGGCACCGCAAAGCCGCCCAGGCTCCACTCGAAGATGGCGACGATGGCAGTGGTCAGCAGCGGCACACACAGGCCCAGGCGCAATCTCAGGGAACCCAGCCGGCGCGGCATGGCGTCATGCTGGCCGGCTTGGGCGTCCTGGCCGTGCTGGGTTTGGGCAAGGGAATCGGTGGTCATGACAAGACGGCTACTGCGAGACAAATTGTCACGGTCGCACCGCCCCCTGTGCAGCTCATGCGCTCGGGGTTTGTCAGGGGGTGGGTTTTCATGGCGAAAGCTGGGCCCGACCCTAGAGTCCCGCCATGAAGACCAGCAGTCTGTGCCTCTTGGCGCTGCTCGCGACGCCCGCCATGGCGGACCCGGGCTACTACCTCGTCACGCCCTATGACCAGGCGGGCCGTGTGGGCGCCGAGCTGCGCTACTGGACGGTGAAGGCGCCCGACGAGGAGGCCCAGCGGTGGCCGGAGCTGGGCCTGAGCTATGGCGTCAACACGCGCTGGACGACACGCCTGCTGGCGAGCTGGATAGGCACGGGCCGCTCTGACATGACGCTGTCGAGCTGGAACTGGCAGAACGTCGTGCTGCTGACCCAGGGCGAGAAGCCCTACGACCTGGCCATCCACGCCCAGCTCATCCGCAACCGCGGCGAGGGCAATGCGCTGGTACTGGGGCCAGCCTGGCAGACCGACTTCGGCGCTCTCAAGCTCAATGCCAACGTGTTCTGGGAGTACGACAGCCGCCGGCGCGACACGCGGCTCAAGCTGCAGTGGCGGGGCCTCTACCGCGCGGCACCGGGCTGGCGCGTCGGCCTGCAGGGTTTCAGTGAGGTGGGAAAGTGGAACGACTGGGCGCCACGCGCGCGCCAGTCCCACCGCGCCGGGCCGGCCCTGCTGGCCACGTTGTGGGACGAAGGCCCAGACACGGTGACGCTGAACGCGGCCTTCCTGTTCGGCAAGACCTACGGCGACCGCGGCGACATGTTCACGATGCAGCTGCAGTGGCTGAGGTGAGCCCCTCGCCCAGTCTCGCGCGCTGAACGCGGCGAGCCTAGTCGGTCCCCCGAGGGGACGGCGATGCTCGCGGCATCGAGCCGCGAGCACATCGCCAGACGGGCCGGCTTGGGAGCGGCCCGGC
>Ga0307515_10020542_pt1 | contig 11773 bp, 1 predicted proteins | sample 17_EM_MG_FD_194513 | JGI IMG/M metagenome (GOLD analysis project Ga0307515, IMG submission 194513) | Populus trichocarpa ectomycorrhiza microbial communities from riparian zone in the Pacific Northwest, United States - 17_EM | ecosystem: Host-associated > Plants > Roots > Unclassified | place...
AATGCCGCATTTAGCTGCTAAATGCTAGAAAATGCTAGAAAAGCTAGAAAATGCTAAAATGGCAGAAAAGTAAAATTAGATGCTGGTAAATTTTTTCCTAACGTAAGACGAGATGAGGCAAGCTTAAGGACCTATAATGGACGATAACCGATGGAGCAGAGTAATAGCTTAGTTTAGTAATATATAAATGAGCTTGGGATAGAGTTTCCTATAGGTATAAGATTTTTAAAACAAGATAAGTGAGATTTAAGACTCTTAAGATAAGATAAGAATACCTAAGCCTAATTAGACTAAGGTAGGAGTAAAACTTAAGTTAAAAGCAAGCTTAGGATTAAAGAATCTAAAAAACTAAGAATTTAGAGAACAAATAAGAATACCTATAAGTAAGAGGTAAGAGGCTTCTTCATAGATTAGAGAATCTATAATATAAATAGTAACTAGACTGGAAGATAGATATATAGACCTAGAGGACTTACTAGGGGAATATAGTGTTCGGCCTAAAGATTAAAGAATTAATACTAAGATTAAGAAGTAGGAAGACTTTAAGGATTTATTTACAAGACGCAAACCAAAAGAAACTATAAAAGAATTTAGGTAAAGAATTATCGCATAGCAAGAATAGAAACTAGATAAAAGATTTAGTATATTAGGACGTATAAGGGATAGAGCACCGGTATAAAGAATTACTAATAGGCCTAGGGTAGGCATACTAAGAGCTAAGTAGCTTACTAAACTGGAATAAGAAGAGGATTTAGGGATTCCTACTAGGTTTAAAAAACGACACATAAAAGGCTGTTATAATATAGTAATAAGAAAATACTTCCTTATAAACAAGCCGCATATACTTAAAGGGCTGTACTAAAAGTGGTATAGGCAATGATATAACGATAAGTGGGAAGATTTCTATATGTGGTTGGATGAGAAAGTTATCTAAAACTACCCGATTATAGAAAAGGTTATAAGTTATATTAAAGGAGCCTTAATTATAATATTAAAAGATCTAGAGGAGTAATTAGAGGACTAGAGAAGTAAGAGGTAAATTATAGTACCTATAAATAAAGTTGTAACGCTTAGATTAATATAAGAGAGGTTTAAACTTAAGGATAAAGATAAACTAAGAGTTAACCTAAAATACCTAGCATATTATATATTAGTATAGATTATATACGTAGATAATATATATAACATATATAGAGCACTAAAAGATAAGAACTAAAAGTACCTAGTAAGAATATATTAGTTATTAGATAAGGCGAAATATAAAAATGCTAAGTATATATATAGTTGGCACCTAGTAGAAGTTTAAAAGTTAGGGGACTTAATACTTTAATTAGGAAGATTCCTTACGGAAAAATACCTAGACGGATAATAGTGGTGGGAATGCCTAGAGAACACGTATCTATAGTATATTAAAGATAAAAAGCGAACTAGGTATTAGCTAAAGAGTAAGCCAAGTATAATAGGATTAAATAGCTAATAGTTAGGAAAAGTGGAGGCCTATAAGACTAAAGGGAGCTAGTAGTAGAGCCTTAGACCTTTAAAGGAATTTAAGGACAATACCTAAATTTATAAGTTAAATAGTAAGATTAACAGTTTAAAGCGCTAATAGATAATGGAGTAATACAAAACTATATCTTACTAGCAGTAGTTAAGAGAATAGGATTACCTTATAGATAGAAAGAATAACCTTACCTATTAGTTACAATTTTAGGAGATCTAATAGCCTATAGAGGAGGCATTATTAACCTTAAAATAGGACCTATTTAGATAACTATTAAAGGGAGACGAATTAAGATATCTTTTAATATCCTATCGTTAGGATGGGATAAGGTAGTATTAGGAATGCCTTAGTTATAGGAATATAATCTAAAGATTAATTAGATTATAGGTTAGGTCGATATTAGGGATACTTAATACTATAAAATGTAATAATAAACTAAGTTAGTATGGTACTAAGTTAGAGCGATATATAAAGAGACTAAGTAAGGCTTAAGTTATATACTAAAGAGATACTATAAGTATAGTAAGAAACTATAGTTACTAAAAAGTAAAAAGCTGTTAGATTATATAGTATAGGACTATAAGATAAAATTAGAACTAGGGATAAGTCTAAAGTTCTTTTTAATCTATAAGCTTACTAAAGAAAAGGGTAGAGTACTAAAAGAGCTTATCTAGGAAAACCTATAAAAGGGATATATTAGACCATTATAGTTATTAGCAGGTTATCCAGTACTATTCGTACTAAAGAAGAATGGTAAACTAAGGCTGTGTATTAACTATAGATAGTTAAACAGCATTACTAGAAAGGATAGGTATTCTTTACCCTTAATTAGCGAAATCTAAGATAGGATAGGTAATGCGCAAATCTTTACAAAGATAGATCTAAGATAGGTATACTATTAGATTAGAATTAAGGAAGGCAACAAATAAAAGGCAGCCTTTAGGTTAAAGGAAGGACTATATAAACCATTAGTTATGCAATTTAGGCTTATAAAATGCACTAGCAACGTTTTAGAAGCGTATTAACAATATATTAGGAGAACACTTGGATAAATTTGTTATAGTATACCTTAACGATATTATTATCTACTTAATAACTAAGGAAGAATACAGAGAATACGTTAAATAGGTTTTAAAGAGACTATAAGAAGAATAGATACTAGTAGTAATTAAGAAATACAAGTTCTTTACTAGGAAGACCAATTTTATTAGATTTATTATTAAACTAGGCTAACTTAGATTTAAAGAAGATTAAGGCTATAGTAAAGTGGTAAGAACTAGAGAATATTATATAATTAAGATCGTTTCTAGGGTTTTGTAATTACTATAGAAGGTTTATAGCATAATGGTTAAAGGATATTAAGCCATTTATATAATTAACGAAGAAAGAAGAACTATGGGTATAGGGAGAGAAGTAGTAAAAGTTATTTAAAAAAGTTAAAGGATTATTTACCTAGGAGCTAGTTCTTAAAATCTATTAACTAAAACTAGAGATAGTTGTAGAGATAAATATATTAAACTATATATTAGGGGCGTGCTTTATATAAAAATATTAAAATGGATAGCACTTAGTGGTATATTATAGTCGGAAGATAATATTACTAGAGTTAAACTATAATATTTATAACAAGGAGTTATTAGGTATAGTTATAGCACTAAAGAAATAGAGAGTATTCTTATAAGGTATAGAGAAACCATTTATAGTTAAAATGGATTATAAGAACTTAACGGGATTTCTAATAATAAAGAAACTTAACTAAAGATAGGTTAGATGGGTAGAGATGCTTATAGAATACTATTTTGAGATTTAGTATACTAAAGGAACCAATAACACGCAAGTAGACGCTTTAAGTTAAAAGGCTAAACTATATAATAATAAAAAGCTATTAGGGGCTTTACTACAAAAGGATATAGACGGGTTAATTAGATATAATTATCTAAAAATTATAGTAACTTAGGAAGAACTAAATAAGGTTTATAAGTTACTAGAGAGCTTTTAGGTATAAAGAATTCTAAAGGTATAGTTAGAAGATCTATAAACGGATATATATAAAAACTAAGAAGTAAAGTATATTCTAAAAAGTATAGCTAAGTAATTTGTAGAAGATTTCTATAAGGGATTAACTTAAGGATATAATAGAGCCATAAGCTTAGTATTAAGGCTCTAGGAGGAGTATATTATTAATAAAATTTAAGGCTTAGCGCGAAAAGTTATAAAAGAATATCTAGATTGCTAAAGAAATAAACTAATAAGATATAAGCTATATGGAGGGCTATAACCTATTAAAATATTAGAGAGACTATAGGAAGTTATATTATAGAACTTTATTATTAAGTTACTAAAGTTAAGAGATTCTATTACCGGATAAGATTATAATATAATTTTAGTAATAGTAGACAAGCTTATAAAGTGGGGATACTTTATAGTATGCATAGAAGAAATCTTAGCAGAAGATGTCGCTAGAATCTATGTTAAAGAAGTATTTATAAAATATAGAGTACTAGGTAAAATTATATCGGATAGAGATCTAAGATTTATAGTAGTATTTTAGGAGGTATTTTTAGCGGAGTAAGGAGTTAGAGTAGCAACTTTTACTATATATTATCCGCAGATAGACGGTTAAATAGAAAGATTAAACTAAATACTAGAATAGTATCTAAGGCATTATATTAATTATATATAGAATAATTAGGTATTGCTATTACTAGTTATATAGTTTATATATAATGCAATACTATAGGAAGGTATAGGTATATTACTATTTAAGGCAAATTACGGGTATAAGCTAAGAATATTGTTATTACTATAATAAGTAAAGAAAACGAGTAGTATAGCTAAAGAGAGAATAAAGATGTTAATAAATCTTTATATAGACCTTATAAAATTAGTAAAGAGAGTATAAGAAAGAATAAAAAAGTACTATAATACTAAGAGATTTAAGGGACTAGATCTTAAGGAGGGAGATAAAGTATGGCTACTATATAAAAATTTTAAGAGTTAATAACTAAGTAAAAAGTTAAACTATATTAGACTAGGACCTTTTAAAATTATATAAAGGATTTTACTAGTTACGTTTAAGTTAAACCTACTAGCTAAAATAAAGATCTACCCTATATAGCATATTATAATACTAGAGCTAGTATATAGGAATATTAAGCTACTAGTTTATAAAGCAGACATATATAGAGGATAGGAAGAAGATAAATAGTAAGTTTTAAGAATTATTAGTTATAAGGACGTTGACGATAAAATATAGTATAAGGTTAAGTAGATAGGCTATACTAAGACTACCTAGAAACTACTAAAAAATTTAAAAAATGCTATAGGAAAGGTATAGGAGTATTGGAAGAAATTAGGTTAGGTAGTATTAATAAAAAAGGATTGCTAAAGAATAAGTTACCTAAGGGGGACCTAAGAAGAGCAGTTGCTGAGCTACTTAGATCTATTTCCTTCTCTGTTAAAAAAGAATCCGTTTTTTTATTACTAAGTTTCTATAGACCCTATTTTATAAGTTTCTACTCCTTAAAATAGACCTTCTTACGAACCTTTTTAAGATAGAGTAGATAAGTAGACGCCGTAATATAAGCATTTAGGGCCTTCTATTCTATATCCTAAAAACGTTTTAATTTAGTAAGGGCTTAAAATAGTTTACTATCTAGCCGCGTAGTAGCAGATTAAATATAAGACCCTAAGATAAATTAATTAGGGAACTAGACGACTATTAAGAGTAATAGGTCGCGTATATTTAGTATTAGAGGTAGAGCAAACGTTATAGGATAAACAAATATTTGCTTTAGTGTACTCTAAGTAAAAAACGGTTATTGTAAAGATAGGTTTGCTAACGCAATATAAACTAACCCCTCTTTTAAACAATAAGAATATAGAGATAATATTATAGCAATAGTGCGAGCACGACGTTAGGCGTGTAAAGAAGAAATTACTTTAGGTATAATAAGTAATAATATTAACTAGATTAATTAAACGGATATTATACCTCTAGTAAACGACTTAGAGATATTAGGAATCTTTAAGGACAAAGATAAAGAGAAGGGAGATGGTGTTACGGATGCTTTAAGTATAATATTATAACTACTTGGAGAGGAATTAGAAGAAGCTAGTTAGTTAATTTAGGTATAGTCTAGGATAGAACCGGTAGAACTATATAATAAGAAATAGTAACTAAGGTTATATAATATGCTACGTATTAAATAAGAGGAATGGGAGGAACTTACGTACCTTATATATAAGACGTATATTACGTATAAAAAGGATTTTATAAGAGTATAGTTATATATTTAAGGACCCTTAGTCCCTACCTAAATAGTTCCTTCCTTATAGTAATTCTTAGAATATAATTGGAGTTAATCTATTAGGCAATCACTCCACCAGTTATTATTACGTTATTGACTTTTATACTTGCATTTCCTACACACCTAGCCTAATAACGAGCCTACCGTAGTTCCTGCTACAAGGTTCCATTATACGGCGGTTAAAGTTTTATAAGATCTTAACCACTATAAATTATCTTTATGGTCCGCTATAGTTTTAGTATAACTTTTCTTTATCTTATACCCAGTCTGGGGGTCCTAGCATTTTAGGGTATTATTTATAGAACTTTAGTAATACGCGCTTGCACCCTTTTAGGGATTTCTTAAGTTCCTAGGTTTCCTTACTATAATACTTCTACTTAATATAATATATTAAGCCGTGCTCGTTTATTTATTTATTATATATATTAAAAATCTTTTTAAATTTCCACTTGTCCGTGATATTGCCGTTATTATTTCTTTTAGCTATTCTACCTATAATATTACGGCGTTCCTCTTTATTAATATATACTTAACTAAAGATCTCTTTAGGAAACTAAAGGCGGACTTTTAAAGTATAAAAAGACTTATTAACACAGATGTAATTTAGGAGGTTAACTATAACTACTTCTCTATAGGCAGCTAGGACGGGCTAGGGTCCATCCTAGTTATTATCCTACTTCCTCTTAGGCCGGTTAGTCTTTATATTTTTAAGGCTAATTATAACTATATTATCCCTTTTAAATATTATACCTTTATCTTGTTTTATATTAGCGTTATCTTTATAGCGTTATTAGGAGATATAAGCTAGGGCTTTAAGCTAGGTTAAGATGCGCTTAAAGTGGTTAGCAATAGTATTAGCTTATAGGTACTCCTTCTTTATATATATAAATAGGGCTAATAGCTAGGGGCCTACTAGTTCGATACCTAGACGTAGGTTATAGCTATAATTAGTAAAGAATAGTAAGATTTCTATGGTCTTATTAACCTAGTTATTTATAGAAAACTTAGTAAGGGGGAGCTAATCTACCTAGTTATCTTAGGTAAAGCTTATAAAGGCACGTAGGTACTTATTTATTACTATATTAACAATCTTAGTTTAACTATCTATTTTAGGGTGCTATACGGAGCTAGGGCTTAGGGTTACCTTTAGGCGCTAGTTTAGGCGACGCTAAAAGTTAGAAATAAATAAAGAGCCTCTATTAGAAATAATAGTATTTAGAGCGCTGTATAACTTATAGATAGTATAGATAAATACTTTAATAAGCTCCTTAGTATCTAGGCTAGTAATAGAAATAAAGTGTCTTATCTTTATTAGGCGGTTAATAATAATAAAGATGTATTTATATATTTTGCCGTTATAAAGGCACTTGGGTAGGTTAATGACGTAGTTAATAAAGATATCGGTTTACGGGTAGACTAGTAGTTTTAGTAGTTTTAGGAAACCGGGTGGTGCTAAGCGTAGGGTTTTTATGCGGAAGTAGAAAGCGCAGTCTCTTATAAAAGTAGCCGTAAACTGTAAAATACCTAGCCACTAATACGTTTGATTAAGGAGGTTTAGTGTCTTAACGTGGCCCGGGTGACCTATAGGGCCTAAATTGTGTATATAGTGTATAACTTCTAGTTAGAGTTTAGGTAAATTAGGGATAAATACTTAATTCCTATAGTAGATTAGGCCGTTAATAATTAAATATTTAAATTTATTATAGCGGAGCAGCTTCCTAATCTACTTAGGCTAACGGCGTGCTTTATTGTCTTCCCATTTATATAGTGCAGCTAATATATTCCTAGCGAGTTTATTCTCTATATAGGTATTTTTAATAAGCTTCTTAAGGGGTTTTTTCTTAGGCTTTGGGTCCATTACTATAATAAAGTCTTTAATGCTCTGGTCTTAGGATTTGCTTAGTAGCTCTTCTAGGATAGTAGGGTTAGCTTTTTTTAGTGGTAAAATAATACGGTCTTAGTGTTATAGACATTTATTATTAGCATTAGTAGGTGCAATGCCTAGGAGGCGGCTAAGAGCGTCTAGGATTGTAGCTTTAGTGCTAAGCCTATAGGTAATAATAAAGTTAAATTAGGAAAGGAACTTAGCTTAGCGGACTTAGCGCTAGTTTGATTATTTTATTATTATAAAGGTCTAGAGGTTTTTATAGTCCGTAATAATTTTAAACGGCTGCTTAGTTCTTTATAGTTTAGGATACTATTTTTTTAGTGCCTTAACTATTACTAGGAGCTCCTTGTTATATATTTTATAGTTATATTTAGGGGCTAAGTGCTTAATAGAGAAGAATGTAACTAGCTTAAGCTTATTACTTTTATTGGCTTAATAAAGCACTCTACCTAAAGCCCAGTTTAAGGCGTCTGTCTCTACTATAGTCTTCTTTATATAGTTATAATACGCTAGGACCGATACTGTGGTAAACGATATTTTTAGGGTCTAAAACGCCTGTATTTGGTTAGGGCCCTATAACTAGCTAGTGCTCTTCTTTAGTAGCCTAGTTATAGGCTTAACTACCTTAGAGTAGCCTTAGATAAATTATTAGTAGAAGTTCGCGAAGCTAAGAAATTGCTATAGTTTTTTAACTAACGTTAGGTCCTTTTATTCCTATAAGGCCTGCACCTTCTTAGGGTCTATAGTTATGCCGTTAATCGAGATAATTAAGCTAAGATATTTTGTTTTGGTAGTATAAAACTTAGACTTATTAATATTAATCTAGAGTCCAGTATTACTAAGTCTTTAGATAATTTTATTTATATATTTTATATACTTAGCGCGTGTTTTTAAGAAGATAAGGATATTATTAAGATACGTAGTATAGTAGTTGTTAAGGGCATTATATAGAATATAGTTAATATAGTTTTAAAATATAGCGGGTGCGTTATAGAGACTAAATAGTATAACTAATATTTTATAGGGCCTAAACTAGGTAATAAATGCTATAAGCTACTTATAGCCTTTTGTAATCTAGATCTGGTTAAACGTAATAATTATATTAAGCTTAGTAAAGTACTTAGTACTATAGAGTACGTTAAGTGTCTTATAGACTAGTAGCAATGGATACTAATTCTTAATAGTAACTATATTTAGGCCTTAGTAGTTATAGTAGATTTATATACCGCCGCTAGGTTTTATAGTAAGGAGGAGTAATACGGCGGCTAGTGAGGTTAATTTGCGGATAAAACCCTTATCTAGTATCTTATTAATCTACTTCTTTATATAACTAAGTTTAGTAGGTAAAAGTAGTCTATTTTTATAATATAGGGCCTACTTTCTAGGTATAATCTTAATTTTATAGTCCTATAGTTAGTAAGGGGGTAGCTTATCTATATTCTTAGGGAGAAAGCGTTTAATATATTTGCGAAACTCTTTTAGTAAGTATTATAAAATATCTTTGCGGGTTAATCCTAGTTTGCTTTTTAGAATTTTTTTAATATTAGTATTAACTATCTTTCGGCGTAGAGACTTAGACTTTATTTTTAGGTTTATCTTAAGGAAGTTATAAAAGTAAAGAGGTAGCGCTTTACGGGCTTTGTTTATTATATAGTCGCCTTCTACTAGCTAGCGGAAAGACCTTTTTAATAGGTTTGGTACTTTTATTAGACCTATAGGCAGCTTCTTAAGTAGCTATTAATGCTCTTCTTATTTAACTAGTTCTACTAGCTTTGCTATATAAATTTTTATTACCTTTACATCTTTTTATTTATAGAATTAGCTAAAATTAATAGTATAAGTATATCTAATGTCGTCCAAGTTAGGGCGTGTTTAGTTCTCTAGTGCTATAGCTAGGCTAATATAGCTTAGTTGGCCTAGAGGGGCGGAAATAAGGCAGCGGCCTTATACGGTACGCGCGGGAGACGGGTATAAGGTTAGGTGTTATGGGGGGGAGGTCTTAATTACTCTGGTTTCGGTCTTAGCTATAACGCCCTTAGCTATTATACGTGCGGTTATATATATATATAGTAAATAACTTAAGGTTAAGTATTTTATTAGCTAACCTAGGTTAAGCGGGTATATATAGGGGACTTATAGTTTTAGCGGTATTTATTTTTTAGGGGATAGGGTAGTAATCTAGTCTTCTAGAATCTCTGCTTAATTTACTATGTATATTAGCTTACTAGTATTAGGTATCTCTTTTACTATTAGCTAACGGTATCTAAGCGTTAGCCATATAATACGTCTATATAGTGCTACTTAGTTATAGTTGGGAATATACTATAAGAGACAGTTATAAATATAGTAGTTAGAGTTAAACTTAAGCTTTAGGGTGGGGAAGTCTACCCTTAGGTTATACTTTTTAAGCTAGGGCATTCTAAGAATTACTAGTATAAAGGGTAATAACTTTATAATATAGAAGAGCATAGATTCTATATAGTGGCTAATTATTATTATTACTATAAAGTAGTGGGTAATAAACCCGGATAGGAGTCTATTAGTAAGGCGGAGTAGTTTTAGAACTAAAAGTCTTTTTATTATAATATTATGCTTTTTTATAAGTAAGCCTTTATCTATAAACGCTAGTGCTATACTACTAGTATTAATAAGGCTTACCGTTTTAATAAAAACTTATAGGAGTAGGTTACGTGGTAAAGAGAGGTAAGTCTAAATAAGGATAGCATTTCTATCGCTATTTACTATTCTAAAGTTAAGTAGTAGTTAGCTTAAAATAAGGTCTAACTAATCTAGTAGTATAGATCTAATCCTTTTATTCTCCTCCCCGTATAGTTCTAACCCTTAAAGGCGACTTAGTCTAAGGGTTAGCCTTTTGATAGCTAAATTATAGGGCTTAGCTAGTAGCTGTGGTCTTAGCTAGTATATCCTAACGTATTAGTCTCTAACGGTGTATATATACTAAAGGGTACTTTACTAATAATATAACCGGTTTTATAATTGGTAGTAGCACGGAGCACTTATCTATAGTTTATATATAGGACTATTGGCTAAGGCTATATTAGGGAAGGGAATTATAGGGGTAGGTCTCTATGTCTAAACCTATATCCTATTACGGAACCCCACCGTAGGGGCCTCCATAGGAGAACCCCGTACTCTCGCGTACACCTCGCGTACAGCTTATGTCAGCTACGCGTAGGTATATTACCTCCTTACGCCCTCAACCCTTACGATCGATTGCGTAACGTCTTGTAGACTCCTCGAATACATACGCTCTATAGCCACTACCCCCGTCCCATAACATTACGTTACGCCTTTTTTACTACTAATACTTAGCCTATAACTAATTCTACGTCTTTATAATACCGTAGGCGCTGCTAAAAGTAGCGTATCTATAAGTTACCCTACTCTATACTTTTAAGGAACCTATAATAGTAAGACGATATTCCTTATTAGCTACTATATTAAACCTAAAGAACAATCTAATACCTATACTTAACCTACGCCGCCAATTAACCCTAGGAGAATTCGACTTATTAGCCCTAGCCTTAACCCCTAAGGGGAAGCCTAGTGGCTTAAAAGATTATAACAACCCTAACGAGGTAGACATTAATAATGTCTTATCCTTTATTAACTATATAACTACGGACAAGTAAGTAGAAGAGCTACTACCTATTAAAATTAAAATACGAGATGCTGAGACGTTTATAAAAAATGTAGTATAAGAACCTAATAAATACTATCGCCTTTTACAAAACTACCACCTAAAGCTTATATAAGCTAAAATGCGTACTGCCTAAGATCGTGATATTATCTAAGACCTATAAGCTTATAAGGCACTCGTCGATAATATACGCTAAGAGACTAAAGACGACCTCTATATATCTAAACGCGACGTCTAATAGTTAACGAAGGCTAAGATTATACTTATTGCTACAGTTACTAAAAAAGACGGCATAATTAAATACCTATAATCTTAGCTTAATAAGCACATTCGTAATAACGCTAAATACCTCTTTACTATATATAACGCCACCTAAGTCTCTATACCCCTAGTAACTTTACCTACTTAACGCT
>Ga0307515_10020543_pt1 | contig 11772 bp, 10 predicted proteins | sample 17_EM_MG_FD_194513 | JGI IMG/M metagenome (GOLD analysis project Ga0307515, IMG submission 194513) | Populus trichocarpa ectomycorrhiza microbial communities from riparian zone in the Pacific Northwest, United States - 17_EM | ecosystem: Host-associated > Plants > Roots > Unclassified | place...
AGACTTCCTAGTATATTAGTGCTGCGTGTTAGTAGAGCTTTGGAGCTCCGTATAGGGCTTCGAGTAAAGCTTCAAGCAGAGCTTCGAGCAGAGCTTCAAGGGGGACCCCCTTAGACCCCCCTGCGCACTGCGTGCTCCATCCACTACGTGGCTAGTACACTGAGTGGGTAGAGGTGCTGCAAAGCCTTTGGTAGAGCTTTTGGTAGAGCTTTTGCAGAGCTTCTTACGGAGCTTCGTGCAGAGCTTTTGCAGGGCTTTGGTAGAGCTCCGTGCAGAGCTTTTGCAGGGCTTTGGTAGAGTTCGATGCAGAGCTTTTGCAGAGCTTTAGTTAAACCCAATGTTTTGAAGTTCGTCACGTGTATTTTGCAGGTAGATACCACCCGCGACTTTTTTTCTAACCAATTAGAAGCTGGATTTCTAACCAATCAGAACCTAGCTTGGCGGGGGTTTGAAAATTTGAACACCTACACCTGAAAGTATAGACCACTCGTACCTCGGGTCAATAAGCGTATCCTGCCCCGTAACCATGCGCGCGCTGGTCTAACTGAGTTCGGGTTAAATTCTACTACGGGGCGTGGGATAAGCATTCTCGGGCTTCTAGGGGCGACCGTCATAGTGCGGAATCAACAACACCACCTTCTACAGGGGCTCTGTTCAGTTTACACCTGGCATTTAACTTGGAATTATATTTGCCCCCTTTAAAACAGTATACCCACCCTCTATTTTCTGGCGATGAATGGACTTCCCAGTTCGTGGTCATCAGTACGTATGGCGTAATTGCTTCTCGTCACGGACACAATGCCAAAGGGAACTAAGATCGATCCGAAGCTATTTGGCATTCCTGACCGGTCATGGGAGCACGGCCTTCAGTATTGCTAGCACACCATCATTCTTGTAGTCATAAACATTCTTGTAGATTCAACGTTCTGGTTAGCGCCACACCATTGTTCTCTGGCGTTTGAGATAACTTTGGTCTTCTGAAAATATTTCAACCTATCTTCAAGCTGAAATATCCAATCAGAGGTACAATGTTACACGGTAGATGATGGTGCTGAAGATCCTCACTACATATGGATGGTATAATTGGATCTGTATCATTGGACTGTACTGATATCTACTATAGCTAATCAAAGAAGATGCCTACAACTTTCATTCACTTCTTTGGTTTCTGAAATTAACTAATGTAGATGTTGATCACCACCATGTCATATGTAAAATACGACTGGGGTGTGTCGTATTGTTAAAGTTTTGGCTCCAACAGGCTTGTAATCTTTGTCTGCTATATGTTGCCCGGAATAGGATCCTCTGATCAAATTTTCGAGTTTGAGTGCCGAAAGTTTCGCTTACCAGAAGACTATTTGGAGTGGGTCCCAAACTATGCGGGAGGGTATATATATAGTTATCCCGTGGTATGAGCCAATGTGATGTCTAGCATTAATACACACTTTCGTGCTGCAGAGCTTCCGCAGTGGGATGTGGTGCCGCTGATGCTGCCACTGTTGCGGTCAACTGCGCTGTATTGTTGGATCAAAACCGGGGGAACCCGGCCAATAGATAAGCTCCCGTTCGTTCCTCATTGCTGAATCTCATCCATTAAGCATTTTTTAATTATTTGTGCTTACCGCCTTCTACCAGCTCCTTCTCTTTGTCTTTAGTCCCTGTCTCTTGGACGTTCGAAATGTCTTAAGGATTTAACCCCATGGAAACTAAATGCTCCTGCATATATGCCCAGCATCCTTATTGCGAAGAGGTGCTCTCAATGATGTAACGACAACTAAAGAGAAGGCCAGGGGCAGTGTCTTTGGGCAAGGACGGCTGTGTTATAAAAGAGACAGGGAATTTGAACTCTCTTATTTTGATATGAAAGTAGCTTTCAAAACAGCTTAGTTAAGAGGGAATATAGTAAGAGAGAGTGGGATTGTGCTGAGAGGATACTAGCCGATGGCTCTTTTGACCAGTGGAATATGTCAATCTGAATAGACTGGGTTTAAGGAGGAAGAAGCCCTTGGCTTTTATCGGGAATCACCTAATAATGGAACTGAAGGGCTTATCGTCAGGTAATTTAGGGCAGAATGACACGCCGTGTACTCATTCGCATGTCCTAGTGTTTGATTGAAAGCGGCCTTTGCCATGGGTTACTCACTCTCCTCCATTAAGTCTGCCAATTCTCTCTCCTCATCCTCCGTCAAAAGGCTTTTTTTCTTCCCTTCCTGCTCTTTCTTTTCCCCCAACCTCTCTTCCTCAGCGTCCTGCCTAGACTTCACTAAATCTGGCGCTTTTAGGCTCCACTGCCTGATTGTCGCATCGATGCTCACACTAACAAGCTTCTGGCCAGGTAGTAGGACCAACCCAGTTACCTCCTCAAAGTGTCCGGTAAAGGTATGGTATAGCTTCCCGCTGCCCTTTTCCCATACTCTAACCTCCTCATCCCTACAGGCCGTGGCAACCCACCCGCCTTCCTCGTCTACAGCTACATCTCGCACGAAATCCGGATGAGTGAGCTCAGTATCCGCCTCCCAATTCTGCTGCCGCGAAAGGCACTTTGCGGATTTGTCGGCCGAGGCCGTCCATAGGTCGCCGTCGCCGTCGAAGAGGAGCGCGTCGATGCTGGTGTCGTGGGATAGTATTGGTGACGGGCTACCTGAGGCCGGGGACGCTTCCAATGCGGAGGTGGATGTGAGAGACCAGCGGCGGATCTCGCGGTCGCTACCGGCGCTGAAGAAGACAGTTCCACCATCTGTTTTCTCTTGCTCCGTGCCTTGCAGTATCGGATCAGGAAGTGTGAATTGGTCAATAGCCAGCGCTAGAATACCCCTGGTATGACCCTTTAATGTGTGTAGTTTTTCTCTGGTGCCTACATCCCAAACAATAATGCTGGCGTCAGCAGAGCCGGATATCAGAAGCTCTCTGCCGTGAAGTGAGAGGCAGAGAACTGCCTTTACGAAGTCATTGTGTCCTTGGTATCGTCGGGCAGGCCTGCGAGTGCTGCAAGACCAAGACCAGATGCTCTTGTCCCAGCAACCCGCGAACAAGGTGTTTGAGTGTTTGGAGATACAGAGGGACGTTAATGGGGCCGTCGGACCAGTATAAACGGCGGATATTTCAGCAGTCTAGATGTTTAAACACCGTTAGTATTTTATGCACGTAAAATCTAAGGCCTACATGCAAACATGTTGAGAATTGGACAGAAGGTAGAATTTTGAGCATGAGCAGGCAGGAAAAATGTCTTACAGACTTCGAGCACCACCCTCCTCACGGTCCCCGCCGCCTCGGCAACATAGACACGCTCGTTGTTCTCCGGGTCGGCGGCGACAGCGAGGATCTTAGAGGCGAGTTTGATAGGGTTGCCTGATGCATTCTTCGATTTCGAGGCTTTGCGGGCAGATTCAGTGAGGTAGGTTCTACGGAGGCTCCATGTTAGTGCTTGGCAGACTGTAGATGGGCATGGAGAACTAACGTAGTCTGGAAGAAGTGTCCTGGGTCTGTTGATCTTGACATGTTGAGCAGACGACAGTGGGTTTCACGAGTATTGTATTTTCAAGGTGGGAGAGAAGCATGGATTTTCAACCCCTCCATTACTTATCTACAAAAGTACCTATGTACTTACCGATTATTACTATTACGATTATAGTGATGGGTGCTAATAAGCAACTTCAGCGATCAAAATAGAGACCTAAGACGGTAGAGAATACTGAGATAGGAACCAGCAAACCAAACAATCCTCATTGCTACTTTCAGAATCTCCAAAAGTATGCTATCATGCATGTATCTCATATCTCATGTTCGTGCTCATGAATCATAAATCCATCACATCATCCGCAAGTGAGGCATCATCCAAGCCGTCACCAGCACCATAAAACGCCCAATACGTATCTCAAAAAAGCCCACTGAAGGTTCTCAAGCCTCTTGTAAGAAACGCCCTGATGCGCCAACAAATGTCCACCTCATGTCGCAAGTGTGGTCGTCAAAATCATTCACAGGAGAAATCCTGGAGTTCACCACATACTTGGGGACTGCTACCTCCTTAGATGCTCAGCGGCTGCCAGTGCGGCCAGATCTCTCACGGCCCACCTCCAAGACTCGCTGCCATCTCTGATACCGCCGACCCAACCTTCAACTCGTCGCCTCCATATGTTTTCCTCCTCTCTTTGCCTTCGAATGAAACTAGGGCCGAGGTCAAACTCCTCGCCCACAAATGTCTGGTCTTCGGCATTCACTCCATCTCCATATCCGCCCGAGGTAACACTTGCTGTACCGCCCGCACCAACACCAACCTTGCTATCGTCATCTTTGAGGTCTTCGAGCCCAGCAAATGGATCGTCCTCATCATCTACATCAATGGACTGGCTGGGAGGATCACCAGAATGAGATGAAGGGCCTAGTTTAAGCCAGCACATCTTGCGTGGGTCAAACACCATGCCACGCTCGACCTGGATGCCGCGAGCAGTTGAGATGTTTGATATCAGGGCTGGGGCGCGTGGTGGAGATGGTGGGCCGGGCATAGTAGGACGAGATTGCTGTTGATGATGTTGATGTTGATGATGATGGTGAGAGTGTTGAGTTTGGAAGGCTGAAAGAGCGGAGTGGGAGATGGAGCGCGATCGATCGTGTTGATGGTATAGGTGTTGATTTGACGGTGCAAAGGTAGGCGTGCTCGCAGTGGTAAGGGCGAGGGTAGTTGTAGATACATTAGGATGTGAGAAGGGAGCGAGTGCCACCTCATTACCTTCCCAGCGATGTAGCATGGGATTATAGGTCATTCCTTTTTCATCTAGAGGTAATGACATGGTAAGCAGGTGACCAAGGGTGGGACTGTCGAATTGGAAAGCTTACTCTTCACCATTGGTGCTGACATTGCTTTGATTAGCATCGGTTTTTGTCCTGTTCCTTTCCTTCCTCGTTGAGCTGTTGGGCTTGTATGAGGGCTCCTCGCAGCCACTTGTGCTTTCCAATTAGTCTGCCTCGGCATTATTTCTCCTTCGGCTCGCGATCTGGTTCCTGCAAGTCGTTGTTCTCGCGCTATGCGGCTTGCCGCTGTGTCACGGGCGAACCGTGGTGTGTTCTCTGGTTTGGGTGGACTTCTTGGCGTGGGTGGAAGGGGAGTAGTCATCCGGTCAGCAAGTGGCAATCGACTATTGCTTTGTTGATGCCGCAAAACTTTTGGCGGGCCCCGGTTTGTTGGTGCCTTCTCAAATTTCTTCTCCTTTGTCGCAGAAGTGGGCAGGTCATCGAAAACTTCAAGTTCGCTGCCATCACCGTATTGACGCCGTCTTGTAGGTTTAGCTAGAATGCGCTTGGCGGTAGCTTCACGAGCCAATGCAGCAGGAGCAACGTCTCTCCTCATGCCAGCACGACTGGGTGTGTCTGGAGGATTTGCAGCAGACATTCGTGAATATGATCGCATCGCTGTTGGGGAAATTGGCCGATTCGGATCTGACTCACGGCGAAGATGGCCTTGTGAAGGTTTTGCTGTGATATGATGTGATTGCGAATTCGATATACCCGCAGGGAGGAATGGAACCGGAGGTTTGGGGGTCGTATGATAATTATTGCGCAAAACGGGTGCGGACCGTTTTGCTCGAAGCAATTGTGCATTAGTGGTTGTAGGCACTAGTCGACCGTGGTGGGTTGAGGAATGAGCCCCTGACTCATAAACGGGTGGAAGCTTTGTGCGATTTGTCGATACTGGTAGTGGCCTGGGTATTCTTGAGGCCGCTGGTTTGTCCGTAAATGTTAATGTAGTAGCAGGCCGAGCAGCAGGAGGAGCGGGAGGTTGAGAGCGCGTCTTCTGCACCACAAGGTTGCGGTTCAGAGTGAGCTTCTTTGTATCAACAACGTCTCTAGGGCCAATTTCCAGGCCGGCAAAGAAGTCCTCTTCATCTTCCGCGGGCTTCGGTTTGGGTTCCGGCTTAGGCGCTTCTTGAGGAGAGGATGTGTATGTCGGTACAGATGTGGGGAAAGAAGTAGGTGCAGACGTCGGTGGCGGATCACGTCTTTGATGAGATGGTAGAGGCGAAACATCAGGAGTGGAGTGTTCGGCCTCTTTCAGTTTGTTCAAGCGAGCATTGAAATCCAGCGGTTCATTTGGTAACACAAGACCAGTAAAGTCATCGTCTTCGCTCTCGAGAGTCATGCAGCTGCCCATGCTAGGGCTCATGGCAGAAACGGAGGAGCTGCGGTTCCGTCCGTCCCGCCTCGTCCCACCGAATCGAATGCCTAAGCTTCCTTCACCCCAGTCGTCAAAATCATCTTGATCCTCTGCCGGTGTCCGAGGAAACTGAGGTGGTTTTAGTTTCAGTCCATCGGATGCACTCGCTGGCAACTCGAGGTCTTCTCCCCAATCATCGTCAGCAACAATTTTCCGTTGCGACTTCTTTTTGCCTAGTCGCTTGATCGATCCGCCGAGCAGAGCGGAGGAAGGAACGTTGGTGGGTATCGGTATGCCGGCTTGTTTCGCAGAGGATATCGCATTGATAGTAGATAGTTCGTCATTTGGTGTCAGCAGAACCTGCCAGTCATCGTCGCCAATATTCGATTCCGAACGCACTGAAACGCGCGAAGACATGGAGGTCTGCACGGTTGAGGTTGAGTTGGTGAAGAGATCGCCTTGAAAATCGCCATCGTCGTCCCAGCTCTCGATGTTGGTCGCCATGGCGGCTGCACGCTGTGCAAAGCTGCCTCTGTTGGTAGGAAAGGCCATGACAGCTTGCAGGTACGCGGGCAGGAGCTTGGTTGGAGGGCGAAAAGTTGGAGGAGGTTGGGGAAGAGGTCTGGGTGGTCCGACACGAGGCCAAGTCTTTTTTGCGACAAGCGAGCAAAAGGCGTTGCACGTAGGCCAACGCGTGGATGACACGAAAAACGAAAGATCGGTTGGTGGCCTGGAAGAATCGAGTCGGTGAGAAACCAGACCAGGAGCGACTATATTCAGCACCCTTCTGTTGATCTCTAGCGCGCACCCGGTAGTCTTGCGGAGATTTCGCAAGATCCGCAGTGGCTGATCGTGACTGCGGAGGCGCAGGCAGAAGCCTTGGAGAGCAATTCACATGCGAACCCCCGAGGCCCTCTAGGATTTGCCATAGACTCCCATGAAAACCCAGACGGCCCTGTTTCACGTCTCTCCATTTCATTTGAAACATCCAGGCTCAAAACAAGAATTCCTTGTCGACACGTTTGTTAGCTCCGCGCCTCCAACGTGACACCCGACTGAACATAGACTCAATTCCATCCGGGATACTCCTACAAAACTATATATATCCCCCGCACCTCTAAGTTAAGAGCTAGAATAGTTAGCCACTTACTACTAAGCGGCTGGGTCCAAGCCTGTCACAGCAATTTGGATTTAGAACGCGTTTCACGAGCGTCTGGAAGGGTTCTGAACTTGGAGTAGGAATATCGCCGCTATTATATTAATTCAGACACGTCTCATGGCGGACCAACACATCCTCCGACTTCCCCTAACGGGTGCGGACGATGATTCCTGCGTCATAGTCAATGTCATTAGCAACGGGCCTCTGCCTCTGGATGTCAAATTGCTAGCATCCGAAGGCAATTACCCATTCGTTGGTCAAAGTAAGCCCACCTCCGAGGATATTGTGTGTTGTTACTCCTTAATTTGTATTGTTAATCGGATGGTTCAGTTGAACAGCGTCGGATCAGCAAATTAAGAGTAGACAAGAGGTACAATGGAAGCGCCGAAGAGTGGGACGCAGTTCTATCCCACCAGTTTCTTCAAAAAAGCCTCGAAGGGGAACACGCGAAAGCAGCAGATGGCGTGGAAGTTGTGTCCTCACTCGTCAGTGAGGATGAACTGAAAATTGTCATCCAAAAGCACGTCGGCGATGGTGGCATCTTAGTTCGTAGATGTTTAAACCAACCAAGGGAAATTGCAATCGCTGACACGTTGCTCAGATCACATTAGGTGTTATCTCTCTAGCAAAGGACGAGGAAGAGGAAATTGACCCTTTGGCCTGGACGGGTATTGCTGCGCAAGCAGCTGCAGCTGCTCGGGATGAGGTAGCTGCGCTGAAATCAAAGCTGGACGCACAGCAGGATATAGTCAGAAAGCTCAACGCGCAACTTCAGGATCTCATCAAAACAAAAGAGGAGAATGAAAACGCTATGCTTGAAAAGTTCAAGGAGCTGCTAAATGAGAAAAAGCTCAAGATTAGAGACCAGCAAAGACTTTTAGCAGAAGCAAAAGTCAATCCAGCTGCTGGTAAGCCAGATTTAAATTCATCTCAGGTTCGTTGATGAGTTAACATTTTTATAGCAACAAAGGTCCAAGGACTTAGGGAAGAAGCAAAGACGCGCAAAGCTGCGGCTTCGAGGGCTTCGAAGCGGAAGGCAAATGGAAAACAACCTGTCGTTGAACCCGACTCTGAAGATGACGAGTTCGAGCATATGCGGGTTGACGAAGAGCAGGCAGAAAACCACCGAGAATTGGAAGAGGACATGCCTGAAGCGGTTACACCAGACCGAACGACGGATGACGAGACGGAAGATGAAGGTGACCTTGATACTGCGCCCTCTGCGTTCGTCCTACCGTCAAATTCGACCAAAGCTGAGAAAGGCAAAGTAATCGAGACAACACAAAAGCCCAAAGAGGAACAGACGCAAGCAGCTCTGCCTCCCCGGCGCGAACTGCCGTTTGCGAAGCGCGATGCACAACATAAGCCACTAGATAAGAAGCCCTCATCTGTGCAGGACGAGGAAGATACGGAGGACGATGAGCTGTAATGAAACCGCATTAAGAGTGATAGGTAGTGATCGTAGGAAAGGGTTTGCGACTTGCGCATGAGATGCGGACGGATTAAGGGTTTACTGTATTGCTATAGTATTAAGACTGAGCGGCCTCATGTCTGGTATTTATGATAGAACTGTACACTCGCAGTGGTTGTTGGCCATTTGGACTGGCCACCGTTTGGCTTGTGGGATGTGCTTGGTGTCTCAGGGCATAGAACCAATAACATTGGACCGAACGGGTTGAAGAATCCCTAGGAACCCTCGGGTTTTTGTTTACATGCTGGTGATGTAAATCAACCATGGCTTGGGCGTGTCAGGGATCTGGCTCCCCTCCGCTTAGCTGCAGATTTAGGGCTCGGCTTCCCTGCAGACCTGGCCGTCGAAGGTGGACGGCAGGTATATATCTTGCCCACTGCTGGGAGTGCTTATTTTTGGCCAGTAGAGGTGCCCTGACGCAGGAGAAGGAGGGACAGACAAAGTACCTAAGTAGCTCTTGTTATCCGGCCAAACGTGAGCGAAGCAATTATACTGCTGATCGAAACAAATGACGGGTCTGGCCTGCCGATCATCGTCAAAACCCTCCGCCAAATCGCCAAGATTGCCTCAGGCAGTTGACGCCCATCTGCGAACACTCTGAAGTCGTCACCTCACTCGTGTCTACACCACCAACACCACCACCCTTCTTCGGCACGCCCTCTGGCAGAAGTAGAGGCCCATAGACGCTCTACCAGAGTCCCATGCTTTCCGCACTGTCCGCGGTCCAGGACTTTGGCGGAATGATCGCGTTGTCCGGACCCAGCTCACCTATGACAGAAAGGTTGCGATAGGCCTCTAGCGGTCCTGTCGCACATTCACTCGGTTGGTCTTCCCTCCAGATCTCTCTCTTCAGCGTGCTACCTTACTTAGTGTTCCACATACTGATTTTAGATATTTGCAGTTCAATTGTACACCCGGTTCCAGTCTGCGCACCAAGCAACAAGATACGGCACTCGAATTAACCAAACCTCCTCTAATCTCCTTATAAATTATCTAAACTTACAACTTCATGTTCCCGCATCCCGTGCCAACCTTGTCCTTGGTAGACGACTAGAACATCATTCCCGCGGACTGAGAACTTCAGTCACAACCATCGGACTGCACCCCGCTAAGCTAAAGGCGCATAAGTTCAATATGTCAATTCTTGAATATACTACTGAGACTACCAAGTCTGGTCCTAGGACCAAACAATCTGCTTGCTCCTCCCATGATATTGAAGAATTGGCCAAGCTCGATTCCATTTACGAGCGCATCCGCAAATGTGTGCCCATAACCCCATACATTCTCACAGTGCCCACAGATCACCCTTACCGGCACTGGTCTCAGCAAGAATCGCAGGGTTGGATGTTGGGGAACCTCTTCGACTCTGATGAAGAGCATCTACAATACAGGACCTTTAAGTTTCGCGAGTCTCTGAAGAGTTGTTTTGTAACCCGAACAGAAGAAGACGAGGAGAAGGAGAAGAACGAAAAATTAATGAAGAGTAGGGGCTGGAATACGCCGGTGCAGGGTCCTAAGAAGAAGATAAGTCTGAGTGCGTACAAGGCAAATAAAGCCAACGGACTCAGTGGTACGCCTACATCGAAGAAACCGTCGCCAGATCTAGGTCCAGTGAAGCGCGATCCTATTCACGTTAATGGTGTAAAAGACAAACCGAAAGCCTCTCCTGCTCCGAAACCGGGTTCGCAACAAGGACATAAGCGGTAACTAAACACGATCCTGTTTTATCAAGAGTTGACTGACATTGATGGTAGACCGTTAGACAATTCTGCAAACCAGGAGCAGCCTTCTACGAAATCGGACCAAGGTGCTCCACCGCCAAAGAAAACAAAACACGAGCTGTCCCCTGGTACGAAGCACTCCCCTGAGACTTCTGCACAGTCAAATGCGACTCCACACGGGTTACCACCGCTTTTATCACCTGTTGGAGCAACATTACCCAATCCCCATGGTCTTCCACCAATTCTGTCACCTACTCTCCCCCCAAATATTCTCGCTGAGCTTGACCAACTAGAGACTCAGCGTAAGCGAGCGGAATCAAACGCCTCATCTGATTTGAAGAATCAAAAGAGTGACGAGTCGCTGAGGGGTGTCGCACGCATGGCTAGCAAAAAAGTAGAAATCAAGACACGGGCAGGAAATTCCGAAAACAAGCCACTAGCAGGTTCTCAAAATCCGACTCTGAATCAACGCGAGAGTCTCAAACTACCACCTTTAGGGAAGGAGCAAACTCTCGTAGTCAAACTCAAATATGGAAGGAAGCATAAGAAAGAAGTTGAGCGGTACCTCCGATTACCGCCCAGTAGTGTGAGCGCAGCTGCAGAGAAGAAGGAACGCCACCTGAAAGGCAAGCCGAAACAGCCCGAGAGTAGTGCAGGGAGGAGCAAGGAAGCGCCTAAAGACTCTCCTCAAACAGTAGACACAGCTACACCAAATACCACCACCGAAAGCAAGATATCTGTGATAGGTGAGAAGCGCTCACGGCCTGACGACGACTCTCAGTCAGCCACGGTAGCATCGAAGCGCCAGAAACGCCCTCCACCAGGCGCTGACACAAATAAGAAACCGAGTACTCCAGCTCAACAAGCAATACCATCACCGGCTCTTTCAAATCGCTCGAGCGCCCAAAAGGGTCAGGGTCAGTACATAACTCCCCGGAAAGACCTCAGAGCCATAAATATGATTCGCACGAACTCTATGGAAGGCAATGATTCTACTCCTGGCCGTTCCGGATCCACCCCATCAGGTCCTAAGATACCGGATAGCAAGCCAGGGCCTACTTCGGCTTCTGTCAATGGAAGGCAAGCTGAAAGCCAAGCCTGGGCCCTTTGTTCCAGGAAACTTAATATGCTGGGCCGCTCACTCAAGCATGAGGCGCAGAAGATTGCAGAAAAGGAAAAGGCTTTGAAGGAGGATCAGATGCGTGCAGCTGTCATAAGTATCGAATGCGTTCTGTGAGTGACCTTTTCCGTTTACTTCCCCGCTCTCCTTTCA
>Ga0307515_10020544_pt1 | contig 11771 bp, 11 predicted proteins | sample 17_EM_MG_FD_194513 | JGI IMG/M metagenome (GOLD analysis project Ga0307515, IMG submission 194513) | Populus trichocarpa ectomycorrhiza microbial communities from riparian zone in the Pacific Northwest, United States - 17_EM | ecosystem: Host-associated > Plants > Roots > Unclassified | place...
GGGAGGCGTCTCGGCTGACAAGGCTGCGAGGGCACTGTGGCAGAACTCATTGTGGTACCTCCCCGTGCTTCTAGTGATGATTATGGCTCATAAGAGTGGGTTAGAGTGGGGCCAGTGGACTGGAGGGAACAAGGGTGAAATAGAAAAGGAAAAGACTGCCGCTCCTGTAAAATACGCATCGTAATATGCACGAAACCTTGAAGGTCATGAGTTTGTTGTCTCCCAAAATCACTTGTTCAGTGATAGCACCTTAATCGGTCTTATTGATTTGGCAGAGCGTACCTTTGTTGAGACAGGAAGGAAGAGAAGAAAGCATAAGCATAGTTATTCATACAACAGGGCGCATCATTTAGAGGTTAAAAGGGGCTCTCATGCTTCTTCAGGTTCCTCTTCAGGTTCTTCCTTGACATCGACTGTCTCATCCTTCGTGCCACCCATGCCCTGCTCGGCCACCCAAATCCACTTATTCCCCTTCTTCCTCAGGCGTCCTCTCGCATTCGAGGCGACATCATTGGGATTGTGGATAAGTCCAACCTCCATTTGGTCCTTCAAATCTTGCAACCACGACGCCGCTGTCGCGTTGTGAACATACTGCTCCTTACTCAAAGGTACAGTTTCGAATAAAGGAAAGAAAGACCATATCCAGGCCTGTTTATCGAGTGTGCTGAGTATATATAGCACCCGTATGGGTCTATCGGGATGTTTCGCCTTTATGCGCTCAATGCGCTCGTCGAACAGTATTTTCCGTGTGTTCAAGTCCATACGCAGCTTGGGCGCAATCTCATGGAGTTTGTGGAACCGACACGTGAGGATCTCAAACGCGCGAGATGGATCGCCCTTGGAGTCAGGCCGGTATTTATAATCGACTTTAAGGATCCGGCGCTGGAAATCGAACTTAAACGGGTCGTTCTTTGTGCTCGCCCATATCGAGGATGTCCACGCAAGCTCGATGCTCGGCGCGTGGAGACGCACGAAATCTTCCATCAGCCGATACCGGACCTGAAGGGAGGGTCCTCCTCGACTACTTCCTATTTCATGGCTGGGTATCCCCTGCTCGTCTTTCACACTGGAAGCCTCCTCCTCAAGGCGCAGGAGGATCCTCAATTCGTGGCATCGCGCTCTGGATTTGTGTAAGGGGTTGAAACGAGGAGAAAGTGAACTCTCGACGCACTTATGGATAGACCAACCCTTTCTCTGGCACTCTTTCCCACAATACGGGATTGCCTTGCATGCTGAGCAGAGGAGGACTGGTCGGCCTGACTCGGATGGGCGCACCCCACATACGCTGCAAGGTGATTCGCGGTAGCGGGAGCTTTTGGGACCTGCTTCTGTTGCGTATATTTTAGACATAAACTGTAGTTTATGGGCAATCGAGGTGATCGCTGGATGACGACACTGGACGAGAATTAAGCGAAGCGGAGATATGGAGGAGGCCAAGAATAGAAGTGTGTTTGGGCAACGAAGGACGGAAGGAGGGGAGAGGGATTCTGACCTGTGGATTAAACAGCATATATTTATAAATGTGCCATGCTCGTCACACACCGGCACCGACTCGCCCACCACCACAGACAGACGGACTGGACGAGACTGGCTGACCGTCGACCTTACAAGCAGGGATCGAGCATGGCTATTTCGACTGTTTATCGGCGTCGGAAATGTGCCTGCGTGTCTGCGTGTCTGCGTGTCTGCGTGTCTGCGTGGGTTGAATGGATCATCTTGATTTGTCAGCACTTCCCATTACTCCAATTGACACCTACTTATCGTGCTATAGTTTCTGTTTCTGTCACTAGTTTATTTACAACATACGAGTTGGACCTGATCCCTGTCCGGCGATGTTCGGGCCTTCACTGCGTGCAGTTCCATGTGCTCCGTCGTTCCCGATTGGGATGGTGAAATCAGAACAATCCTTGCCATACTGCACAATCTGCCCTACTCATTCAAATTGAGGAACCACTGGGCGGCTCCGTCGTTTGCAATCCTGTAAGAGAATTGCTTCACACTGTTTATAACGATCTTGATTCTACCAACCCAGTTCAACAATCACTAAGCTCTGGATACCCACGCCCTTGTACCGTCCTCATCCGGGTACTCCTCTTTGTCCGCTGGTGGATACTGTAGCCACTGAACAATGAACCGTGGTTGGTGGGGGTTTTCAAACTAGAAACAGCCTTAGTTGTGAACTCACGTTGACGAATTCTTCGAAGAGGTGACCTCGTGATTGCCTTTACATTGCCCATTCCCACAGGCTTCAAGACAGCTATCGACGGTCCGGGTCTTCGACTTCCTGTCTCGTACACGCCCCTGCTCTTACTACACCGGGAACTGGGAACGGTACAAGAGTCAGTACCCTACAGGATCCCCACAAACAGTCACACCTATCCACCTTCTAGTATGAGTGGTCTCTGAAATATCAAATGGTTGGCCCTTCATCCTGGTATCCGGTCTTATCCGATTTTCATGTTCAGACTTGTTGTGTTCATTGCACCAGCTCATCCTACTTGTTCGAACATGCTTGTCGCTGGTTTCGCTACTAGATGTCCGCGTGTCAACGATGGCTAGTATCAGCCACTTTTGTCCCACGGCGCGGGAGGTGTCTCGAACCTTTTGACAAAATTTATAACTACAATAATCACACTACATATTTTGTATACGCATTTCAATGTACAAGTAATCCGTACATGTCCATGCAACATAAGTGGAGGGTCCATACAACATAAGCGGAGAGTACGAGTGTCGAAGATCAAAGGTGTTGGAACCCCCTCGCTATTAAGTACTCAGACTACAAGTAGTTATATACCGGGAAACAAGAACCAGTAATCACGAGCCGGGCTACAGGAAGAGACGACACCACAAGCCACAATGCAATGGTAGACAACAAAATGGGATGGAAGACGACGGAAGACGAGACCAGTGCTCGGTGCACAGCGCATCCATGTACCTACAGAGAGTCCATACAACATTAGGGGAGAGTGATGAGTAAGATCTGCTCGTGTGGGAGGTCCTCGGTATCAGAATATGTGATACATCAAGTGAAGCACGTACAAAAGTCCAACTGCGGTGATGTTGTACAGTATTTACCCACTGGCCGGTAGGTCGTGGATGTCAACTCTTGAGTGATCAGGTGCTCCACCCTCACTTGTAGGTCCTGCGTTTCGGCTTCTCCTCCGCCCATTCAACATCAATGCACATGAATCTTCCGCCACGTCTGATAGGCCGCTGGAGGAGGAGACTTTCCAGTTCCTTATCCGTGGTATTATCGCCCTCGAAGTTGTTCGCGCTTGAACAAAGCAGGACGCGGCGCACTTTGGCCCACGGTGACGTATCGTTATCCACATGTGTGGCGCGCGTAGCGGCATAAGTAGTGGCCCCGTAGTTAGACATCGTGTAGGTGGGTGACGACGCGTTGGAATGGATTTAGGATGTCTGTGATAGGCGGCTTTGAAGGTGAATGCGTGAAATAGATGGGAGTGTGCACCTTCGTTTGCTCGTTGGTTTTGTTTTTGTAAGCTCGGTCCTGGTCCTGGTGCGCATCAGGGCTTATATAGCTCAGCAGGCGGTCCAGTCGGGTAAAGACCGGTAGTCAGCTTGGGTGGTGTTGTCGAGAACAGTACGTATTTGGAAAGAGTGACCCGACACGACACGTAGTGGCCAGAACTATACTAGTCACCACCCCCCAAGCATCTGATTGTGTTTCCTTCGTATGGCGCGGACGCCAGTATCATCACCATGAACTATGCAATACACTTCTCGTAATTATATGAGAGAAAATATGATGCGATCCTGAGGAGGCTCATCCAAGCTCCATAAGTCCTGACATGTGCGTTACGCCTGAGGGCGGACAGGCGGCCGCTCTCCACTTGTATAGGCGCCCTCACACTGCCAAGTTGCTGGCACGCCGGGAATGTCGGGGAGCAGCCGAGACGCTTCCAGGCGCATGCTCACCAATCCGAACGTATCAGCGCTCCTCGAGGCAATGCACACTTAAACAAGCAAATCAATTACTGACTGGCGGCAAAGGCCCACTTGTCATACCTTACTTGCCAGAGGGCATGCAATTTGAGACTGGAAGCCAGATATATCTGGTAGCTTCTGGGCTGGGGCTTGTAAACCGTGCGCTTGAGACAGTCCTGCGATGTTATGCTTAGTCCGATCTCTGCGCTGAGCTGATGTGGTGCTGATCTCAGCATTCTTTTCCGATGCGGTGGCCTAATGTTATGGCTTTGGTTACAGTCACGCAACGATAACAGTGCCTCACCTAGAGCAGCTTATATTTCAATGGCGAAATCAGAGCGGTCTCGACTCAAGATCCAGGTGGAGGTCAGGGCACAAGTTCTTAAAACTAAAGGCGGAGAAGGTTCTAGACTCGATCCTGAAACTTGTCCTCATAATTTCTCTTCTAACGGTCACTCCCAAACGTATACGCTTTCGCAGTATCATATTTTTATTTTTATTTTTATTTTGTGGGAAAGGGAGGGAATGCGTCATGCACCATCGCGCCTGGGCGCGGATGTGGGCAGTATCATATTTCAGCCTCTAAGTAACCATCGCCAACCTACATAACCACTTAGGCCACTCTCGCGGAGGGTTAGGTAAAGGTGTCATATCTCGCCTCGCAAATCACTTCCTTAGAAGGACAAGGAATGCAATGAGAGGGCAGCACTGTAGACTGGGTATCGAACCCGGGACTCACTAAATCTAGAAGGGTGCGCCGCCACTACGCTACCTAGCCTGTGACACTGTCAACAAAAATGCAATTCCCGTCTTCTTTGACATCATTGGCCGCGCCCGTATCTTGCTCGAGGAGAGCTGCTGCCTGCCTATATACCTATATCACATAAATTGTCATTAGCTTGCATTTTCGAATCCCCACTTCGAATTACTCATCTCACCAAATTCTGGAATATGTACACCATGAACCTTCAATCAAGGGTTCAAGGCAAAGAATATCCCTCAACACCCATTTCACACTATCCCCAGCTAGGTTGGTCGCTTTTGTTACGACTCATAATTGATCTTTCATGTCTCAAATGGGCAGAATGCTCGACCACTGGATAAGGTTGTGAGTGGGTTTTACCCACTATGTCGCCAAAGACACTCATCAGTTTCGCGGTGCTGGAGGTAGGCTGTTGCATTTGTATGTGATTATGAGGAAGGTACGATTGGGCCTGCCAGTGAAAACTATCTTGATAAGATATGTTCTGGTTTGTTATAGAATTCTCATTTGACTTCCCGTACCATTAAAGAGGGGTGAATCACACTTCCCTTGGCATGTATCCCCACATCTTCAGGACCACCTAACACTTCTCAATGGCTTGCTGGCTGCACTGACTCCCATGAAGCGTGCGTTCTCTCACTTGTCTCCAACTACCCATATGTAACGCTAGCTGCGAAGGGGATGCAAATGATTGTGGGGGGTTGGTGATCCCTGCTTGTGCAAAATTGCACCAAATATATGTCCTGCCTAATTTCAGGTGCTCCCCTGTCCTTTTTATTGTCGGCCATGAGCACTTGGGTAACGTTCCACGAAGTAGGAGTGTAGAAACACAAAGAGTGGCCAATGAGACTTTCATGACAGAAATAATGGGGAAGAGGGGTTTCTGCACAACGGAACTCCTCTTTCTCGTAGCTAACAGCCAGGCTTATATCCATGGGTAATAGAAACGTCATTCGTCGTTGCATGTGATATACAACAAATAAGAAGTCCATGATGTAGCACGCGGTCGTCCGTTGCCGCGGGAGGTCGCACTACTCGCCCTCCAGTACCTCGGGTATACCAAATAGGCACGGACGGCGACGAATTCCGGGTTCCTGATGGTGAGTAGATCCGGTGGCACGAATTTAATTCAGGCGCTTTTGCGGCTGCTGAAGCTCGGGCACAGATACGCACAACAGCGTAGCGTTTATGGTTGGGTTGTAGGTAGTTGAAAGAACTTATTGAGAGAAATCAGGCTCTCGCGCGCGCCAAGCTGGGATCGTACATGTGAAATGTACCCTTATTTTGGACTCGACCCTTCCCCCCATTTCGTCACAAGCGGCCGCACGAACATCTGGTAACTTACAGAAATTGGATAGAATTTAACCCAACGCGTGTACTACTACACGAGAGAAGCCATGTCCCGACCGCTCAAGCATACATCGAAACAGCTGCGATGGATCGGACTTGGTAGTGCAGCGACCTGGTGGACTGGAGCGATACAGCACATTAAAGGACTACTATTGCTACCAGGATACGTCAGGTGGACCGCTTCCTTGCCTTCATTAGTCGAATTCACGAGTGCTGATGACGCCCGGCAGCCTGGTGGCCTGGGTCGACCTCGGCCTAGGAGTCGCAACAATATACCTCTTCTTGCACCTCATGGTATCGCCGTGGATGACTGGACGTCGGTTGGATGTGAGTTACTCATGCCGTCGCTCGACCATGATCTTGGCGTTTGGTCTGAGAAGCCTTTGCTTCGCAGTTTAGCAGGTGGAACGAGTCCAATGAACTTAAATCTGTAATACCCGTAAGCCTTTCTGCCTCTTTTCGCTCTCCATTTCTCCGGCGACCTTGAACAACTTCGTAGATTTTAACGGCGACTATCGTTTGTGGATGGGCCCTTCTCGTCGCCTTGTTAACCTACTGGACGCCCCTGGGACTCATCAGGAGTCTTATTGGAGGTTCGTTCTCATTGGTAGAGTTGGCCATGACTTGCCCATTGACCAAATATGATTTTGGTCCAGCCTCAGGACTATATATCCTGAGCTTTGGGCTGATAGGATTGATTCCTATACCACTACTACTATGATCTTGCGACCTCGAGCTCTCTTTTTGCTACATACGATTTCTTGGGGTCAATCCTTTCTGGAATGACCATTTGCCAGTCTACAGGAACGAATGGTCGGCGTTGTACTCTCAGTCTATCTGGCTGAGACTGGTCCTCGGAACCCTTTCCACCCGCCGTCTTACAGATGATTTAATGATTTAGGCGCTCACCACTGCAAGCAGTCTACACCTAGTCTGCTCAGTGAATGGACATTATGACTTTTCCACTACTCCCTGGCAGTTGATAGTACGGTCACTACTCTCAATAGGTAGGGTTCCTTCAAATTTCGTCAAGAGCGCCGCCATTAGTTTTCAATATCAAGGTATGACCCCCTGCAACCTATCGTCGGTTCTATATATATGAGTTGTACTGTCATATTGTCAACGGTGTCTTCGAGAATCCAATTCTGCTAACAAAAGCTCTCATGTACTCTGCAGCCATAATGGTCCATTCGTTGCTACACGCCAACGAGGCGGGAATAGACATAGGAGGATAATCCAGGAAATAGTAGTCAGATGTATCTTTTAATTCTCTCACTAAATCGGGGCGTTAAGTCCCAGAGGGGCCGTCTGGCAGGTGGTCACATTGCAAACGCAAGTTCGACATTACCCTTTTCGAGGATGTCCATCCCTACAAACTCAACACCGACAGAACCAGTAGCGACAGATGTCTCGATCAGTTTCAAAAGGCCGGTCGACAATAAGACGCTCTTGTGGAACATGGCCGGCTTTGCTGCCTTTGGTGTTGGTGTCCGGATGTGGCATCTTGGAATCCAGAAGAAGAGCGTGTATTGGAGTGAGTTGTCGACCACATATTTTCGATGCCTGGATGGCTCGTTTGTTCTTCCTTGTCGCCTTGACTAAATACGTTAACAACGGGTTTCAACCTTCCACTAATTCGACCCGTACAGGACCACGCAATCACCTAATAGCCGCAGCAGTGTGGGCTGTAATCGGTTATGGCGCATATCATCTCGAGCTGCGACAAGAGGAAATTATCGCTGAGAAGCTTGCTGTTATTCGGCGTAATCGTGACGTTCAAGATGCTCGGGAAGCCGCACGTAAAGAAATGGCTCAGAAAATTGCCTCCGGGGAGTTAAAGCTAAAAAAAGAGGGTGAGGTGGATGGGCTGTCGCCAAAACAGTTGTACGAAGATTGGAGGGACTTGGCCAAGCGCCACCTGGAGGAGAGGCAGAAGGAAGGCCACTAGATACCGTAAGGACACCACAATCCTTCCACTTTCTCCCACGTGGCCGAACGGGCCTATTGACCTACAACGAACAGTTTTTGTGTATATCTGTCGTGAACCAGACGGGGGTAATCGCAAATGTCTAGAATCGAGGCGACCCAAGCTCGTATCCTGAACCTTGACGGCATCGGACCTTCAGTAGCTTCTGTCCAGTGTTCCATGGGCTGGGCTCTGGGCTTTCCCCAGTCACTTCCACTGCTCTTGGATGCCATTACCCAGTATCAACTGCATAATTACTACCAGGTTGACGCACGAAATCACGGCTTCTGGTCGGATATCCGCAACATCACGGGCACCCGACAATTTTCTTTAATCGTTACCGCAAGGGTTGGGACGATGAGCACTATTTCCATGGACTCCTTATGCCTATGAGTCAGGGAGCATTTAAATCGTATGCGGAAGGTAGTGGCTCTGTATGCATCCGACCCTTCAATCTAGTCGATGGACACTGGCAGCCGTTCTGGCCCACTCTGACGTACCACTTCACCACCTAGCGTATTTGCAACTAGTACTGTTCTCCATCGTCGATTTCGCCTCCTAGTCGACAGTCGAGGTGCTCGTACTCAAGTGACCGGTCATATTCCCATTCCCATCAGACTCCGAACATTTAAACTCACGGAGGTACTGTAGATTTCATCGGTCCGGCACGGGTACCCCTGTGGCGTACCAAGGTCATCGAAGTAGAGGAGAAATCATTCCTCGCTCAACGGGGCCTAACCTCACTAACGATGCAGCAAGCGAAGAGTCGCTCTTTAGCCGCACACTCAACTGGTCTGGCGCACGGCGTCGAGGCTTTACCTTGTAGTGTCTGTCGCGATGGTTCCCTCACAAGGTGGGCTGCTAATCTTCGGCCTCCCAGTGCCAGGGTTTCCCTATCCAGAACCTGACAATCAGTATCGGAGTCACAATAAACCAATTCATCAACGCAATTGCGCTCATTAAAATCGTCGTGAAGTACTACATTGTCCCTTGTGATGTGGTTGCACACGTCGTCGAAACCAAAGTTCTGGCACAATTATATTGCTATAGGGCTAACCAGCAGCTCCCATGAGACGCGCGAAGAAACTGATGCTATTTCAGCGTTGAAAGCCGCAATTGAGATCTTACAGAGTTAGCCATGTTGCCGCTATCCGATCACGGCGTATTTGTCGTGCCTAGGAGATGTTTAAGGGCCCAATATGCCTCTTTCACAACAGTCATCCACTATCCCTACAATACGATCACAGAAAGGGAACGAGTCCATGTCTACGTAACCTTTAGGGGCTACGGGGTCACCACTGCAATCAAGACCGCGACTGTAAAACGGCGCCCACCTGGTCGTCATATCCAATTGGGAATAATCCGATCTTGGACTCGAGCGTTGCCTTGTTGGTGTGAAGCTTTTATCTCTTACTCTATGTCCTTTCTGTTTACTATTGTACCAAAGTACAACTGTAATCTCTCTCCTTTATCAGACTGGTGGATAATTAATGAGTCTGGCTCCGTAATCATCAAAGCACACCTTCCTTCGACCCGCCCTTCCCTGCCTTCACTTGTTGAGTAAAATGGACACCTCCATAGCACAGGACCCACTGGCAAAGTTTGAGATTGCAAAGCAGAAGAAGGAAACGGGTGACCAGGCTTTCAAAGTGGGCGAGATTAGAGACGGTCAGTCGGAAGGCGCCTGGTGTGGCGACGACGCGCGACTCGTCTTTCTGACGCTCCATGTTCAATGCAAGTAGCATTGAGAGCATACCATGAAGTTCGTCCGTTCTACACGCCGCGTTCGTTGACGATCGCTCACAAGCACGGGAACGGTTTAGGCGTTGTTCTATCTCCAGGGTATCGACAGGCACGTCTCGAAAAATCGTATCTCCATATCTTTCTCTGAGGGATAGCCCTACTCTTCAGAAACCTGCTCGATTCCATGAGCGGCAACCCGGCACCCTCGCCGTTGAACGCGCCGCCTCAAAACGACGAGGACAAGGAGCCCACAGAGGTATCCACTTATTTATTTCTCTGATTTACTATGCCCCGGTTGATATATACATATATTCCCAATGTGCCCTAGATCGAGGACTTGCTCTCCAAAGTTTATGGAAACCAGTCGGCGTGTCACATGAAGAATGGTAACTGGAAACGAGCTTGGGAATGTGCTGATAAGGTGTGTTCGCTATTTTGTTTCGATTCACTGCCGCTTGCTTGAGGCGAACATGGCGAACACAACCGAACCTCGTGGAACCTTGAGATCTAACGCGGCGCATTCGATGCATCTCGTCGTCCTACCCAATGCCTAGTATGTCCCCTTATTCATCCTAGAGTCCATCTAGGCACTGCAAAAGAACAAGAAGAACTACAAGGCGCAATTCCGAAAAGGCAAGGCACAGGCAGAACTAGGATTTGTGGAAAAAGCAGAGGCCACTCTCACGGACCTGTTAACTAAAAACGCATCGGGTGAGTTGATCCCCTCTGTTCCAAAGAGGAATCTCTTCCTTGGCCTCGAGGTTTTCTTCAGCGATGGAATGCTCATAATAGTTATAAAGACGCTGCCGCTATCAACGCTGAATTGGTTCGAATCCTTGCAGCTGATAAGGAGAGGGAGAAAAAGCACAATCAGAAGTTCAAAGGTGAGGTGTACTTCATGGCTCGGCTAGTACAAGAAACAGGATAGTGACCTGCTGTTCAGGTTTTCTGAATAGGGGAAAGGGCTCGGAAGCCACTGCGGGGACCGGAAATGTGGATCCGTTGCCCGCGCATGGCTTTATTGAAGAGGTCGTAGATGAGCCTGTCGTAGAAGAAAAGAAGGGAGCCGAATCACCTCCAGCGGAAGGTGAAGCCAAGAGTGCTCCGATCGATCTCACGCAGTAGGTGGTTGGCTTGGAGATGCTGTTTTACCTCCAGTCATGTTGTTATATCTGCCTTGATCTTCAGGTTGAATTGGTCGCTCAATCGAGTATCTCGATCCTATTCTTTCATAGATCTGACCTATGTCATTGCGTAAACCTCTTGGGAAGAACGAAATTCCACATTCAACCAACCAACCACCAGCCTGACAAGCAATCGTATTAACGCGGGGGATAGCGCAAAACCAGGTTACCTCCACCCAACCTTCACGAAAGCTAGAGCCACAAGGACGGTAACGGGATAGCAACGGGTGGGGAAGTATCAGGGTCGACATGCCAATGAGATGGGCACTACGGGGTAGCTACGAGACAAGAGTAGGGAATAAAGGGAAGTAATAGTGAGCGTGGATGGGAGGCATGTACATCAAGCAGAGCAATGGCACATTATAATCTCCAGGAGATGGAAGGCAAAGGTGCGACAAGGCGACACACGGCACAAACACGAGATACTGAGAGGTGATTGAGAGAGAAAAGGGCTATGGGTGAGTGGTGCACGGCACAGAGCAGATGCGCAGAGCTAGTGATTTCGTGTGAAAGACGAGAGACTTGATTTGCCAGAGCTGGGTGTGATAATCGCGTCCTAGACGATGCAGTGATGGTTGGAGTATGAGATAGAGACGATGCCAAAACTAAAACCCAAGATAATGGAACGAGCGTAGCGGCACAGATTCGTGCGAGTAGACGATATTAGAAGACTTGAGGCCAATGTAGATAGTAGCCGAGATATAAGAGATGGAGGACAAAGATCGAAGGAGCGTTGGTGTGCGCGACATGCGTTGACGTTTTGGATGGTACAACAAGGGGTTGCAGGTGAGTGGGCCGTCGTATTCAGTCAGGT
>Ga0307515_10020545_pt1 | contig 11771 bp, 4 predicted proteins | sample 17_EM_MG_FD_194513 | JGI IMG/M metagenome (GOLD analysis project Ga0307515, IMG submission 194513) | Populus trichocarpa ectomycorrhiza microbial communities from riparian zone in the Pacific Northwest, United States - 17_EM | ecosystem: Host-associated > Plants > Roots > Unclassified | place...
GGTTTATAAACTACTAGGACATAGCTACTAGTATATATTAAGCTGCCTAGAAAGGATTTATGTATATAGAACTATAGCGCCATAGCCCAAGGCTGTATACGCAGTATTGTACGTAGTATAATACAATGGATATAAAATATAAAAATATAAAAAATTCCGACATTAATAACCTCTAGTCCTACGGTAGTTAGTCTCTTACTTCTTAGCGGCAGGTCCTTATTTGGAATAAGAAAGCTAGTTAGGTGTCTTTCTAAACTATACTTATTTACTACCTAGTCTAATATTGCCCTTTTTAATATCTTAGATGCGAGCGTAAAATCGGTTAGCTGTAGTTAAGTAGTGTTCTTAATGCCACGTTCTAAATATTTAAGCCTATTAATTAGAGCTTTATTAACTCTTGCTATAACTTTAGAAAGTAAATATATTACGAGCTTTTAGACGGTGGAGAGGAAGTTATAGAAGACTATATATTTTAGCAGTCTATTAAGAATATCTTATTCCTAGGCCTTTCGGATGGTTTCTCTAGCTTTATTATATTAATTTCTTTAATCTTTAGCCATTTTACTAACGTTAGAAATGTCCTTAAAGATTAATATAAATACGTCCTTTCCTAGAGATGCTTACAGTCCATTATCTTAGTTAATAAAATTAACTACTATACTAGCCGTATCTACGTAGTTTTCTTATAAGAGCGAAATCTCGTCACAGATTTGGATAAGCACTACTCAACGCCAATTAACCGCGAAGCCTCTGACTTCTGTTAGAACGTTATTAATCTGTTACTTAGCTCCTTTATAGAGGACTAGTGGTTTACTAGATAAAGACATAATAAGTATACCGTTATTCTTAATTCTACTTAGTTTATACTTTAGCTGATTATAACTATCTCTAAGGTTTATTAAAGGTAAAAAGGTAAAGTTTTAAATAGGGTTTCCTAATCTAAATAGTCTACCGAATTTAGTGGCGGTATAGAGTTCTGCTAGCTTTAATCGTTAAATAGACTAATTATAATTTTTTATACCCGGTATAGAAAATCGCTATTGGCTTAGTGAAGGCGGTAAGCGGAACTAATATCTTTATAGTAAACAATACTAGATAGCTATTCGCAAACATTTTTCTGCCCTTACCTTACTGTTAATACGCATTAGATTCCTAACTAAAAAGTAAATAAGAATATATAATAGAAAGAGCTTTAGGAAATACGGTAAATAAAAGAATTGCACGGCTATTATCTACATCCCCTCCCCCACCGTAGAACTTAACTGTCCCCTAGTTAAATATTTCGTACTTAGTTCTGTTAAACAATCTTTTTAAAACGCGCACTTCTTAAACTACGCGGCGTTGCGATATTAGTGGATTTTGCATGTCTTTTTTAAGCTCTAGCTCTGCTGTTATTTCTTATAGTATAGTTCCGCCTAACTGGTTAAGCTAGTCTTCCTAATGGACTTTAGATATCTGTTATTAATAGAACCTCTTTAATCTATTTTCTAGAGTTTAATTACGGAACGGTATACTATTAAGATCCTTAATTAAGTACCATCCTTTATAAGGGTAACTCTTACGTACGCGGAATGGGCCCAGCTATTTTAGATCTAACTTATAGCTACTAGAATAGTCTTGCTTAAGCTACGTATTATAAAGCATAACTATATCTTTAACCTTAAATCCGTCCTAGCGAATATAGTAGGTGTTATTAAAGTACTCCTTATTTACTACCCTTAGTCGTCTTATACGCGCGATAGCCTCTTTTATATCTGCGTCTCTTTGGTTAAACTACTTTATATAAAGTGCTAGTAGCTCTATAGTGGTCCGGACTGTTTACTAAAGTAGCGTCTACTAAGTAGGTATGCAGAGTTTAATAGGAAGGACATGCTTATATCCATATATAACTCTTACCAGTGTTATTCCCGTAGGCTACTTAATAGTTATCCTATCTGCCTATAAAACGGTATAAAGATTATCTAGCTATAAGCTATCTATCTTCGCCAAAGCGTCTATTATAAGTTTGTGGCCTTGCTCTATAAAGCCTTACGCCTAAGCGTAATAAGCGGAAGCTATAATCCTCTTAATATTATAAAGCTCTGCGAGTGTAGCGGTAACGTTAGCATTCTCTCCTCTACTATCTATAGAGAGCTATCTGAATGCTCCCTATTAGCAAATAACATCTTTATAGAGAAACTTCGCTATACTTTTCATATCCTTATTTTAAAGGGCCCGTCCTTCTACCCATCTAGATATATATTTTTAAGTAATAGCTAAGTATCGGAATCTAAGACGGCTTAGAGGTATAAACGTAATATTTACTACTACTTATTACTATAAGGTGGACTCCTACGTAGGGTATATCGCTTCTTCTTCCTACTCTAGCTGTTGTTTCTAGCATTATAAACATAATTTAACATACTATAATATTTAATCCTATAGCCCTAGCCACTAATATTAATTTAAAATCCTTTAATACGTTCCCTCTTATCCGTAATATCCGCTTTAATTATAAAGGCTTTTAATAATCTCCTGCTAAGCGTCCTTGTTATTAACTACCCTTTATATTAGTATATTTTTTAACTACTAGCGGAAGAGCTATTAATTACGCACTAGGAACTTTAATGCATATTATTTAAACTTTTTAAACTCTTTAGTATTTATCTCTTCTAGATGTTATAAGGTTACTAGCCACTTTGTAATCTTCTAAGACTCCTCTAAATATAAGTCTTCTAATAGCAAACCCGCTTCCATTTTAAGAGGGGCAGCCGTATATTCTAAGGCACTTAGTTTATAGTTAATAAACTTTTTAATATCCTTAGTCGGCTTATTAGGTTATTTACCATTAGGTAGTTATTACAAAAGTCTATTAGCTAGGCTATTCTTTTTCCCCGGCATATATCTAATATTAAAGTCCTATAACTAGATCCATACTAGCTATCTTATTATTAAGGCTCCGGGTAAATCAGTAGCGGCACAATTTAGTTATACGACTAGGGTATTTATATCCGTCTCCACTATAAAGCGAATGCCGTATAGGTATACGCGACACTTCTTTAACGCATATAATAATACCCGATATTTAAGCTTTTCTAAGTTATATTTCTGCTCCGCCTAAGACTAGATACCGCTTTTATATTAATATAGGTAACGATGACCTTATATATCTAGTTGTATAAGGCCGCACCCCTATCCATTTTTATATCTATTAACGGCGAGAATAATTAGCCTAGCCCCTTTACTATAATCTAGCTAAACTAATACGGGTATAGTAGTAACTACATACTTTAAAGTCTTTATAGCGGTTATTTACTCTATACCCCATATAAACGGAACGTTCACTTATAGCAGTTAGAAGATTAGCTCTACCTTAATTACAAAGTCTTTTACCTATATTTGGTAATATATAACAACTCCTAAAAACGCTCGGGCTGACGTAATATCTTTACAGTCTTTCCAGTAAATGATTTTTGCGACCTTTAACTCTTCTAAATATCGTCTTTTTCCATTACAGCGGTAGCTAACTACTATAATCTTATCTTTGCAGAAATAAGACTTTACGCCTAAGATTATACACCTAGCTCGTTCTAAATCTGCAAGCACTCCGTCTAGCTATATAATATATTCCAGAATATATCTACGCACACCTAAAAGGCTCTCCTCCCTATTATATACTATCTGTAGGCCTTTCACTATAATATTATCTAGAAATGGTAGGGTATAGTGTAAGATGTATTATTCTAAAATCTTAGTAATTATCCGCATAAACTAGGCTATAGAATTTATACCTTTTATAGGTACCATTATTTATTATAGAAGTCCCAAAGGTATTATAAAAGCCGTTAAGTTCCGGCTTTCTATATCTAGCTTTAATTAGTTATAGCTAGAGAAAAAGTCTACTAGAGATATAACCTTACACCCCACAAACTCCTTGGAAAATTCATTAGTATATAGTAGTAGATTTGCGTCCCTAATAGTTACTTAGTTGATATTTATCGCCGCGTTAATTAGTCGGTACTTATTGCGTTCCTTCTTACTTATAAAAAACTATAGATTCCTATATAGGCTTTCGCAATATTCTAGAGTCCCTTAAGCTAGTCGCTCTTATAATATATTTATTACTTCTCCTTATAGGGCCCTAGGTACTGGAAGGTTTAGTACTTACTATACCTTATACGGTACGGTTTTAATCTTTAGTAGTGAAGTTACGTCTCTACTAACGCGACCCATCTTAGAGAACTTCTATACTAAAGCCTCTTCTTAGTTAAATAATATGGCCTTAAGGATCTCTTATTCTCTTAGCTAAATATCTCCTATAATTATGCACTCCAATTATTTTAGCTTTAGTTATGCACTGTAGGCTAGCTTAGTATATCGCGGCTTAAGAAAATAATTATACGGTTTAAGAGGCAATCCTTAGATAGACGCCTTCTGTTAACATAAGGCTACCTCTCGCCATTTTACTATGCCTTCTATAACTGTTCCATCTGGTGCCAATAAATTAACTAGGTGGATTTTATCTGCCTTCCGTTTATACGTAGTTGCTATATTTATAGTATTTAGTTAGGCCTTACTCCAGTAGCTTTCCATTTATATTATAAATAGATCCGTTATCTTTAATATTTAATATATAAAGGACTTAGCTTTTACTTTAAATACTAGCTTCTAATTCTTCCTTAAGTGTTTCTTTAAGACTTCCCTTAATATTTTACTGTTGAGCTCTCTCTATCTAATATTATACTCCTCTCCCTACTAATGGCTCTATTTAGCGGATATCTAAAATAGTATACGTCCGTGCTAGAGCCGCATCTTATTTCCCTCCTCTTTATTCTTAATATCCTCCTTATCCTAATATGCTAGGTTATAAGTAACCCCAGATACAATCCTAGCGGTTATACTAGCTATACGTTTCCTAAACTATTTTCTATACTAATACCTTTATCTAGTTTAAAGAATATCGCATCTTTATAGGACGTTAAGAACCTTATTTTAACTTTACTATCTTTTAATTAAATAATATAAGATACCTAACCTATTACGGTTCGTTTCGTTACTAGTTTAGCCCTTACTAACTATAGCTTACTAAGTATCTATTAGATAACTCATATAGAGCTATTTATTAATAAAATAGGTTAATTGATTGATAATCTTAATCTTGTCTTGATCGTTGCTTGACCTAAGGCCCCTGGGCTTAGACGAAGATATTTATAATACACGTGACCCGTACACGTAACTCGTGCACGTCCTACGCCTCCGAGAATACAGATTATCTAATATACCCCCTTAGCTTCGACCTGGTCGAGGATGAAGCTAGCTACCTTCTTATGTCCGTCTGTCACGGAGTGAGCATAAGTGGTGATAATATATAACGAAGTAGATATTATTAAGCTATGTACATAAACTATATAATAAGGTCAAGACGTTGTATAAGGAGAGAAGGCAGGGAAACGGGAAGAAAGGGTATATATCGTTAGCTTAGTTGCTTAGTTAATACGTACACAGAGCAGAATAGGATTTAGGTGGTGGTCCTGGCAGAACTTAGCAGGATTTAGTGAAACTTGGCAGAATATAGCAGAATATAGCAGATTGCCGTCAGATTGCCGCAAATTGCCGTCTTGTGGTTAGTCTTTAGTTGCTAAGTCGGTGGAAACAGGTGGACGTATATAAGGTGTTACGGGGGTATCCTATAACAGTACCCCCCCTTTAAACTTGAGCTTCTGCGAGATGGGGCTGTAGTAGTTTTAGATAGAGTTTATAAAAGTCTTCTGCGGCTTATATAAGTCCTATAGAGTTAATAGGTTCCTATAAGGGCTTAGTAAAGCCTCTCCATTTTGTAAGATATATATATTAACGTTTCCGTTTATTATACTTAATATTATTAATTCTTTTAATAAAGTACTTATTCTTACCATCTACTTTAACTGGTGGGGGAGGGTCTTATATCTATTTAGGCAGGGCGTTTAATGCGGGAGTAGCGGGGCGGAGGACTGACGTGTGGAATACGGGGTGGATTTTAACCGTATTAGGGAGCTTTAGTCGGTAGGCGTAAGAGGAGACAACCTTCTTAACCTTATAAGGGCCAGCGTTCTTCCAATTAAGCTTCTTAGCAGGTTGTTTTATATTTAGATTTCTTATATCTAGCTAGATGAAGTTACTAATTTAGTAGGCTGGTGCTAGGGTTCGTTTCTTATTTACTGCAGCTTTATAGATAGATTAAGCCTATATTATTTCGTTAGTAAGGAACTGTTATAGTTCCTCTATCTTCTTTATGAATTTATTTGCTTCCGTAACTTATAAGGTGTAACGAGTAGGGCGAGGAACATTACTAAAGGGTCCGAAACCCATTTATAGATGCTAGCCGTAGTTAGCTAGAAACGGGGAGACCTTTATAGTTTCCGAAATAGAATTATTTGCGGTAAACTCGGTAAATATAAGCTAGTTAATCTAGTTATTTTATAAGTACGACGTGTATATCTAAATATACTGTTCTATTATAGCGTTTACATGTTCCGTTTAACCATCCGTTTCTAGATAGTATACCGTAAATAATAGTGCTTTAATGCGGAGTTGGGTAGTTAGTTCTTTCTAAAATATAGAGATAAACTGGCTGCCTCTATTAGAGATAATTATTTTAGGGAGTCTGTGGAGTTTCTATACATGGTTTAGGAACAGTTAGGCAACGGCAGGTATTAATATATTGGGGCAGGCGATTAAGTGTCTTATCTTAGATAGTCGGTCTACAACTACTATAATATTCGTGCAGCCCTTACTTATAGGGAGGTTAATAATAAAGTCGATTAAGACGTCCTTCTATCTTTAGTCTAGAACAGGTAGTGGCTTTAGAAGGCCGTTATATATCTTATGCGAAGCTTTGGCTCGTCGGTAGACGTAATAGCTAGAGATGTACCTTTATATTATGTTATGTATATTCGGCCAGTAGTACTCCCGTTAGAGTAGCTTTAGGGTTTTTCCTTAGCCTGGGTAGCCGGCTACTGGTAGGTTATATACGTGTTTAAGGAGCTTAAGCTTAAGTTTATTGTAATTAGGGATAACTAGACGGTTCTGGTAATATAAGCGGTTTCCGCGAGCTTTATATTTACTTAAAGAGATCTTCTTAGAGCGTCTGACGCTATCTTAAATTAGCTTAAGCATCTCTTAGATGAACTCGTTATTTAGGTATTTATTAGTTATAATCTATTTAATTAATTAATTAGTTATTTTAAGGACTTATACCGTAAGATCTTTAGTAGGAGGGTTAAACAGTTTGGGGCGAAGTAGGGTCTAATTTTGGTAAGAATATGCCTCTTTTAGTGCTAGCGCGTCTTGCGAGCGTTAGGTTAGGGCATTAGGCTTCTAGCCTTAAACGCCTAGGCGGTATATAATTAAGAATTAGAAATAAGATAGGTATTCTAACTAGCGGGCCTAACGGTGGCTTAGCTGTTTCGTGGTTGTAAAGTACTATAGGTTCTTATAATTGCTAAGGACCTTAATTAGGAATCTAGCGCCTTCTAGTTCGGGTCGCCATTGCTTAAAGCATCTAATAATAGCCAGTAGTTCCTTGTCGTAGATCTTATAGTTATATTTAGCTAGGCTTAGTTGTTTTAAGTAGTATGCCACGGGGTATAATACTCCCTCTTTGTTATATTGAGATAGGATACCTCTAGTGACGTAGTTAGATAAGTCAGCTTTTATAACACTTATTTAGTTTGGGTTGAAGTGTTAGAGCATAGGCGCGGTAGTAAATATAACCTTTAGATAAGTAAAGGCCTTCTTACATTCCTTATTAAAGATAAAGGCTTTATCCTTTTAGGTTAGAGCTATAAGGGGTAAAACTAGGGCGGAGAAGTTGTTAATAAACCGTTAGTAGAAATTAGTAAATCCTATAAAGGCTCTTACGTCCTTAACGTTTTTAGGTTCTTACTAGTATATAATTACTTTAATTTTCTTCGGGTCCATTTATATACCGTCTGTAGAAATAAGAAGCCTAAGGTATAGGACTTCTATCTTATAAAACTCGCATTTATCTACATCTAATTGTAGACTAGCTCTGTGTAGGGCTTATAGGATAAGGTTAACGTATTTCCGATATTCGGTTAGGTTATTACTGTATATTAAGATGTTGTTGATATAAGTAGTATAGAAGATATCTAGGTAGGGGCGCAGGGTATTGTTTATATAATGTTAAAACAAGCTTAGAGCATTTGCGAGGCCAAATAGCGTTACTAAGTATTTAAATAATCCATACCGAGTACGAAATGCGGTAAGCCATTTATCTCCCTTTGCTATACGGAGGCGGTTAAATATAGAGATAATATTAAGCTTTGTATAGTAGCGAGCCTTACTTAGTTAGTTTAGCGTCTCTTATATTAACGGGATTGGATATCAGTTCTTAATAGTAACGGCGTTAAGAGCTTAGTAATCTACGCAGAAGCGCAGACCGCCGCCAGGTTTCTTAATGAAGATTACTAATACGGCTATAGGTAAAGAGCTTACTCTAATAAATCCTTTACTTAGGTTCTCGTCTAGATACTTTTATAGCACTTAGAGTTTGTTTTAGGACATTTTGTATAGGGGTCTAAATCTGGGCTGCTTTCCTTCTTTAAGTATAATCTTATAGTCGTATGGTCGGTATTCTAGTAGCTTATTAGCTTCCTTTCGTAAGAATGCGTCTAAGCGGTAATAGTACTCTACTGGTACCTTTGTGATAGGGTTAGTGTACTTCTTTGGTGCTAAGGCTTTCTTAATATCAGCTATCGTAATAGCGAAAATCGTATGTTTAGGCTTTTTAGCAAGCTAAGCTAGCGAAGTAGCTCCAATTATGCGGATATCTAGGGTATTAAGCTCTCTTAGATCGTCTATAGTCTCTTATATAGTTTCTTATTTAGGTTTAGGTTTAGTGTTAAGTACAGAGTTGGTATTAGATTTAGGTTTAGGTTCCTTAAGTATTCTTTTTATTATAGGGTACCAGTTCTTCTAGTACTTTTATATACTAAGCTTAAGCTTCTGCTTAGTTTAGGGTGATGCAGTAGTTAGGGTTAGTTTGTGGGGTTCGGTGGGATTTCTAGATCTTTAGTAGATATTGGTGAAAATCTTATATTGGTAAAATTCGGTGGAATTCTTAGGTTGGTGGAATCTGGTAAATTCCTTAGGCGTGGGGTAGATATTAGTGGAAATCTTAGGCTAGTGGATCTTAGTGGATTTCCTAGGTTTTAGTTTAGGGTTAGGGCAGCGAGTTATAAGGCACTTCTGCTTATAACAGAAGGCGGTAAATAGAAGCTTAAGGTTATCTTAGTTAATAGTTACCTTATATAGCTTTATTTAAGGTTGTCTAAGGATTACTAGGTAACCTAAGGTAGTAATAAAAAGCTTAATTAGTCCTTCGTGGTTTAGGTATTGGAGTCTTAGGGCTACTACGTAGGTAATACGGCCTAAGACGGTGCGTTTGCCGTTAAATCTAAATATATTAATATGCCGGTTAAGGGGGGTTAGGGTAAAACTATTATCTTACGTAAAGATCTTATTAATAAATCCTATACTGCTAGCTCCTGTATTAATTAGGATTTAAGTATTAGCCTATTAACTATTCTGCTAAAGACGGTAGTTAATAGTTATGCTACGGTCCTAAGAGTCAGAGTTCGTAACGTTAAATGCGTTTAACGAGATCTTAAGGCAGAGCCGTTTTAGAGAGCGACTTAGCTCTAGGATCTTCCTTTTAGAGGTAATTAGGGCAGGGTTCTTATAGAGCGTTAGTTAGAGCTTTATCCTTATAAATAGTGTTTACTAAACGTAGGGCTAGAACTAGATAAAGATCGGGGACGGTAACTGGAAGATCGATACGGTAAACGGCTGTTAGTATTAGCCGTTTATAAATCGTTTTGGTGTATAGGTAGAGGAATAAGGCAGTATTTTAAGATATAATCCTTCCTTCTGCATTTAAAGCAGAGGCCTAGCTTAATACGTCTTTCTTATTTAGGGGACCCTAGTGGGGCGTACTCTAGGGTTCCAGTGTTAATATCCATGGCGTTAGGGTGCTTAGGCTAAGATAACTTAGTAGACGTTCGCGGGGCTATTATATTATATTAAGGGGCGTGTTTTAGTGTTAGGCGTAGTATATCATTATACTATTTATTAATAACGTTTGCGCAGGCGTTAAGGGCTCCTAGTAGGTCTACGCCTATTAGGGAGGTTTTTAGTTTAGGGCTTAAAGATTTAATAAGGCTGTTAATTAGTACGGAGTTGTTCTAGCCTATTTCCCTTATATAACGGTTAAATTCGGAGAAGTATATTAGGAAACTTTTCGTTCCTTAAGCTATATGGTTTATCTTTCTCTAGGCAGTAGCTTAGCGGTTTAGGTCACTATATAAGGCTTTAAGAAGTACAACTAGGCTTTATACTAAGGTTAGCTAAAGAGGTTTAATAAGGTTAGCTGCCTCTCCTCCTAGTTAACTTAGGGCGTAACAGAGTTAGTTAGCTTTGGTTAGGTAACGGTTAGCGTTACCAGTTAGCTTATTTTTTAGCTAGCTTAGGAATAATTAGAGCTCTTGTTATTTATTAGTAAATACTAGGGGGTCGGGTAACTGCTTAGATCGTTATAGTGCAGTAGTCGGTTTAGGGTAAATAGCTACTATAGGTTTAGGACTCGCGTTTCGCGTATTTAACTCTGGAGATAGTATTCGGTCTTAGGGTTCTAGCGTAGGCATCTTAAGGGTACGGACTTCTTCTTAGAGGGCTTCCATTATTTTCTAATACCGTGCTTTTTATTTGGCTTATTATTAAGTTAGGGTAACTTATTATTATTTAAGGGCCTCTATAAAGGACTTCTGTATACTTACTATTTATTCTTAGAGGATAGATATAATATTAGCGGCCGTTACGGGGGCTTTAGGTACGTTTTCCATTTTGGGTAGTAGTATAAGTGGTTAATATAACGTAGTGTTACGGAGTAAGTATAAGTAGTAATAATATATAATAAAGTAGATATTATTAAGCTATATACATAAACTATGTAATAAGGTTAAGACGTTGCGTAAGGAGAGAAGGTAGGGAAATGGGAAGAAAGGGTATATATTATTAGCTTAGTTGCTTAGTTAATACGTGTACGGAGTAGAATAGGATTTAGGTGGTGGTCCTGGCAGAACTTGGCAGGATTTGGTGGAACTTGGTGGAATATGGCAGAATATGGCAGATTGCCGTCAGATTGCCGCAAATTGCCGTCTCGTGGTCAGTCTCTAGTTGCTGAGTTGGTGGAAACAGGTGGACGTGTATAAGGTGTCACGGGGGTGTCCCGTGACACCGTTAATGCGTTAATTGAACTGTAATCTCATTTAAATCCTTCCGTCTCGCTCTAATATTCTCCCTTAGGTCCTCTAATTGCTTCTCCTTATTCAGCCGCTCCTTAATATCCATCATTCCGATCATATTAATGAAGCTCTTAAATCTCTGCTTGGGCAGGGCCTTTATAAAACTATCGGCGATTATCTCCTTCGTTGCTTTCTATTGTAATAGCACTCGTCTTATTGCGTATTCTTAACGCAACTAGTGTTAATGGATGTTGACGTATTGGAGCTTCGTAATCAGTTTTGCCGTGTCTTCTATAATTAGTTGGAGTGTTTAGATATTATCGCAGTTAATAATTAAGGGCTCGTTTAGGTATAACGTTATTGCTTTAAACAGCCTACTAATGAAGATAGCTTCCTTTGCTGTCCTGCTTATTTGCTCTCTAGGCGATTGGTCCCCCAAATAGCTTTATAATATATCTTTATAAGCTCTTTCTGTCGACGGAGTTGTCC
>Ga0307515_10020546_pt1 | contig 11771 bp, 1 predicted proteins | sample 17_EM_MG_FD_194513 | JGI IMG/M metagenome (GOLD analysis project Ga0307515, IMG submission 194513) | Populus trichocarpa ectomycorrhiza microbial communities from riparian zone in the Pacific Northwest, United States - 17_EM | ecosystem: Host-associated > Plants > Roots > Unclassified | place...
ATAAAGTCTAGAAAAGTCTTTTAGACTAATAGTATATCTATAGTTATATTTATATTGCTAAATTAGCGGCTAAGTTACAATTACGCGGGCAAGGAGGCCTGTACATTTAGCTACTATAGATATTACTCTATATCTATAGTCGATTTTAATTACTAGCGATACTGCTCTCTTAATACCTATTAAGCGCTATACGTAAAGCCTACTAAGCGCTTTCTACTTATACTAGAATAGTAAAAATCGGCTATAAGTTAATAAAGATATTTGCGTTTTAAGTTGCGCACTACTATTATATAAGTACCCTAAAGCACCCTATTAAACTTATATAGCACTAAAATAAGCCCCTAGGAGGCTATAAACAAAGGTTTTAATAGAGAACCTCTTAGTATCTTATTAGGAGTTATATATATAACTATTTTAAAGCTTTTTTACCTACTTAAAGCCATTTATAAAGCTAATCTAGTAAGTACTATATCTGCTTTTACTGTAGATTAACCTACTATATAGCCGCTTTCTTACTAACCTTCTAGACTTACGCGACTTGCTTAATCTCCTTAATAACCTTAAGCCGTAGGGAGTATTATTAAACCTTCTTTTACTAGCTAGCCCGCTATTTACTACCTTATTTAGAATCTAGCGCTACTATAGAAGGATTGCCTTTTAGGCCCTTAGTTTACTTACGCTAAAAGGCCCGTATAGAGTTTACTACGCGACTTATATAGTATATAGGTAGAGACCTAGACCTAGGCTCTAGCTAGGATTATAGCTCTAGCTATAACTATAGTAGCGGCTATAGCGGCGGTAGCGGCGGTAGCGGTAGCGGTAGTAAAGCTATATAGGAAGAAGAGCCTATAGCGCTTATCTAGGCGGATATATATCTGCTAGATCCCGTAATAGATAGAGCTAAAAGGGCCGCTTCTATAGGCGGATATAAGGGGTTAGTAGATTAGCCCTAAGGCTATACTATAGCTACCGCCGCAGCCGCCGTAGCTATAGTTAAAGGGGCTTCTAGTTAAAATATAAGGCCTTTAAACGTTAGCAATTAAAGCTATAAAGACTAGGCCTGCTAGGACTTATCTAAATAGCTTAATAAGCCCTTAACCTCGCTGGCTGTTTACTTATATTCGGCATATAGAGCCTTTAGTTAGTTAGTAAGGAGTAGCATAGTCTAGTAAAGAATTAATAGCTAATTTAAGCTTCCCTTCTTTTCTTATAGGTAAGGCTCTAGATCCTACGTAAAGGCCTTATACGCCTTATACTAAAAAATAGAGTAGCTCTATATTAGATGGCTTGGGAACATCTTATAGAGGACTATTAAGTTCTATAAAATAACCTTATGGAGGTAAAAAAAGAAGGTTTATAACCCTTATAGTAGCAAGGCTATTAATCTAGTATAGCTACGGGCCAAAACAGCCCTTTTATTTATCTAGTTTAGGCCATATTATTAATAGCAATACGTTAGGCGGCGTAATACCTATATAGCGGATTTTAAAGCAGCCTATCTATAAGGGGTATTCTATTATTAACCTTATAAACTCTTATAGAAGAGAGTTTAAGTAACAGCCTACTATTTACTCTTAGTTTTACCTCCTAGTGTGCTAAATCTAGTCCTTACTAACCCCCTTTAGCTCTACCGTTTTAGCGCTAGCGCTCCGCCTAATATACGTCTTCTTTTTTAAAAAGACGCTAATATATTAAAAGGCCTTTATAACCTAATCTTACTATAAGTTATACGAGAGGGCCGCCTTATAGTCCCTACTGCTCTTAATTAGGTATATATTATACTATACTAAACGCCTACTAAAGTCTAAAAACGGCTCCGTACTAAGATCCTAATTGTATAAAAGATAGAAAGCTAGCCCGCTAAGCATATAAATAAGCGGATTTCTATTCCGTAGGGCCCTAATAATCTTAAGGCGGCTATACTAGTTCTACTTACCTACGCGTATAGTAAATATTAAGAGTATATAGCGCGTAGGGCCTTTACTTTTAAACTTAAAAGTAAATAGATCTAAGATCTTAGTGGAGTATCTATCGCTACTATAGGTAAGTATATAGTAGCCTAGTAGGATATTAATAAGCGTGTAAAAGTAGTACTCTAGGAATAAGGCGGCGCCCCTAGCCTAAAGCTTACGGCAGACGCTTTAGAACTTGTTCTTAGTATAGCTATTAAGGAGGGTATTTCTGCCCTTATTAGCAAACTGCTCTTTCTTATACTATATATCCCTCCGCTATAGTATTTTTAGGTACTCTTTAATACTATCCTTTTATAGAGATAGGTGGCTATTTTTTTTATAGCTTTCTATATATAATAGAGGTCTATTAGAGTAGTAATATAGCTATAAACTAACCGCTATAAGAGCCGCGTTTTCTCTTAAGGTTTATTAATATTGGCTTTATAGCTCTTCCCTTTTAAGGGCTAGCTTATAACCTCCTTAATAAGAAAAAGAAGTAGCTTATTCTTTATAACGGTACTGCTGTTATAGTACTACTTCCGTTTATAAAAGGCCTAGAGCTAGATAATACGTTAGTTATAGGCCGCGATACTTTTAAGAAGGGGGGTGTTACGGGACTTACACGTTCTCACGTTCCTGCGCATTTTAACGTTTTTAACCCATACTTATATTCGTCCTAAGACACCTACGCACGTTCCCCTATAACCCCTATTTATACTTATACCTAACCTATTCTATTTCTGTATCTAAATGTCTTTATATTAACTACGTATAGTTACGCGTACGTAGCCTTCTTTAATTACTACCCCGTTTAGTATATTATATTCTATCTTATACCCACTTCTGTAATAGGGGGGGTATTACCTTAAACTCCTTCTACTTTAGATTGTACGTTAAAGACATATTATTAGGCCTTATAGTACGCGTAAGGGTAAGGATATACTATACGTTAGCTCGTAATTCGGTATTATTAGCGATATTAATCTCTACGCGGTTAGTTAGCGCTATCTTATATAGTAAGTATAATAGTAAATATACTACCGCGATTAAGGATTAAGTAGGGAGGACTTTTTATATATACTTAGGGCCCTAATGGCCCTAATTACCCTATAGTCGGCGTTAATTAGCGGCTTAATTAACGGGCGGCCCTTAATACGCGTCTCTCTATAGCTTAGCGCTGGTAGCGCTATAAAGATCCTTAAATTTACTCTAGGTGGCTAGTTAAATACGTAATTTTTTAGCTAACTAATAATTAGCCAGGCCTCTTATACTAATAGTATATCCACAGTTACGTTTATATAGCTAAATTAGCGGCTAAGTTACAATTACGCGAGCAAGGAGGCCCGTGTATTTAGTGACTATAGATATTACCCTATATCTACAGTTAATTTTTAATTGCTAGTAATACTACTCTTTTAACACCCGTTAAGCGCTATACGTAGAGCCTACTAAGCGCTTTCTACTTATACTAGAATGGTAAAAATCGGCTATAGGTTAATAAAGATATTCGCGTTTTAAGTTATAAGCCACTATTATATAAGTACCCTAAAGCACCCTATTAAACTTATATGGCACTAAAATAAGCCCCTAGGGGGCTATAAATAAAGGTTTTAATAGAGGACCTCTTAGTATCTTATTAGGAGTTATATATATAACTATTTTAAAGCTTTTCTACCTACTTAAAGCCGTTTATAAAGCTAATCTAATAAGTACTATATCTGCTTCTACCGTAGATTAACCTACTATATAGCTACTTCCTCGCTAACCTCCTAGACCTATATAACCCATTTAATTTTCTTAATAACCTTAAACTATAGGGAGTATTATTAAACCTCCTTTCGCTAGCTGGCCTACTATTTACTACCCTATTTAAAATCTAGTGCTATTATAAAAGGATTACCTTCTAGGCCCTTAGCCTATTTACACTAAAGGGCCTATATAGAGTTTACCGCGCAGCTTATATAGTATATAGGTGGAGACCTAAACCTAGGCTTTAGCTAGGACTATAACTCTAGCTACGGCTATAGCGGTAGTAGCAGTAGCGGCGAAGCTATATAGGAAGAAGAGCTTATAGCGCTTACCCAGGCGGACGTATATCTACTAAATCCCGTAATAGATAGAGCTAAAGGGGCTACTTTTATAGGCAGACGCAGGGGGTTAGTAGACTAGCCCTAAGGCTATACTATAGCCGCTGCCGTAGCCGCTATAGCTATAGCTAAAGGGGCTTCTAGTTAAAATGTAAGGCCTCTAAATATTAGTTATTAAAGCTATAAAGACTAAGCCTATTAGGACTTATCTAAATAGTTTAATAAGCCCTTAACCTTACTAGCTATTTGCTTATATTTAGTATATAGAGCCTTTAATTAGTTAGTAAGGAGTAGTATAGCCTAGTAAAGAATTAATAGCTAATTTAGGCTCTTCTCCTCTTCTTATAAATAAGGCTCTAGATTCTATATAAAGGCCTTATACGCCTTATACTAAAAAAATAGGGTAGCTTTATACTAGATAGCTTAGGAATATCTTGTAAAGGGCTATTAAGTCCTATAAAATAACCTTATAAAGGTAAAAGAGAAGGTTTATAACCCCTATAGCGGCAAGGTTATTAATCTAGTATAGCTATAGGCTAAAATAGCCCTTCTATTTGTCTAGTTCAGGCTATATTATTAATAGTAGTATATTAAGCGGCGTAATACCTATATAGTAGATTTTAAAGCAGCCTATTTATAAGGGGTATCTTACCATTAACCTTATAAACTCTTATAGGAGAGAGTTTAAGTAATAGCCTACTATCTACTCTTAGTTTTACCTCCTAGTGCGCCAAATCTAGTCCTTACTAACCCCCTTTAGCTCTACTGTTTTAGCGCTAGCGCTTTACCTAATATGCGTTTTCTTCTCTAAGAAGACGCTAATGTATTAAAAGGCCTTTACAACCTAATCTTACTATAAGTTATATAAGAGGGCCGCCTCGCAGTCTCTACCGCTTTTAATTAGGCGTATATTATACTATATTAAGCGCCTACTAAAGTTTAGAAATAGTTCCGTACTAAGATCTTAGTGGTATAAAATATAGAAAGCTAGCCCGCTAAGCATATAAACAAGTAGCTTTCTATTCTATAGGGCCCTAATAGTCTTAAGGCAGCTATACTGGTTCTGCTTACCTATACGCGTAGTAAATATTAAGGGCATGTAGCGCGTAGGGCCTTTACCTTTAAACTTAAAAGTAAATAGGTCTAAGATTTTAGTGGAGCGTTTATTGCCGCTATAGGTAAGTATATAGTAGCCTAATAGGATATTAATAAGCGTGCGGAAGTAGCACTTTAGGGATAAGGTGGCGCCCCTAGCTTAAAGCTTATAGTAGACGCTTTAGAACTCGTCCTTAGTACAGCCGTTAAGGAGGGTATCTCTACCCTTATTAGCGAACTGCTCTTTCTTACGCTGCACATCCCTCTGCTATAGCGTCTTTAGGTACTCCCTAATATTATCCTCCTATAGAGATAGGTAGCTATTTATTTTTATAGCTTTCTATAAGGGCATAAGGTGCTTTAAGGCAGCTTTAAAGGAAATAAAATTCTATTAAGAGCTAAGTTATATAGACCTTATAAGTAATAAGACGTTTAGATAAGGAATAAAACAGGTTTAGGTTAACGTGGTTAAGATATAGGGGTAGCTATAGTACGTGCACGTGCTTCGAGAGGCTTTAATAAAATTCTACTATCGTTAAGTGTTTTACTAAGACGTCCTTACTGTAATGGGACAGTCCCGTTACAGTACCCCCCTCCTAAACTTAAGCTCCTTCAAGGCGTATAAAAGAGAAAAAAAATTCTTATAAATGTTAGCCTTATTCCTATGCGTCCTACATCCTCCACTACACGGGCTCCGCCGGTTTAGTCCTCCTTTTTATTACTTAGCAGAACTAAAGCAGACTAAGCCTCTATCGCCGCGTTCTGCTACGTCCTTACTATATAAGAGACGCTTATGCCAAAGCTTATTTAAGACCTTCCCTCGCTTTTAGCAGCTCTACGGCTTCCTTATATCTATACTAGGTTCCCCTCTACTAGGCCAACCCCCCGAGGCCAACCCCCCTACCCCCCCCCCCTAGGGCTCTCCCCCGGGGGCTCCCCCCGGGGTCTCCCCTTTATATCGTATATTATATTATATCGTATCGTATATAGGGGAGGTAGGTAGGAAAAAAAAATTTTCGGCTCTAGTAGGGTATAGTATTCGTAGTTATACAGTAGGGTCGGTTCGTATGCGTGTATAGGGTCGGTTCGTGTGCAGGATTAGTTCGTACGTAGTACTAGTTCGTAGTAGTACGGAGTAAGGGTCAAATTCGTGTTTAAGTATCGCAGGCATATCGGCGCGATATTTGTCGTCGTGTTTAAGTTTAAATTCGAGTTTAAATTCGAGTCGTCGTATTGAGTTCGTATAGCAGTAGGATGCTAGCCGTCGTATTCAAGGTCCGTAGGCAAATTGGCACGGAGCTTATCAACAGGTCGTAGTTCCATAGGCGTATCGGCGTGGTGCTTGTCGTCGATTTTGAGGTCGCAGTCGTATCGGCACAAGATCTTGTTAGTTCGTATAGCAGTACGATGCTAGCAACAGGGTCGTTCCTAATCAATTTCGTTCATTAAAGCTTATACAGCTTAGTATTAATCGGGGTTGTTTATCGCAGCCAGTATCTGAGTATTAATTAACTTCGTTTATTGCAGCTTCCATAGCTAAGTCTCAATCAACGTTATTTATTGTAGCACTAGTCTTAGTATTAACCGAGGTCGTTCTTTGGAGCATATATAGCTTAGTTTCAGTCAAAAAGGATTATCCTTCCGTAGGCGTAACGGCACGGTTATTGTCTAGTTCGTCTTATAGGCGTATTAGCACAAGTTCTTGTTAATTTATATAGTAGTAGGGTGCTAGCCATTATGTCGCAGGCGTATTGGCGCGGCGCTTGTCGTTAAATTCGGCTTGCAGCCGTTGTATTAAATTGAATTCGAGTTCAAGTTTGAGTTCACCGTCGTTTGAGTTTATGTTTGAGTTTATGTTATTTTAATAGTGATGCGGTCCGAACGTAATGTAAGGGCGTAAGGTGCTTTAAGGCAGCTTCAAAGGAAATAAGATTCTATTAAGAGCTAAGTTATATAGACCTTATAAGTAATAAGACGTTCGGATGAGGAATAGAATAGGTTTGGGTCGACGTGGTTAAGATATAGGGGTAGCTGTAGTACGTGCACGTGCTTCGAGAGGCTTTGATAGAATTCTACTATCGTTAAGTGTTTCACTGAGACGTCCTTACTGTAACGGGATAGTTTTATTATACTTTCTATATCTAATAGAGGTCCGTTAAAGTAGTAATATAGCTATAAACTAACCGCTATAAGAGCTGCGTCTCCTCTTATGATATATTAATATCGGCTTTATAGCTCTTCCCTCTTAAGGGCTAGCTTATAACCTCCTTAATAAAAAAGAGAAGTAGCTTATCCTTTATAATAGTATCGCTGTTATTATAATGGAATCCCCCGGAAGGTATATATTAGATAAGACAATAGAAGGTTTTATCTATGTCCTATCTATATTCTATCTACGTTATAGAAGATATAGTTAGATAGATAAAGGGCAAAGGGTTTTATTAGCGTCTTAGAAGGATTATATAGGGAGCTAGTTCTCCTCTAGAGAAGAGCTAGCGATTAGTCTCTAAATAGAAGAGGTTAGAAAGCATTTATCCTTTATTCGTAAAGATCGTTTTATTTTAACTTATCTTTTACTTACCTATAACTCCTATTTTATACTATTAATTAGATAATTATACGTTTCGGTTAAACTAGCCTCTTATAATTCTAATTGCTCTTAATCCCTTACGGAAGGAACGTACGGCTATTAATTAATAATAACGGGCTATACCTCCTTGCCCCCTAAAACAATGCCCCTATTGTAAGAGGCTTAAAGAGTCTCCCTAGAGAAGCGCATTCCCTCTTCCTATAAAGAAGCCACGGCTAGTCCGTCTAACCTTATAAGACCTTTAGAAATAATTACTGCTAGGGAGTTATTAGAGCGGTTACTATATAAAACCCTATAAAAAATAAAGGAGTTAGAGATACAATTAAGATAAGTATATTAAAACCACTAAAAATAATTATACGGATAATTGGGGAAAGTATAGATACCCTAAACACAAAGCGGACTTAAAGGGGTAACGCCATACTATGCTATAACGTTAGAAAAACCTAAATTCCGTATAAAGGAACCTAATAAGTATTATAGTAATAGCCTCCGGAACTGTAATTATTTTATCTATTAATATAAAACTAAGTTTTAGCTAGATCTAAAACGTTACTCTAATAAGTATAATTAGACACTAATTGCTTCTACCTTCCTGCGTAGTACCGTTAAGAGTTTATAGATATACTATAAGAAGAAACTTACTATACCCCTTAAATTTAGCAAACTTAAGTCCTGGTTAGTTAATTAGGTCTAAAACCTTACTAATTAAGGGATAAATTATAACTAGTAATACTATAACGCTAAATAGCAAGAAGGCCAGAGTGTAGTCTAGTTTATAAACTACTTAGAAGAACTAGAAGATAATATACCCTACTTAAACCTATAGAATAATACTATATAATTTTACTAGCTACTTACTAAGTTATAACTTAAGATTTAATAGGCTATATAGGAGAAGGGCGAAATTCCTACCTCTTAAGAAAAGCTTATCTCTAAAGCTACTTAGATTAAGAATGCTAAAAAAGACTATTTATGTAAGTAAAAGGAACGAGACGCTAATAATAAAGAGCATAGGACTAGACCTAGCTTTAATAATAGGGGTAAATTCTAACCTAACTACTCTATAAAAGAATAACGTAAGTAGGCTTTAAAGCCCTAGAGTAACGTTAGTTAGCCCTAAAATAATAATAGGCAAAAACTTAATCTAAATAAGTGGAACTAAGAGTTACGCGTTTGTTATAACTGCGGTAAAAAGGGCTATATAAAGCGCTTCTGCTAGCAGAAAAAATAAGAGTTAGATTAATTAGGAAAAGAAAAAGCCTAGTAGATATTAATTTTCTTATATTGGGCTAGTAAGAGAAAGAGGGAGTAAGCTGCTGTATGGTTATTCCTATCTCTAATTAAGTTAATAATAAATGGGTAATATAAGACTGCCTTATAGATAGCGACGCGACTATAGGGTTTATTTCTTAATTACTAGTAAAAAAATTAGATTTGGACCTTAGCGGCTTATAGATGCGCACTATTTAAAGCATTAAAGGCTACTAAATTCTATACTACGGGGAATAAGCTTTTTCCGTAGCTAGCTAGGACCGCGATAGTCTATAAAATATATAGAAGATACGCTTCTATACTATAGAAATTAAGGGGTATAACCTTATTTTAGGATACCTATAGCTTCACCGAGTTAATCCGGATATTAATTGGCCTTTAGCCTTGTATTAACATCGGAAGTCTTAACTATATATTATAGTTAAAGATTAAAAGACTTTCTTAAACTATATATAAGAAGAAGGGTGGGCATATACTATATATGCCACTCTTAACATTAAAAACGGGGATATAGGATATTTATTTTTAGATATCTAGCTATATACAGTTAAGGAACTAAAGATTCTATAGGAATATATAGACTTAGAGGATATTTCTAGTAAAGAGGCTGCATAACCTTACCTAACCCTATATTAGTTAAGCACGAGATAGATATAAGGGATAAATAACCTCCTTTTAGACTACTATATAACCTATTAGAAAATAAACTAGCAGTACTACGTTAATATATAGTAGATAATCTTTAAAGAAAATGGATTTAGCCCTTTATAAGCCTAGTAGGGGTACTAATTATATTTATACCTAAGAAGAATAAGACCCTTTGCCTCTATATTAACTATTAAGCGCTAAATAAGATTACTATAAAGAATTGCTACCTATTACCCTTAATAGGGGAGCTTATTAATAGACTGTTGGGCGTAAAGATATTTATAAAATTAAATTTAAAAGATATATACTATTAAATCCGGATTAAAGCCGGTAATAAGTAGAAAACGGCGTTTTAAATACAGTACGGCTACTTTAAGTACCTAGTAATGCTATTTAGGCTTACTAACGCACTAGCGATATTTTAGGCTTATATTAATAAGGTATTATTAGGCCTATTAGATATAATATATATAGTCTACCTTAATAACATTATAGTCTACTCTAATAACTATAAAGTATATATATACTACGTATAAATAGTACTAGAAAGACTATAGAAATATAAGCTCTATATGTTATATTATGTTATGATATTCAATTACGCTGTTGCGGCTCCCGTTAGGGTCCATGTAGTGGGTCTATATGGGTATATATATATACATGTATAAGAGGGGAACTATACCGCTCGGGCCGGATAAAACCTCTTCTTTTCTTGTTATACGGCCTATATAGCCTCTCTTCTGATTAGTAACTGCCAAGCACGAGTAGACGTCTCTTTAAGGCGCTATAGAAAAGCCATCTTAATGCGTACTCCTAGGTCTGTCCGGTGGGGTGTATAGCTAGGGCCTGGGTTCCGTTCCTGGCTGCTCCGGTTATCTAGGTAGGGCGTGGGCCGATGGCCCATAAGGCTGGTGGTGGTGTAGAAGGTTCCGTCGTTTGCATCTGCGTTGACGTACGCAGCTCTGTACCTTGCCAAGTTTTATTAAGTTCTGTTAGGATGTCAACCTCTGCCAAGTTCTGTCAGGTTACCAAATTCTGTCAAATTCTGCCAGGTTGCCGAGATTCTGCCAAATTCTGTCAGGTTGTCAAGACTCTGCCAAATTCTGTAGGACTTTATTATTAAGTTACTAAAGTTAAGAGATTCTATTACTAGATAGGAGTATAATATAATCCTTATAATAGTAGATAAGTTAACTAAATAGGGCTATTTTATAGCATGCATAGAAGAAATCTTAGTAGAAAACGTCGCTAAAATCTATATTAAAGAAGTATTTATAAAATATAAAGTACTAAGTAAAATTATATCGGATAGAGATCTAAGATTTATAACAGTATTTTAGGAGGTATTTTTAGCGGAATAAGGGGTTTACGTAGCAATATTAATAGCATATTATCTATAGACAGACAGTTAAATAGAAAGATTAAATTAGACGCTAAAATAGTATTTAAGATATTATATTAATTACGCACAGAATAATTAGGTATTATTATTGCTAGTTATATAATTTATATATAATGCGACACTATAAGAAGGGATAGGTATATTACTATTTAAGGCAAATTACGGATATAAGCTAAAAATATTATTATTACTATAATAAATAAAGAAAATAAGTAGCATAGCTAAAGAAAGAATAAAGATATTAATAAATCTTTATATAGATCTTATAGAATTAGTAAAGACAGTATAAGAAAGGATAAAAAGGTACTATAACGCTAAGAGATCTAAGGGACTAGATCTTAAAGAGGGGGATAAAGTGTGGCTACAATATAAAAATTTTAAAAGTTAATAACTAAGTAAAAAGTTAGACTATATTAGACTAGGACCTTTTAAAATTACGTAAAGGATTTTACTGGTTATATTTAAGTTAAACCTACTAGCTAAAATAAAGATCTACCCTATATAGTATATTATAATACTAGAGCTAGTATATAAGAATATTATAATACAAGAGCCAGTATATAAGAATATTAAGCTATTAATTTATAAAGCGGATATATATAGAGGATAGAAAGAAGATAAATAATAAGTTTTAAAGATTGTTAGTTATAAAGACATTAACAATAAAATATAGTATAAGGTTAAGTGGATAGGCTATAATAAGACTACCTAGGAACCACTAT
>Ga0307515_10020548_pt1 | contig 11769 bp, 10 predicted proteins | sample 17_EM_MG_FD_194513 | JGI IMG/M metagenome (GOLD analysis project Ga0307515, IMG submission 194513) | Populus trichocarpa ectomycorrhiza microbial communities from riparian zone in the Pacific Northwest, United States - 17_EM | ecosystem: Host-associated > Plants > Roots > Unclassified | place...
TATATATATATATATATATATATATATATATATATAAAAGATTGACTGATGAATTAGAAAGAGGGTGGATGGCTTGGGAAGGAGACAACACATTTCACGGAACGAAACATGGTGATAAAAGCTTCATTTCAATCAGCTATTGATCAGTAACAAAACTAAAGAGAATTGCAGAGGCCTCTCTTGATCGAAAATGATGGTTTGTCCGTATTGGACCATGCAACTGCTAGTGCAGATTCTTGCCACGTGGACTGTTTCCCAGTCACTAGTTGAAATCAAATTGAAAAGAGAATGGTAGGCATGGCAGTGATCGTTTCCGAATCATATGTAGTGGTATTTTGATAAAATTATATAAAAACCTTCTAAATTATCATAAAATTATAGTGACTCCTGAAGTTTGAAGGTATTATAAAAACCCCTAAGCCTTCTCTTGTTTTAAAACATAACCTGAATATTTCTGAACAATTTTCGTAAAATTAAAGGCGTTTTGGAGATATGAAAGGGGATTTTTGTAGTATTTTAAAACTCTTTGATGATAATTATTCGCATAGTTTTTAGATCCGGTCCGGTCTAAGGCCCGGATTTCGGGTTTTGACTGGGTCACCGAGTCGCTCGGGTCAATTTTTTTTTTAAAAATCAAAACGATGTCTTTTTAGTAAAAAACAACAAAAGTCAATGGGTTATAACCGGGTTTTTCTGGGTCATTCAGGTCGCCGGGTCAGCCGGGTCACATCGGATTTTTTCTTTTCCTATTTTTTTTCAACCCAGCCTGGTTTTATCCCCGGGTCCCGGATCGACCCGCTGGGCCGAGCCGGGTTTCAAAACTATAGTTACAATTTCATTTATAATACATCAGGGGTTATTATAATTTACCAAAAAAAACAGAGACAAAAAAAACTATAGTTATAATTTCAGATCTGAGGCTGGAATCGGGCCGGGTTGAAGAAAAAATAGAGAAAGGAAAAACTTGGTGTGACCCGGTGGGTGTAACCCAGTCAAAAACTCAGTTGTAATATGTTGATTTTTATTTTTTTTACTAAAATACCATCATTTTAATTTTAAAAAAATAATTAATCTGGATGATCCGGTTAAAATCCGAGCCTTACACCGAATCTGCTTTGAAAAACTATGACGAGAAGATACCTCGATAATATATCATGTATGTTAGGTGGATTAGTGTCAGGCCCAATATCCACCTGTTAATTAGATTTGTGTAAGGCCCATAACCCATTTTCCTGTCTGTCAAGGACCTTAAATTTATAGGAAAATTGCAATTTCACCCCACTCCTCCTCCACTTTCCCACCTTGACAAAAAAATAATAATAAAAAAATTATATCACAAATCTGGAGGGAAACCCCAAACGGCCAAAAAAACAAGAAAAAAAAACCCTCACTGGCTCACTCCTTCTCTCAGTAAAAATGACAAGACGACGCCTCAGACTCAGCTCTTACTCCGACGACGACGACGACGAAGAAGAACAGCAAAACCAACAACAAGATTATCAAATGGAATCTCACCAATTACCAAACCCTAACCCTAACCCTAACCTCCCTGAACAACCAGTGCCACTTCCAATCTCCTCCGACGATGCTGAATTCGCCGACGCCTCCGATAACCTCACTCCACCGTCTCCTCCGTATCCTCCGTCGGTGGCTCCACCCATATCCGGTTGTCCTATTGGGGATTTTCTACTGAGAACGGGACTTAGTTTAAAAAGAGAGTGGCTTGATTCCTGTCTTCGCCAAATTGACAACTCGCTTGACATAGTGTCAAAGGCAAAGCTTTGCTTCGGTCAGTTTTTGATTTCAGATATGAATCACTGCGGTGCTGGTGTGCTTCCTCCAAATGTGGACTCTATGCACCTTGCTGATCTCCCCGGACCGTTTGTGTTGCAGGTGGCCTATTTCGATTTGATTACAAATTCTGTTAAATTAAATAGATAAATTTATAATACGTGATTGTTTATTTACGATGAATTTTAATTTTTTTAGGTGGATGAGATTGTTAACATTAGTTGTCCACTTAAAGGAAGGTATCAGGATGCGAATGCGGGAGTGAAGAGGTGCCTTAAGCTGTCTATGACGGATGGTGTCCAACGTGTTTTTGGCATGGAATATAGGTCTATTAAGGATCTTAAAGTTTTAGCTCCTCCAGGATTCAAGGTTTTATTATTATTTTTTTCCTGATGATTTATGGTTTATTGAATTGGAGTATCTTTTTGTCATTGTCTTTTGTCATAAATAGTGATGATAACATGGAAGGTCTGAGATGTGTATTTAGTAATCTGCATTGGTAATTGTGAGGATGGTTTAGAAATATGGCAAAAATACTGATGGATTCTGTTAAAGGTTTTTGAGTGTGGCGTGACTATAGTTGTGTTTCATGTTTGAATGGCTAGCTAAAGAGAAAATAAGCTGATACGTTAATTTTGTTGTGCAAATGTTATTCTCATGTTTATGCATCAGTGCTAGTTTCGTCAGAAAATTTCGAAACATAATTCTTTTGTATTGTAGGTTGCTATCTGTAATGTACATATACGGCGTGGGCTTTTAATGTTGGTTCCTGAAGCTTTAGCAATTTTAGGAGGAGTGGTTGAAGAGTTGGATGCAGCACGTCAACGTCTTGCTGATGAGATAAATAAACCACCAAGGGGAAGAAGGTATGCTTTAGGTGTCTAGGATGTATTGAGCTTTCTGAAGATTTACAGCATTGTGCCTTTCTTATTACTTTGCTTTTCAGTTTTTTTTATTTCTGTCCCTGAAAAAGGAAAATCTGCTTTTAAATGTTATTGTATAGTGAAGTTCTCTGCATGTCTTTGCCGGACCATGCTCTTATTGCATAATTAGCTGTACCTTTTGAGAGTGGTTTATGGTTGAGATATTGGATTACCCTCTGCAAGGCTTTGCATATGAAAGACTTCTTTAAGCGGAGGCATGTGCAAAGAACTAGACTAGGACTAATTCTTGATTTCATTGCATTCCTGGATGTGAAAATTTTGAGGTTATAGTAAAAAGTTTTCCAGAGATAATCATTAATAGAGTTGATGATTGAGTTACACTGAGAGACTTTTTTTTGGGTTTTAGAATGGTTGTTTTCAAGTGTAGGCTTTTGATCTTGCTGGTTATTTTAGTTTCAATTCTTTTTAGTTGGCCTGTTAGGTGAATTGAGTTCTGATCTTCAAGGGATCACTTGAGATCCAACTGTTTGTCTCCTTTAAATGCAACTGATTTGCACTATTGTTATGCAGATCAAGGACTGGAGAGGTTCCTCCTTTAGCAACTAGAGCAACTCAGGCTGCATGGCCCCCTAATGGAGTCAATATTCCCAGTAGCACCAATAACTCAGGTAATGTTCCTGGGCATACAAATACCTCAGCGGATGATCTTCAGAACACCAATGGTTCTGGTAATGCCCTGGGACGCACCAATAGTTCTGTCAAAGTTGTTCAACATACTGATAGATCCACATTACAAGTTGCAACTCCCTTTCAGGAAGATGGACGAGGTTGGCCTGCTTTCTTTCTTCTTCTTGCAGTTTTGAGTTACTTTAACACGTAAATGATGATATAGCAAACTTTTGGGAGAATGTCAAGAGTAAATTACACTGTACATGAAGTAATCTTGTGTTTTCGTTTTACTGTCTTCAAATGTATAATAGGGAATAAATAAACTCGTGAATTAACTATTACTTTCATGCTTGAGGATATAATTACCAAAAGGTTCACATTTTGGCGGATTACAAGCCTGTTAATAGCTTTTATTGTATGCTGGAGTTTACATAATTTTCGTCTAATAAGAAGAATGTTTTTTTTTTTTTTTCATGTTTTCTAGGTGCCAATTTGGTTGTATCTGGCACTGATACTAGTCAAAGGACTGTGGAAGAATGTGCTGTTCCAATGAGTGCAGAAACCACTATGTGTAATCTATCATCTAGTATTGTTTCCGATGTTGGGGAGATGCATATCAATTCTCCTATAAGTGGGGTGAATTCTGTGTCTAACCAACACTCTAATGGTACTTTGGAGCAAGAGGATGTCTGCATGATTGATGAATTTGAACACCCCCTCATATTATCTAGAGACCGAGAAATCCCATTCACATACTTGGCTAGTTTGTCAGCTAAATGGTCAGCAATGAAGGAGAAAGAACCTTCTGTTAGAGGAAAGATCAAGGTGTGTAGTATCTCTCTTTTTGAGCATGTGTGCAAGTGTGTTACTCATCTGGTGCTTATATTTGCACATTGGCATTATGTGCTCTCCTAAAACAGGTTGTGATTTGGATTTTGACTGGCTTCGTTTATTGCTCAACTGAATTTGGTGCAAGTCGCAGAAGTCTTAACTTCAGTATTCTGGGTTGGGTGCAAAGAATAGTATGTATAGCTTAGATATTATGGAAAACAAAATATTGTTTTAAAAAGCCAAACAGAATGAATGAGGTGTTTTTTTTTTTTTTGTAGTTTCTTACTATTATTTTCAAAATAATACTAACTTCTATTGCTGCTACTTAATTTTTAAGAAACATTTATCAAGAAAACCAACTAGCTGAGCTTTGTTAATGATTGATAACTATTTTATAAATGAATAGCTTTGCTCTTAAAAATAAAAATAAAAATAAAAATAAGTAGCTTTGTAGTTTAGAAGGTATCCAAAGAGCAACTCCCAGTAGGCTCTCAGTTCCAACCTAAGGTTTTGGATTATGTATAAATTCTTGTATAACTTTTTCTATGCCCGTGAAAAGGACAATGATTCACATGCTGAAATACTTTAAAAAATATACTTGAATATGCTTTCATTTTTATGTTGATGAATGATGGAGGAACATGGAAAGGATGGTGTAACTCCTCTGCAGCCTACTGGTTTATTGTTTTATTTCATGCTTATAGTTTCCTGACTTTCAGGGGCCTTCTCTTGCTGTAATGGTAAATACTTGCACTTTGTAACCACAATGATACGAGTTTTAAGAATTCTATTTCACATGAACAGCAAAGTGTGAGACTCTCAAAGCTGAGACTCTGGATCTCATTTTGGTGGGACTATATTTAAATAGTAACCATAATAGTTTCAACACCTTTATTATGTTGCACGGAAATGTGAATTATTCTATTTCCATTAACCGAAGAAACTTTTTTATGGTGGTGCAGTCTTACATATCTGAATAAATTCCCATGAAAACAATATATAAGTTTTCTTTTTGATGTTATTTGAGCATATAATTGAAAGTACATATCAAACCTGTATAGTATCTGTACTTTCTACTGTTTCAGTGCTTTCTAATATGTTAACATAAAATTTTGCAGTGCTTCTTGACTGGTGTAAAGGGATTCCAATATAAGCAGAGGACGACATATGAGCTTCAGGTTTATGTTGATGATGGCAGCCTCATTTCTGAGATCCTAATTGATCACAATGTGAGTTCCAAGTTGGAGTTTTACCTTTTGATGATACGAGGTTAATTTTTTTTATAGTTTTACCAGTCATTTGTACTTTCAGGTAGTGCTGAAAGGAATAGGTTGTTCTCCTGTGGAGGTTACCTCTGCTCTTTCTTCGTCAGATAAAAAGAGAGCTGGTGAAATGAAGGAGACCCTGAGACAGTTTCAGATGTTCTTAGTGAATTTTGAGGTATTATATGTTAAACCTTTAATTATTTATGAATTTGAGCTTCATTGAAGAATCAGTCAAGTTCTTTTCATAGGAAGACTTCAATGTTCTTTGAATGTCATATTGTTGAATTTTTAGGCATGGTTTATTTTAGTTTCACTCAATCTGGAAATACCTTGGTCCAGGGAACAATGCTCATAGAGATAAATGGAGCCTCTAAACTTCCTGTTGCTCTTGAGATGAACCAAGGCTGTCCTCCTTCTGATGCATGGTTGCTTATGAGAAGACTGAAGTCCTTTTCTTCTTCCCTAGCACCACAGCATTCCTCCATGGGACCTATTGATATATCACCGTAATGGCTTCACATGTGATGATGCTTAAAGGGAAATGAAAGTTGATTATGATCGAATTTTTTTGCTGCCTTTTCTGGTTAAAGGAGGAACCTTCTCTCAGCATGGTTATGCAGATTCCTAGATCATATTCGTGCTCACTCACCAGGCACCTATAAGATAGCCTGAAATTTTTTGCAGCGACTGGGAAAATCATGGTCTCGCCTGATATCATCGATTGAGATTATTTGCCACATGTATATATGGCTGAGAAGGTGAATGTTGCTGACACTTTACCAGGCATGATATTGCATCATGTGGTTTTCATGAGACTTGTGTTTTGCTGCTGATCTTCTCAAAGATGGTCATCACATTAAGTCATTTGTTTATGAATGGGTGAAACTATGAACTGGAGATTTGCCAATTGTGCCCAGAAGAGATGTACATGAAATCTCATCTTTGTAAAAATGCAAAGCCACTCATATCTAAGGGAGGGGAGAGGATTATCCGAATATTAACGAGACAAGGAGAAGCCACTGTTTGCTTCATTAACTTTTAGTCGAGGTACACTCACGCAACTCCATTAACTTTCCTTTTGCTCTTATTTTCTAAGGCTCTCGGATTTCTTTTTGGGTTTTCTTAGCATAACTCCTCACATTCTCTGTAACATGCCATATTTGTAAGTGGATATAAATTTCTGTAAAATTATCATAGATTTCCAGTAAAGTTCAACCGTTGCTCTAAAATAAATCATTCATGATATCCCCATAAATTTATCACTTATTTCTTGAGACAGATACATAATTTCTAGACTGGCATTATGCAATACAAGACTAGTTAAGGAAACTTCTATGATACAACCATACATGATGCAAGAAGCTTCCGTTATGGATTCAGGGCATAAGGTTAAAATGTTATAGATGCAAGACCGACCTTCATTTAGTTACTAGATGGAGGATCTTCTCAGTACTTCTCTCAACTCCTATCTGTTGTAGATTGATCTTGTCAAGATTAAAAATAAACGGTTGCTCCACTCTACTATATCAGGGAAAAAGTATCTGAAATAAATTATGGAACGGTACCAAGCTGGTTCAACCAGGTATTTCTCTCCTCGGCATGCACCATCTACAATTGCTTTGGCACACTCTGTGGTAGACTCCGCTGGCATCGGATTTATCATTGCCTAACAAGCAATTCAATCCTGTTATAAGTGGAAGCATAAAGTTGAAGACGAATTTTAACTACATAAATGGGTATGGAAATTTACCCTTCACATTTCTTCATCTAATTCCAATTTGCCTTGCTGGTTTAGGAATTTTTTTTGTGTCATTTCTGACTTGATCAATCCAGGAATAACAATTGTTATTCCGATCTCTGATCCTAATTCTACCCTCTGTCTCATACATGCTATACACTGCTTTACTTGCCTATAAACATTGTGAAAACAGAATGGATATTAATTGAAGTAACAGACAGATTTGAAAGATGTAGATGGAAAATCTTACACTATAGGCTTAGTCTTGGGATAGGTAGAAATGCGGCAACTGAAGCAATTACTACGATCCTTCTATTTTTCCTTTTTAAGTGCGGAATTGCAAAGTAGGTACAATACACTGAGCCCCAGAAGTTTATGTCCTCTACGAAATGAAAAATTAGCATAGAAAATGCATGGAGACATGAGTTTTGATGGGATCCCATTCCTTGTTCATCTGAAAAATGGGAGGGTCGATTTAAGGGTTTGTACTTTGAATGCCATGGCTGGTGCAAAAGGAGTGACATCATGGGCGTTTTCGAACACGCCCACTGTTGCAACCCCAGCGTTGGCCACCAGATGATCCACTGTTAGCAAAGAAAACCCATCAAGAGTTTATCATTTTAGTGCATTTGAGTTCCCAAAGCGAATCGGAAATCGATTGATACTGCTAGCTCAGATCATCTTGGATGGTCTACTAACAGTGACCAAAGTGCTTCACTGTTGCATCTATAAATCTTTCACAATCTTCGTCCTTGGTAACATCTCCAGGGATAAAAATAGCTTCAGGGGTTCCAATCAGCTCAGCCATGGCAGCGACTTGTATCAGACGTTCCTTTCTTCTTGCAACAAGGGCTATACAAGCTCCTCTCCCAGCATGCTCAAATGCTATGCTAGAGACTTCCATCTAGTAGCAGATTATATGGACTTGATGTAGGTTTGATTTGGAGGAACTTTGATCATGGAGTGATCATGAAAGTGCTGATATGCAGGAGCTGTAATTTGATTAACATTTCCGACTAGATGGGAGAGGTCCAAAACTCAAGCTTTTGGTTTTCTTTTTTGACTGTATGACAAGCTACAGTATTGGAAGCAGGAATTATTATCGCAAGAGAGAAAGGAGGTTTACTTATAAACCAAAAAAATATTGTTGTCGTGTTTCGAACTCCCTTCGAGTTTCTCCTCAAAGATTGACAGCCTTATTAAAGCTGGTTTTGGTGGGACAAATCACTGGAGGATAGGAAGATATATCGAAAGAGTTGGAATGTCCTTACTCCTTACCAAGTCCAAGCAAGAAGGTAGCATGTTTCATGGAAATGGAGTCTTTAAACAACACACCATTTGATCCTGTCACAAGCTTTATTCATAGTCTAGTTTCTTTTTACTCGAAACAGAACAAACAAAGTAGTAAACGTGGAATATCTCGGCAGAAATTTGAGTGAAAAATTCAAAATAACCTGAGATGCGAGATGAAATTTATTCCATTATATTCTGTGTTTTTTTTTTATATGATATGAGATATACCGGTTATTCTAACCGGAATAGAATGAAATTATCAAACATTCTGAATTTTCAGAGGAATAAAAAAATGAAACAGAGTCACTGCTTCAGATCTGGAATTAAAGCTGAAATGCGCAAGGCATATTTGACGCCTGTTAAGTGAGATACAGAAGCTCATGCTAGTTGCTCTTCTTGGAACTCTTAGCAACCAATATCCTGTGGAACCACCACTCCAGAACTTCAGGGCAAAGGACTTTTATCAGAAACGTAATCCTTGCCCAAGACGGCTCTACCAAGTACCTGTCTCCTCGACAAGCACTGTCCACGATTGCTTTAGCACACCTTTCGGTCGACTCGGCCAGAACAAAGTCCATTTGACCCTGTTTAAAAAAAATTGTTAGAAAATCAAATTGTGCGGACGAATTAATGTAGGTAAAACTTGGACCTATTATACATTCATATATTTATATATATATATATATATATATATATATCACATATTTTTTCCTAGATTGAATTCATGGTGAAATTCCATTACCAAAAAAAAAAAAAATATCATGCAAGGATTCAGAAGTACACAGAGGAGCATTCATATGTTATTTGTCCGTTTAGTTCCTTCAGAAATACCTTTGATAAAAAATCGCCTTGGGTCATTTCTGACTCAACCACACCAGGAGTGACGATTGTTATTCTAATATCCGAACCAAATTCAGCACGTAGTGTCTCATAAAAACTTGTTATGGCTGCTTTGCTTGCCTGATGCCATTATAATATTGATTAGTTACTCTAAAAATGACTGACTGGGTGCAACATATTAATTTCAAGGACATTTCTTACAGAATAGAAGCTCATCCTAGGCACTGAGCACCATCCAGCAATTGAAGAAATCCCTACAATCCTCCCTTTACTTTTTCTTAGGTGTGGAATAGCGAAATGGGAGGCGTATACGGAACCCCAGAAATTTGTGTTCTGCAAAAGGCACCAAAATGGATCCTTTCAGAAAATATTCTGGCATGGAAAAATGTCGAAACATGAATAGCTTTGAACCTTTAAGTTGGTAAGTAAGTAATTCCCAGATCACACCCTACTTTAAAATTTTAGAGGTATACTTAATTTTCCTATTTCTAAATGACCTTATATTTTAGTTGCAGTTGTGTAACGGCGCATGTTAGGAACCAAGAAATGTCAACGGTTGCGGTAAAAAAAACATACCATAATTGTTGCAAAATCTGATATTTGCTTGCAATCCTCAAACATGTCAATTTGAGCAACACCAGCATTGTTCACCAGATGATCCACTATTGCATAAACCCGGTGAGTCATAGTAAAACAACGACTTGTATGAAAAACCTTGCACGTAAACTCAATCTGAAAGAAGATAAAAGATCCTTACACTTGCCAAAATGATTCATTGCCTCATTAACAAACCGCTCACAGTCTTCAACCTTCGAAATGTCAGTGGCGATGACTATAACATCCGGTGACCCCAGCTCCCGGGCCTTATCAGCTACTGCTCGAAGACGCTCCTCTCTTCTAGCAGAGAGGGCTAAACAGGCTCCTCTCCTAGCATACTCGTATGCAAGATACTTACAAAAACCACAAAATACAGTTAGAGAATACAGTTAGAGCATTAAACAAGCAGTATCCCAGTAATAATGGTAACAATATTCCAAATCTTTAGTCTGCAAAATATGATAGACATTTACTTCTGTGCAGAGAACGTATACCAACCTCGCCAATGCCTGAAGATGCACCGGTGATTAGAACTACTTTTCCTGCCACCTTTTCGCTATTTATTGATCTTTTTATGCGACTTATAAACTTGGAAACAAGAAAATACGGAAAGAAGAGAAGTAGCAGAATCAATGTTATAGGAGGAAGTACAATGTTCAGGACCTTGTGAATCAAATCCATGCTGTGGTTCGGTAAGGTCGGAGAGAAAAGACCAAAACACAGTAATTTCTGTTTCTTGTGTAGCTGAGCTCAGGTTCACGAAAATATTCGTCCTGGCCGTGGTTGCTCTGTATAAATATATAATAACAACATTTCCCTTCAAAATAATAAGCATATATCTCCAAATGATTTTAAAAAAGGCAAGAGGAATTTAATGCCGATCCCAAAATTTGAATTCAAACCTCCTGTTCAGATATCAATAATATAATTTCCTAACATCGCTGATATTTGTCAAAAATGTAGCTGTTGCCTATCTATCTATCTATAAAAGCGCGCTCCTCCATATCTAGGAAAAGCAATAAAAATAAAAGCAATAATTATATTTTATTTGAAAATATATTAATTTTTTTTAAATTTATTTTTAATATTAACACATTAAAACAATTTAAAAATAAAAAAAATAAGTATATCTCCTAGATAATGTTAAAAAAGGCAAGGGATTTGATGTAGATCCCAACCTCCTGGGAATGTTGAAAACTCAAGTTTTTATTCTTTCATATTCAACATTTTTAAATTTTGCATGCAAGGCTCTTATAATCCAACAAGGATTCTAAACATAAACCACTAAGTAATTTTTCTGAGCTTCATAAACGACTCTAATTTGATGGTATCTTCTTCTATATTTTCTTTGCAAAGGGTATATTGGTTTTCAAAATCCTACAATTGTATATAACTTGAAATATATTTTTAAATTGATTTTAATTCAATAATCTATGAATTACTGAAACCAGATCTTCTGAGACAAATTTTGCTATGCAGAGAATTTCTTGCTTTTGTTGGTAAGAGGTCAAAATATTAGCAAATACTGAACCGAACTGGTTTTTTTTCCGATTTGTTTCGGTTTGGATTCTGTTCGGTTTTTTCGATTTTAAGTTTATAAAACCGAAACTGAACCGAACTGGTTGGTTTTTTAAAAATTTTAATTGGTTTAATCGGTTTTTTTTTACGGTTAAGTTTTTTCGGTTATTTTTTTTTCCAGTTTTTTTGGTTTTTTGGTTTTTTTAATCACCCCTAATTTGATTGATGGCTAAAATACTTGTGGTTTCAATTCCTCATTGCATCCATCTTTATTTCTCCAACTAAGGTATTTTTTAAGCAAATTAGAGTCTATTTTTCCCCGCGAACAAATAGTAAACTAATT
>Ga0307515_10020550_pt1 | contig 11768 bp, 9 predicted proteins | sample 17_EM_MG_FD_194513 | JGI IMG/M metagenome (GOLD analysis project Ga0307515, IMG submission 194513) | Populus trichocarpa ectomycorrhiza microbial communities from riparian zone in the Pacific Northwest, United States - 17_EM | ecosystem: Host-associated > Plants > Roots > Unclassified | place...
AATCAGACTTGGAGTCTCGCCCGCTATCAGCAATTCCTGTCTGAAGTGACTGGTTTAACGCCGCAAAGGTTTTTCGATACCGGGGGTATCGACCGCACTTACCTTCCCGATGCTTGGCTTACTCCGAACAGCGATCCGAACGTTGTCGGGAAGTACTTCGACCTGTCCGATTTCAATCACGGCCACCTCTACCAGGCAGTCGGCAGTGACGGCAACCTCTACGAACAGTCGCCGAGTTTTGATATCGAAGAGACGATCAGTGCGGTCTATCTGAAGGCCAACTTCCAGACCGAGGTGCTGGAAAGATCGTTGACCGGCAACTTTGGTGTGCGTTACGTGCAGACCCAGGACACCGCCACCGGAACGAATGAGATTCGTCAGCGCCTACCGGGTCCTAATGGGACTTTCATTGACCAAACCCTCGGCACGCAGATCATCTCAATCGACAATCAGTACCACGACATCCTGCCGAGCGTGAATGCCAATGTGGAGATTGCCGATAACGTATTTACCCGCATTGGCTGGGCAAAAGTCATGGCTCGACCGCGGCGCGCTGATCTGGTACCCAATTCCAGTTGCCTTTACGACCTCACCGGCGCGGGCCCGGGTTCTGGCGGCACTGAGCTCGATGATTGCTCTGCGGGGAATCCGGACCTGAAGCCCTATCGCGCCGATCAGTATGACTTGAATGTCAGCTGGTATCCGAACCGCGATACTTTGCTGAGTGGGGGTCTATTTTATAAGGACATCAAAACATACATTTTGGGGCGTACGCTGGTGCGCGGCGTGGATCTATTCCACGACGGTCGTCTTTTCGATGTCACACAGCCGATCAATGGCGCGGGCGCCAAGATGCAAGGCGTTGAGCTGTCCGCGCAGACGGCGTTTACCTTTTTGCCGGCTCCGTTTGCGGGCTTCGGTGGGTTCGTGAATTACACACTCAGTGATGCCAAGAACGTTGGGCTCTACAATATGCTGAGCGGCGAAGAGCTGCCTTTCCCGAGCCTTTCACGTCACAGCTACAACGTGACGCTCTATTACGATCAAGGACCGTTGAACGTTCGATTCGCCTTCAACTCTCGCGGCAAGTGGTTGTTCTCGGCGTCGGAGCGCAGTGGGAATCCGACATTTCGCGATGCCACGGGCTATCTGGACGGCAAAGCGACCTTTCGCATCCCCGATAGCGGCTGGTCCTTTTTCGTGGAAGGTAAGAACCTTACGGGCGAGATTGAGCGGACCACTGCCGGTGATCTTCGTTTGACGGACATGTCCTACTCAGGCAAGCGCTACTACGTGGGTGCCAGTTTTCAGTCTCAGTAAGGCGTGCCGCTGCAGGTTTGGCCCCGCAGGCTCGCATCAAAAACAGCGGTATGAATGCAGGATGAGTGAGTCGCTGGATACGTGGTTCGCGCGCGAGATCTTGCCGCTCGAGAAAGCACTGCTGGGTTATCTGGCGCGAATGTGGCCGCACCGCGACGAGATTCACGATCTGCGGCAGGAGATCTATGTACGAGTGTACGAGGCCGCGGCAAAAGCTCGACCGCTCTCGCCAAAATCATTCATGTTCACCATCGCCCGGAACTTGATGGCGGACCGCATTCGGCGCAGTCGCGTCGTTTCCATTGAGGCGACTGCGGATTTTGAGTCCTTAAACGTCCTGGTAGATGAGATTTCGCCGGAGCGCTGCGAGAGTGCGCGGCAGGAGCTGAGCCTGCTCGCTCAAGCTCTCGATTGCCTCCCGCCACAGTGTCGCAAGATTGTTTGGATGCGAAAGGTGGAAGGGATCTCGCAGAAGCAAGTCGCCGAGCGACTCGGAATTACCGAGGGCGCCGTTGAAAAGCAGATCGCGAAGGGCATTCGGCTGCTGGCGCGTTCGTTGTTCGGCAGCGATACACGAGAGTTCGACGCAGAGATGTCTTTGAAAGTGCAGGAAGATGCGTATGAAGAGCAGCGCTCAGACTGAAGCGCTCGCGACCGCGTGGCTTGCTCGACGCGACTCGGGCCACTTCTCCGCCGCGGAGGAAGCGGAGCTCGCCGAGTGGCTGCAGGCATCCACTGCCAATCGTGTTGCCTTCATTCGCCTTGAGGCTGCCTGGCAGCAGGCAAACCGACTCAAAGTGTTGGGTTCGGGTGTGAGCCCAGGTCATGTGCCGCCTCCCGATGCATGGCGACATTCGCCGTACTTTGCCGGCTTGCGGGGTGCGGCGGCTGTAGCAGAGCCCACGAGTTGCGCTGACAGATCGCACGATGCCGGTCTATTGAAGCGGTCTGCTTCACGTGCAGTGCGCCCATATACCTCGCGCCGAGTCTTCAAAGCAATGGTGGCCGGCCTATTGCTCGTTCTGACCGCGAGCAGCGCCTGGATTTATTGGCCTCGCGGTCCCGTTTATCGGACGGAAGTAGGTGTAGCGGCCGCAGTTCCCATGGTGGATGGTTCCAAAGTGACGCTCAACACCAACAGCAAAGTCCGGATCGCAGTTTCCGAGACGGAGCGCCGCGTTGAGCTGGAGCAGGGCGAGGCCTTCTTTGAAGTCGCTAGCGATGCCAGGCGGCCATTTGTTGTGAGCACCGGGTCGCTACAAGTCGTCGCGACGGGAACTAAATTCGCCGTGCGCCGTGAGGCCGATCAGTTTCGCGTTGTGGTTACTGAAGGTCGTGTGCGAGTGGAGAAGAGAGAAGGGGGTCGCGAGGTGCCTCTTGCGCAGATTTCCGCCGGAGGCATTGCCTACACGCGGGGCGATGGTGTCTTGATGCAGGAGCAGCCGTTAGCGCGCGTGGAAGAAGCTTTGAGCTGGCGCAATGGATTCGTCGTTTTTCATCAAACCACGCTTGCCGAGGCTGTTGCCGAGCTCAACCGCTATAACACTCGCAAAATCGTGATCAAGGATCCGGCCATCGCGGCCATCCGCATCAGCGGCAATTTCCGCGCTGCGAACGGTGATGCATTTGCTCGGCTGCTCGAAGACGGGTTTCCGATCCGGGCTGAGTTAAGCGATACGCGGATTATTCTCCGCTCGGAGTAAGACAACTCTGAATATTTTTGGCTGTGCGGGGGCTCGCCAAGTGATACCGCGCCCGGCGTCGAGCCCATCCATCAATGCTGCCGACACCGCTGACGGCTAAGAAATAGTGACAGCTAAGTGCACGCTCCCATCATTCACCGTGCGCGTCATCGAGCGAGCAAAGTCTTGAATGTGATGAGTGAACTCATCGTGCGTGCGGCCGTCGTTTAGCTCGACCCAGTTGAACTTCGCGGTGAACTGGGGTTGATTGAGAGCCGGTTGGAAAGTGATATTCATATCTCTCGGGCCGCGACAGATAATTTCCTCGACTCGCTTTACATGTGCGTGGCATTTGTAGCCGTTACCGTCGGCAGTCTTCCAGAAAGACTTAAGAATTTTTTGCCGCGCAGAGGGGGTTAAGTGCCACGTATCCTGCTGCGGCTGAAGCCGGTATGAAATGGTGACAGTTGCATAGTCGCCCTTGACGCACCCCGCCAGGATCAACGCAATGCCGACTATGATTGCAAAACACCCCTGGGCTCGACTCATGTTCGATCTCGAATCCGTCGTGGGAGGCTATCTTATCGTTCCTGACAACTCATGATACGCGACCTCAGGCCGTCAGCGAGATGGCTGAAGTCGCGAACGGTGCTTAGCAGTTTGCGCACGGCTTGGTGGAGACAAAATGCGACTCGGTGCACGAGCACCGGTGCGTCGCTTTCAAGCTTCGCCAGCTAACACTTGTCGTCGCGCCGCGAAGAACAACGCCAATCCGATGATGAGCAGCACCCCCTCGACCGTGCCGATGCTGAGCAGAACCGTGCTCACTGGCCAAAATTTCCAGATGCTGAGAATGCGATAGGGAACGATGGGCACGTACAGGCACACGGCCAGCACCAGTCCTGCCCGGCGATGCGAGTCCGATCGGGCGGCCCAGATGAAGAATGCGGCGAGACCGAATTGGAAGCCGCCATACACCACGAGATATTCAGAGCGGGCTGCGTTGGCCATGACTTCAAAGCCGAGCGCTGCCGCCGTTTTCCAAGGGCTGAGCGTTTGCCATACCGCGAAGAACGAATACATCGCAGCGTTCATATACAGGTAGACGGCGGTCGCGTTTCTGTTCATGGGAATGCCAGGCGAAGGGCTCGATCGGGCTGTCATTTCAGCTTATCGTTTTTTACGCGCGGCGACAGGGCGCGGATTCAGCCGCACCGGACCCGTGGATAGCTAGAGCGCTGCGCCGGCGCGTATGCTGCTGGATATAGAGGGTTGCAACTGGAGCTTCGTGACCAACGACCCGAACTTCCTGGGCCGTGACACCGCGTTCATCGGCTACGCGAATCCGTAAGCCGCAAGGCGCGGTTGCGGACTCGCGGAATGCTCGCCAGGTCACGTTTATAATCGGTTCTCCATCTCGCTCAGCCACTTCTGCATATCGACGAGGCGATCAGGTGCATCCTCCCGAATCGCGTCGACAAACCGGTGTCGATTGCGATAGCTGCCCAGGATGAGAACTTTCTTTCCGGAATTGGCTCGCACCGTTTCACGAGCGAGCGCGACCATGTATCCGTCCCAGCGCTCCTGCACGTTTCGCAGCTCGCTGCCCACAACGCCGTACTGTGTTAGGTAATAGGAACGCGCCAAGTCTTCCGTAACACGGTCTTGCGTGTCGGCTGGCTTGCGCCAATAACGCTGTAATACGCTTGACAGAGATGACTGATAACTCGACCACCATTCAAACTGGCGCGGATCACGATGCTCGAATGCATCGAACGCGCGCGAGACTTGCTCCACAAGCGTCTCGAATTCGGCGCCGCCAGGTTCCATCGCAACACTCTTGATAGGCGTGTTTCGCAGTAACGGCCAGATCGCTCGAGGATACTCGGGGCGTCCCGGCGTCTCCTTGAAATCCTTCAGCTCATCGGGACGCACTTCGAGCACCAGGACATCCGGATCGATTGCTTCGATCACACGCCGCAAAGTCTTGTAGTCGAAGGATTGCTGATGCTCGTGCAGCGAATGGAGTGCGCCGACCACGTAAACACCCGCTGGCTTGATCGATATTGGCGCAGGTGCGGCCGCGCATTCGAGCGTGAAGGCGGTCATGGCGACGCAGGCGCAAATTAACGCCCACACTCTCCCGCCATAAGTTGCAATCCAGCTGTAAAAGTCTGCGCCAGAAATCCCTCGCATGCTCATCTCCGTGTCATCTCGCAAATTCAGGACTGAGCAGCAAGCTAATGACGGGGAAGAGCTTCGGTCTTGAACTAATGTGACACGTCGAGGCGCGCATACGCGTAATCCAGACTAAATGCGCGCGTGCTCAGATACTCGGTCGCCGTCATCCCTGCGATCTCGCGAAACTCGCGCGAGAAGTGCGACTGATCGGAATACTCGAGCGCATGTGCTACACGCGCGAGACTGGGCGCGGGCCGCTGGTTGAGCGCCTTCAAGGCGGCATGAAAACGCACGATCTGCGACCAGCGGCTCGGGCCGAAGCCCGTGATATGCACCATGCGCCTGTGCAGATGCTTGCGGCTCCAGCCGATTTCTCTAGAAAGGGCCGTGACACCGAGCGTGCCTTGAGTCGTATCGATGCGGCTTAGCGCATAGTTCATTGTGGCGTCCCAGCGAGTCAGCGCCGCGGCGCGCTCGATGAGAAAACGGCCGAGCAATTGGATGCGACAATGCGCGCTCGAGGCGTCGTGCATCTGTGAGATGAGATCTCGCGCAGTCACTCCGAGCATGTCCTCGAGCGGCACGATGCGATTCATCAGCTCTCGAGGCGACACGCCTAGTGCACGATAGGCACCTTCAGCCGTGAGTTGCGCGAAACAAAACCAGGCGCGCCTGCCGGAGGCGGTGATGATCGAATGATCATGCAGCCCGCTGACCCATGCGCTGCCGAGACTGTGCCGTCTCTCAAGCCGGCTGGGTTCGAGCCAGTCACGCTCGCCACCCAAATTCACGATCACTGCAACATCCCCGCGCGGCAGCTCGCGCTCGACTATGGGCGGACACAGGCCGTCCAGCTCCGATACTCGCGGCATCCAGCGGGAAAACTCGGGTCGCACGACGCCGGTCATGCACTTCAATGATGAATCCGCGCCAGCATGCTCGCCGGAAAGGATTCTGGTGAACAGCGGCTCGAAAATCATTGCTTGTCTGCGCGCCTTCGGTCGGCTTGAGTTGCTGTCGGGTGGATTGCACGGCCCCGCAGCCGTGCCGATGCCATTGCAGGAGAGGACTCGAAGGTCGAGTGTAACTGAATCCCACGCTCGCCCAGGGCGGAGTCACTGTCACGGCACTCAATGTGGAGTCTCGCAGTGGGTCTATTTGCCCCCGCGTTTACCCTCGATATGAGCACTGGCTTTCCTCCGGAGCAAATCCTCAGCGACGCGATTACGACATCCGAAGCAGAACACTCTTGAGCGAGCCCATGGCGGTCTCGCTCTTGTCGCTCGAAAGCTCCGCGACCTCCCGCAGCACCGGCCCCGTATCAACGCCGGCAGCTAGCGCTTCCTTGTACACGTCGTTCAAGTAGAGCAGCGTGTCCCTAAAATCCGCGGATTGATCTCTCACAGAGATCAGCAACAGATGCCGGCGAAATCCCCTCGCAGTGGTCGGTGAGGAAGCCACGCCCGTCGCCCAGGAAAATGCGGAATTCTTGGCGAACAGCTTGCGCAGGGACGCTCGCATCGAATCATCACCCGTGGCGTAAGCTTCCAGAATATCTTCGAGTGTCGATTCGGCCTCTTTGCGGACTCCCGCAGCATCTAAAGCACGAGGCCCGTTTCGGAGTTTCTCCTCCCAATGCGGATCGTTCGTATCGACGGGACAGTCGGCAATCGGCTTCAGCTTCTTGTTCAAAGCGGCAATCCTGGCGCGCGCCGACTTGATGCCTCGCTTAACCACGGGATTCCTGCAGCATAGACTGGCACCAGAACGTCATTCACGGATTGAGATCGTGCCCAAAATCCGCGTTGAGCAAAAGATCCCGATTCTACAGCGGCACCAGCACAGTCATCGACCCGTCCAGCGTCGGCACCAACGCTCAATCCGCGTGAACAGCGCTCTGCGACTGACTACAACGTCATAGCGCTGCCCCCCGGAACGCGATATTTTTCAGCTCGTGAGCGGGGATGCCCGGCGGCGCGATTGGCTCCGCGGTTCTAAACTAGCGCATTGCTATTCACGCCAGCCATTCATGGCCACTGGATCAACTTGTGAGCACGGGCCTCTATCGAATTTTGTGGACCGCTGTTGCGGCCCTTTCCGGCGCTGCAGTCATTGCAGCGGAAATTCCCGTCAAACTTAGTGTCGAGGTCGGGCGGCCTGGCCATGCCGTCAGCCCGCTGTTGCACGGGGTGTTTTTCGAAGACATCAACTATGCGGCGGACGGCGGTCTGTACGCGGAGCTTGTGCAGAACCGCTCTTTCGAACATGCAGATTCGTTTGTTGCATGGGGAATAGTTAATCGCGGCGGCGACGGCCAGGTGACCATCGAAACCTCCGACGCGCTGAATTCAAAGAATCCGCATTATGCGCGCCTCACTGTGCGCGATCCGGGAAAAGGTTTCGGTCTTGCCAACTACGGCTTTGGCGGCATGCCGATCACGGCCGGCGAAGATTACATCATCAGTGTGCGCGTGCGCGGCACGGCCAACTCGCCACTCATCGCAAGTCTGGAGGACGAAACAGGCAGAACGCTCGGCACGGCAAAGCTCGAAGGTATTGAGACGCGCTGGAAAAAGCTGGAGCTCTTGATCAACGCCTCCGGCCCAGCCACGGACGCGCGGCTCGTTGTGCTCGCGACAGCTCCCGGGCGCACCGATCTCGACGTGATTTCGCTGTTCCCAAAGAACACTTTCAAGCAGCGCCGCAACGGTTTGCGGGCGGATCTCGCTCAAAAGATCGCGGATTTGAAACCGGCCTTCATGCGCTTTCCCGGCGGCTGCATCGTTGAGGGTAAGGATCTGGCGAATCGCTACCAATGGAAGGACACCATCGGCGACATCGCCGAACGCCGCCAGAACTGGAACCGCTGGCAAGATGCAATCGAGAGCCGGCCGGCTCCGCAGTATTATCAGACCTACGGCTTGGGGTTCTTCGAATACTTTCAATTCATCGAAGACATCGGCGCCGAGCCTTTACCCATCGTCAACGTCGGCATGAGTTGCCAATATCAGAGCAAGGAGCTCGCACCGCTCGACAAGCTGGATTCCTATGTGCAAGACGCGCTCGATCTCATCGAGTTCGCGAATGGTCCCATCACTTCGAAGTGGGGCGCCAGGCGGACGGCGATGGGCCATCCTGCTTCATTCAACCTGAAGTATATCGGCATCGGGAACGAACAGTGGGGCGAAGAGTACTTCGAGCGGTACCCAGTCTTCGCCAAAGCGATACGCGCAAGATATCCAGACATTCATCTCGTGAGCGGCGCCGGGCCGGGAGTGGATGACAAGTCATGGCAACTAGCGTGGCGAAAATTCAGCAGCGGCATGCCCGCGCATGTTGTGGATGAGCATTACTATCGTCCGCCACAGTGGTTCTTGGAAAACGCCAATCGGTATGACCCTCAGTATCGAAATTGCCCTATTGAGAAAACTGCGTCGCCGGTCGGCGGCAGCTGTCCCAAGGTGTTCGCCGGCGAATTCGCGGCCCATGATACTGGCGACCGCAAGCCGAGTCTGCGTGCAGCGATAGCGGAAGCGGCGTTCATGACGGGCCTGCTTCGCAACAGTGATCACGTCGTCATGTCGTCTTACGCCCCGTTGCTGGCTCGTGCCGGCGCCACACAATGGACGCCGGATCTGATCTGGTTCGATAACACACGTGTTTATGGCACGGCGTCTTATTACGTGCAGGCGCTGTACAGTCACAATCGACCTGACGTCGTTCTTCCGGTCAAAGTCGAAGGGGCGCCGGTGTCAATGGATCTGCTGCCGCCACGCACGGTGGCGACATACGGGGCCGAGCCGCTGCCCCCATTCAAGCCGGAATTCATTCCCACGCTTTACGCGGCCGCAGGCCAAGATAAACGCGCGCGCGAGACCGTGCTGTTTCTGGCGAATCCCTTCGCTGAGCCTCGCGCAGTGACCATTGAGCTTCGCGGCGCCGGTGCCTTTGCGCCGCAGGCGCGGGCGTTTGTGCTAACGAGCGGCAATCCTGATGACGCGAACTCGTTTGAGAGCCCCAGCAACGTGACACCGCGCGAAGAAAGACTGGCATTGAGTAGCGCGACCTTCGAGCGCACGCTCGCACCGTATTCGTTCACGGTTCTCCGCATTCCTCAGCAATAAGCTCTGCGGACTCGCGGCTCGCCGATGACTGAGCGGGAATCGAGCCGCTTCAACACCTTCAAGTAATATCGAACAGCTGGCGTCGCAGCGCGCTTCTACGTGCCGCCGGTGTCGCGACGTGCCGGCATATTTGAACAGGGGCACTGCGACTAGCTTCCGCATCGAGTCTTGCCGATTTCATCCCCGCCACCCTTCGCGGTTGCAAATACAGCATGTGCACGCTCCAATGTTAAGAAGTGTGGTCGTTGATAAGTTCAATACTCCTCGCTCAGGAATTAGTATAAATATGATTAACGGATCGTGTCTGACGTACGTTCGGTGTTAATTTTTGACAACGGAACTGACGGCCAAGGGAGCTCGATGTCCGGTCATGGAAAGGGAGACGAGGGTGAGACGTAAAAAGACGTTAGGTCTATGTATATCTATTGCAGTGATCTCTTTGCCGCTGTCTTGGGTGTCGCGCGCCGACGACAGTTCGGTTGAAAGCTCAACGGTTCAACAACCTTCAGGCTGCTGTGCCCCAGGGAGTAAGAATTTTCCGATGGTGAACGCCAACTACGGCAACACCATGTATTCCGAGCTTCAAGGCATCACCAACCGCAACATCGGAAAATTGGGCGGCGCGTGGATGCTGCACGTCGATGGCGGGGCTGTAAGCGGCAATCAGCAATCAACGCCGGTTGTGGTAGATGGCATCATCTACGTGCAAAGCGCATCACAAAAGATTAGTGCCGTCGATGCGCGCACTGGCGTAGTTAAGTGGACATACGCCGGAGGCGGAGCGGTCGGATTTCTGCGAGGCGTGGCCGTCGCGCAGGGTAAAGTATTTGCCTCGCTGACCGGGCGGCGCGTAGTCGCGCTCGATCAGGCGACCGGCACGCCGCTCTGGCTGGTCACACTCGATAATGCGGAGTTTCCGGGCGGCACCACCCCCGCGGCTGTCGTGTACTACGATGGCTTGCTCTATGTCGGCACCGGCGGCGGTGACGCAGCGTATCGCGGTCGCGCGTATGCATTGAATGCGATCGATGGCAGCATCGCGTGGACTTTCTGGGGAACGGCCGCACCCGGTACCCTGGGCGGCGATACTTGGACAGGAGACTCCTGGCGCACGGGCGGCGCGGCACCGTGGATGCATCCGGCGGTCGATCCCGAATTGAATATTGTCTATTGGACGTTCGGCAATCCATTCCCCGTTATGGATGGTTCGACACGCGGCGGCGACAATCTGTACTCGGATTCTATCGTAGCGATGAACGCGCGTACCGGCGCGTACCTTTGGCACTATCAGACCGTCAAACACGATCTTTGGGACTACGACAACACGATGGCGCCCGTGTTGATGGATCTGCGGATTAACGGCAAGAAGCGCAAAGCCGTCGCGGTCGCGGGCAAGACCGGCTATCTCTACATTTTCGATCGCGTGACCGGTGAGCCGCTGCAAGGCGCCTGGAACCTGCCCGTGCCTCAGGAGCCGCGCCAGAAAACTGCGGCGACACAGCCGATTCCCGGCGGGGAACCGTTCGTGCCGCTCTGTCCGGATCCACGTATAGAGCCCTCGCTGCGGCCGGTTCCTAACTACGTCGTCGGCTGTTTGTTCACGCCGTTCTGGGATAAAACCACGATCGTCACTCCCGGAAGCGCCGGAGGCGCCGTCTGGTCCGCGGTGTCATTCAATCCTCAAACGGGGCTGGTGTACTTCGGAGCCGCCGTGGTCAATTCCGCGTGGACTGTTACAGGAAAATACCGGCCGATTGGCGAGTACCGCAGCGGAAGAATCGTCGCGATAGATCCAAGCACTAATCGCCTCGCCTGGCAGAAACACACCGACTGGGCGCTCTCGGCCGGCAACGGCATGCTGACGACAGCCGGTAATGTGATGTTCATTGGCCAGCCCGACGGATATCTCTTGGGTTACGACATCAACAATGGCCGGGAATTGTGGCGATTCCAAACCGGAGCGGGTGTGCATACCGCGCCGATCACTTACTCGATCAATGGTGAGCAGTACGTCGCGGTGTTTGCCGGTGGCAATAGCGTGATTTATGGCTCGCAGGCCGGCGATAACCTCTGGGCGTTCAAGTTAGGCGGCAAAGTGCCACAGGCCACTACGCTCACTACGCCGCCCGTACGACAGCCGATCCCCACGGTGGCTGTTGCCGGCAGCATTGTTGGAAACAAAGTGCTCTTAGGAAGAACGTCCGCCACAAGTGTCGAATCGACGGTCAACCAGAATGCGATTTATCCGCAAAATCTGGTGGTCCCTGTTGGAACGACGGTGACGTTCGTTAATCCGACAGATAGTGCGAACAATCATTGCGCGGATTCATTCTTTGAGTCCGAGTTCGATAGCGGTGTGCTTACGCCGGGAAAGGTGTTTTCACACACATTCAACACAGCGGGCGAGTTCTTTTATAACGACTGCGTGTGGCCGCACATTACCGGTAAGGTCGTAGTGCAG
>Ga0307515_10020551_pt1 | contig 11768 bp, 13 predicted proteins | sample 17_EM_MG_FD_194513 | JGI IMG/M metagenome (GOLD analysis project Ga0307515, IMG submission 194513) | Populus trichocarpa ectomycorrhiza microbial communities from riparian zone in the Pacific Northwest, United States - 17_EM | ecosystem: Host-associated > Plants > Roots > Unclassified | place...
GGGGGAAGTCGGTGAGGACGTCGTCGAGGCGGGGGATGAGGGTTTCGCCGTTGACGCGGATGGCGGCGAGGTCGGGCCAGGTGACGTCGGTGATTTTGCGGTTGTCGCCGGTGAGGCGGTGGAGGGTGTCGTCGTGGAAGAGGACGGGGATGCCGTCGGCGGAGACGTGTACGTCGGTTTCGATGTAGCGGTAGCCGGTTTCGACGGCTCGGGCCAGGGCGGTGCTGGAGTTCTCGTCGCCGTGCGCGGCTCCGCCGCGGTGGGCGAAGGCTATGGGGCGTGGCGTGTCGAGGTAGGCGTAGTTGCTGCGCCTCTGGACGGACATGCCTATGAGTATCCAGGTCTCGGCAAGTCGTGAATGGGCATGTCACGGTGGTGGTGGGTGGGTGTGTGAGGTCCGACCGCATGGCCGACCCGTCGGGGTGATGTCGGGAGGCAGTATGGTGTGCGGTCGGGGAAGGAGAAATCTCGCATGCGCGTGCTCGGCATTGACTTCGGTACCTCTAACACGGTGGCTATTTTGCGGATGCCCGATGGGCGGACGCGTCCGTTGCTGTTCGACGGGTCTCCTCTGCAGCCGTCGGCGGTGTATCTGGCGCCTGATGGGCGGATGCTCGTGGGGCGGGACGCTGAGCGCAACGCGCGTGTCGATCCGTCGCGTTTCGAGCCGAATCCGAAGCGTCGTATCGACGACGGTTCGGTGTTCCTGGGTGACCAGGAGATTCCGGTTCCGCGGTTGATGGCGTATGTGCTGGAGCAGATCCTGACCGAGGCTCGTCGTCAGATCGGCGGGCAGCCTGAGCATGTGCGTATGACGCACCCGGCGCGGTGGGGTGAGCGTCGTCGGTCGTTGCTGGTCGAGGCTGCGCATATCGCGGGGTTGCCGAAGCCGCAGTTGATTCCCGAGCCGGTGGGTGCGGCGTCGTATTTCGCGACGGTGCTGGGTACGTCGGTGCCGGTGGGTCGTTCGCTGGCGATCTACGACCTGGGTGGTGGGACGTTCGACGCGACGGTTGTGCGGCGTACGCAGACCGGGTTCGAGGTGTTGAGCGAGGAGGGCCTCAACGATGTCGGGGGTCTGGATTTCGATCACTCGATCGTTGAGCATTTGGGGCAGACGTATGCGCAGAGCGCGGCGGGTACGTGGCAGAAGCTGATCAATCCTGTCGATGACAAGGATCGCCGGTATCGGCGCATGCTCTATGAGGATGTGCGTGGTGCCAAGGAGATGTTGTCGCGTACGGCGAGTGCTGATATTCATCTGCCGGCGTTGGATGTGGATGCGCATTTGACGCGTGAGGAGTTCGAGTCTCTCGCGCGGCCGCATTTGGAGCGGACGGTGGCGTGCATGGGTCGCGCGATCGGTGCGGCGCGTTTGACGCCGAAGGATCTGGTGGGGATCTTCCTGGTCGGTGGTTCGAGTCGTATCCCGTTGGCGGCGCATCTGCTGCACAAGGAGATGGGTGTGGCGCCGCGGACGATCGAGCAGCCTGAGACGGTCGTCGTCGAGGGTGTTCTGGCTGTTGGTGGTGGGCCTGGTGGTGCGCCGTCGCGGCCGGTGGGGCCGCCGGTGTCGGGTCCTGCGCGTCCTGCGGTGATCCCGAATCGTCCGGTGTCGACGCCGCCGCAGGTCGCGCCGCGGCCTCCGGTGATGCAGCAGGCGCCGATTCAGCCGGTTCCGCCGCGTCCGCAGCCGGTGATGCGTCCGGCGCCGCAGCCTCCGCGGGTGGTGGCGCCTCCGCCGCAGCAGATGGTGCAGCGTCCGGCGATGAAGCCGTCGTCGAAGAAGGCGTGGCATCAGGAGCCGGCGGTGGTGGCCACGATCGTGGTCGCCGCGATCCTGGTGCTGGGGTTCATCGGCTTGTTGATCGTGGCGTTGAGAAACAACTAGGATCTAGGTATGGGAATGACGGCAGTGACAGACATGCGGGCGGCCCTGGGTTGGCCGTTCGCACGTCCCCGCGGCGCCTGACCGGCCCCGCGGCACGCGCGAGCTTTTCACGCACGACCGGCGCCTCCTTACTTGAGGGGGCGGTGTGTCGTGTTCGCGGCCCCAGGGCTGGTCTCCACGTCAACTTTCGACGTGGACAGGCCCGCCGTACGGTGTCCTCATCCTTTTTCACCGGCCGTCGCGGCCTGTCCCCACCTGCCTCGCGCATGCGCGGGGAGACGGGACCAACCGTGCACGGCCGAAACCTTGGCGCCGGTATGCGCCGACGCCTCTATTCCCAGAACTTCCTCCGCGACGCCGCGACCGTCGCCCGTGTCGTCGACGTCGCGGGCCTGACCGGCACCGAACTCGTCGTCGAGCCGGGTCCGGGGCCGGGTGCGCTCACCCGGCGCCTGGCCGAGCGGGCGAAGACCGTCGTGGCCTATGAACGCGACGCGCGCCTCGCCGACCGCCTCGCGCGGCGGGCCCCGCCGAACGTGACATGTGAACAGGCCGACTTCCGGGCGGTCGCGCCGCCTGGTGTGCCGTTCCACCTGGTCGGGAACATCCCGTTCTCGATCACCGCCGACATCGTCGCCTGGTGCCTCGCCGCGGCCGAGCTGTGTTCGGCCACGATGCTCACCCAGGCGGAGTACGCGCGCAAACGCACCGGGGGCTACCACCGGTGGACCCGCTTGACGGTGTCGACGTGGCCCGAGTACGACTGGACTTTCCACGGCGGGGTCGACAGGCGCGTGTTCGACCCGGTCCCGCGCGTCGACGGCGCCATCATGCGCCTGACCCGGCGCGACCGGCCTCTCATACCTGTGGCGCGTCTGCCGGAGTGGCGGCGCGGTGTCGAAGCCGGGTTCAGCGGGGTCGGCGGGAACCTCGCGGCGAGTCTGGCCCGCGTCCATCCGCGCAGGAAGGTCACCGCCGCGTTCAGGCGCGCCGGTATCGACCCGCGCGTACCGGTCGGGTACGTCTCGCCAGGTGACTGGCTGGCGTTGTTCGCGCACCTGTGACGGCACCGTGGGCGGGGACGACAGGTGTCCCCGCCCACACCCGGGTGGTAATGTACAACTCCCCACCCAACCCCTTACCTAAGTGTGGTCGGCATGCAACACCGCGCCCTCGGGAACAGCGGCCTCCAGGTCAGCGCCATCACCTTCGGAAACTGGCTCACCGGCGGGAAACCCGAAGACGCCGCCGCGTGCATCCGCGCCGCCCTCGACGCCGGTATCACCACCTTCGACACCGCCGACGTCTACGGCGCACCCGAGTACGGCGCCGGTGAACGCGTCCTCGGCGACGCCCTGGCCGCACAGCGCCGCGAAGGCCTCGTCATCGCCACCAAGGTGTGCCTGCCCACCGGGCCGGGAAGAAACGACCGCGGCCTGTCCCGCAAGCACATCATGGAGAGCTGCGCGGCGTCCCTCACCCGCCTGCGCACCGACCACATCGACCTCTACCAGGCCCACCGCCACGACCCCGGCACCCCGCTCGAAGAGTCCATGAGCGCCTTCGCCGACCTGCACCGCCACGGCAAGATCGGCTACCTCGGCGTCTCCGAGTGGACCGCCCCGCAGATCCGCCGGGCCCACGCCCTCGCCCGCGAACTGCGCATCCCGCTGGTCGCCTCACAGCCCCAGTACTCGATGCTCTGGCGCGTCGTCGACGCCGAGGTCACCCCCGCCTGCGCCGAACTGGGCATCTCCCACATCGTCTTCTCGCCCCTCGCGCAAGGCGTCCTCGCCGGCCGCTACCGCCCCGGCCAGACCGCTCCCGGCGACAGCCGCGCCAACCAGGAACGCGGCGGCAGGTTCGTCGGCCGCTACATGTCGGACGCCGTCTTGACCGCCGTGGAACGCCTGCGCCCGATCGCCGCGGAACTCGACGCGACCCTCGCCCAGCTCGCCCTCGCCTGGGTCCTCCGCAACCCGCAGGTCGCCTCCGCCATCACCGGCGCGTCCAGGCCCGCCCAGATCGCCGACAACGTCAAAGCCCTCGACCTCACCCTCGACGACGAGACCATGAAACGCATCGACGAGGCCCTCACCGACCCCGAACACGGCGACCTCGTCGAACGCGACCCCGCCAAGATCGCCAAACCCTTCGACGTCATGCCCGCCTGGCGCAGGTGACCACCGCGACCGCGCCCACGCGCGGGCACCCCGCCGGCACCGACGCGACATCGGCCGCGGCCGACTTCAGGCCGACCGTCCTCGTGCCCCCTGCCGTCGCCGAACACGACATCACCGGCCACACCGAAGCTATCGCCACCGACCTCGCCGCGAGCGCGCTCCTCGCCTCCGCTCCGACACCCTTCCAACCCGCTACGGCCACCGGACCCGCCGTCGGCGAGCGCCCCGGGTTCGTCCAGGTCGGCGGGGGTGCGTTCGTGTCGTGGTGGGGGAGGGGGCGGTGAATCCGGTTGTGCGGGCGGTTCGTGCGGCTGCTCCGGATGTGAGTCCTCTGCGGGATTCGGCGCCGTACCGGCGGTTGTTCGGGGGGCAGGTGATCTCGCTTGTGGGTGCGCAGATCACGCAGGTCGCGGTGCCGTTGCAGGTCTGGGAGGCGACTCATTCCGCGTTGGCGGTGAGCATGCTGGGTGTGGCCGGGCTGGTGCCGTTGATCGTGTTCGGGCTTTATGGCGGTGCGATCGCCGATGCCGTCGATCGCCGCAAGCTCGCGCTGGCCACGGGTGCGGTGATGCTTTTGGTCAGTGTGGTGCTGCTGATTCAGTCGGCGGCGGGCGGGACTCGTCTGTGGGTGCTGTTCGCGTGTGTGGCGGTGCAGGCGGGTGCCTCGGCGGTCGATTCGCCGACGCGGTCGGCGATCCTGCCGCAGTTGGTGGGTACGGCGAAGCTGGCCGCTGCGAACAATCTGCGGCAGGCCGGGTTCCAGTTCGGGGTGATCGTCGGGCCTCTCATCGCCGGTGTGGTCGTCGGGATGGGCGGTTATGCGCTGGCGTACGCGCTTGATGTCGTGTCGTTCGCGGCGGTGTTCTATTCCGTGCTGCGTCTTCCGGCGCTGCCGCCTGGGGACGGGGGTAGGCGTGCCGGGTTCGCGTCGGTCATGGAGGGTCTGCGCTTCCTTGCCGGGAACCGGACCCTGCTGATGACGTTCCTCGTCGACATCAACGCGATGGTGTTCGCCGCTCCGCGCGCGTTGTTCCCCGCGCTTGCCTACGGTGTGTACCACGGTGACGCGACCACCGCCGGGCTGCTCTATGCCGCTCCGGCGGTCGGGGCGTTCGCGGTGACTCTCGTCGGTGGTGCCGTCGCCCGCGTCAACCGTCAGGGTCTCGGTGTGATCGTCTCGATCGCGATCTGGGGTGCGGCGATCGCGCTTCTCGGTGTGAGCGACATCTTGTGGATCGGGTTGGCGGCGTTGTTCATCGCCGGAGCCGCCGATACCGTCAGTGCCATCTACCGGTCCACGATGCTTCAGGCCGGGACGCCGTCGGGGATGCAGGGGCGTTTGCAGGGCGCGCACATCGTCGTCGTCACGGGTGGGCCTCGCCTGGGTGACGTCCGCACGGGTGTCACGGCGGGCGTGTTCGGCACTGGTGCGTCCCTCGTGTCCGGTGGTCTCGTCTGCGTCGCGGGGATCATCGCCTTGGCGTTGATGGTCCCGTCTTTCGCGCGCTACGACGCCCGGGCCCCTTTGCGGGAACAGGCCCGCGAGGACGTGCCGCCACAGTAGCGTCACCCCCTGGGGAAGTCGAGGGGGGACCGGTATGGCACTGCACCACGTCACCAGCGGCCGCGATGAGGGCTTCGACGACATCTACTCGGGTCTGCTCAGCCAGCGGCCCCTGCCCAAGTACCGCCTCCCGGAGGGCCCTAACGACCCCCGTGCGGTCCATCAGCTGCTGTCCGATGAGCTCACGCTCGACGGCGACGCCTCCCAGAACCTCGCGACGTTCTGCACCACCTGGTCCGAGCCCCAGATCAAGGAGCTCATGGCCGAGAACATGGCCAAGAACATGATCGACAAGGACGAGTACCCGCAGACCGCGGCCATCGAGTCCCGCTGCGTCCACATGCTCGCCGACCTGTGGCACAGCCCGAAGAGCCGCACCACCGTCGGCTGCTCCACCACCGGCTCCAGCGAGGCGGCCATGCTCGGCGGGCTCGCCATGAAGTGGCGCTGGCGCGCCGCCCGCAAGGCCGCCGGGAAACCCGCCGACCGGCCCAACCTCGTGTGCGGGCCGGTCCAGGTCTGCTGGGAGAAGTTCGCCCGCTATTTCGACGTCGAGCTGCGGCAGGTCCCTTTGGAAGCCGACGCCACGGGACTGCGCCCGCACCAGCTGCGCGCCCACGTCGACGAGAACACCATCGGCGTCGTGGCGATCCTCGGCGTCACCTACACCTGCGACTACGAACCCGTCGCCGCGATCGCCGCCGAGCTCGACGCCATCGCCGGCGACGGCGGACCCGACGTCCCCGTCCACGTCGACGCCGCCTCCGGCGGGTTCATCGCGCCGTTCCTGCGGCCCGAGCTCGAATGGGACTTCCGCCTCGAACGCGTCGCCTCCATCAACACCTCCGGCCACAAGTACGGGCTGGCGCCCCTCGGCGTCGGCTGGATCATCTGGCGGACCGCCGACCTGCTGCCCGACGAGCTCGTCTTCGACGTCGACTACCTCGGCGGCAGCATGCCCACTTTCGCCCTCAACTTCTCCCGCCCCGGCGGCGAGGTCATCGCCCAGTACTACAACCTCCTGCGCCTCGGCCGCACCGGCTACCGCCGCGTCCAGCGCGCCTGCGCCGACACCGCCGCCCACCTCGCCGACCAGATCGCCCGCATGGGGCCGTTCAAGCTCCTCTACGACGGCAGGGGCGCGCTGCCCGCGGTGTCCTACACCCTCGACGGCGATCCCGGCTTCAGCCTCTACGACCTCTCCGAGGCCCTGCGCGTCCACGGCTGGCAGGTACCGGCCTACCCCCTGCCGCCCGCCCGCGACGACACCGTCATCCACCGCGTCCTCATCCGCCACGGCATCAGCCGCGACCGCGCCGACCTCCTCGCCGACGACATCCGCACCTGCATGGCGAGCCTGACCTCGGGGACGCGACCCAAGCGCGTCACCTTCCACCACTGACTACATTTGGGCCGGTGACCAGAGGTTTCATGTACGTCGACGACGAACGCGGCGGCCCCATGACCGGCGCGCGGCCCGGCGACCTCATCGTGAAACGCCCTTTCGAAGGGCCCTGGCTCGTCGTCGACCACGACCTCGGCAACGTCCTGGTCACCCACTGGCCCGGGCGGCTGCTCGCCGTCGAGGCCCCCGAACCCGCCACCCGGGGCGAGCGCGACGCGACCGAGGCGATCCGGGCGCGGTTTCGGCCCGGTGGGCGTTTCACGGGGACGTTCCGGGTCCGTGTGGAGCGGGTGCTGCCGGTCGCGTTGTTGTTCGGTGAGGCCGGTGACCGGGTCGTCGACGTGATCGAGGCGGGTCGGGGTCTCGACGCCGAGGCCGCGGGGGTCCTCGCCGACGGGGTGGATCCCGAGGGCGGTGGTGAGCAGGCCGCGGCGTGGCGGCGGTGGCTCGACGAGCAGCCCAACGGGTACCTGTACAGCGGTGGCGGTGGGGTGTTGGCGGTTGCGGGTGCGGGGCCGGTCGGGTCGCCGATCGGGGCGGGGTTCGGGGTGATCCAGCGGGTCGTGCATCGGGCCGCGGTCGGGGTGTCGTCGCGGTCGACGGGGACGGCGAGGAGTACCTCACCGAGCCTTGGGCGGGCGCGGTGAGGGCTCTGCTACAGGCGGGTATGGGGTTGGGGGCGGCGCGGTTCGTGGAGCGGCCTGATGTGCTGCTGCGGGCGTGGTCGGCGCTGGAGGGTCACATGAAGCGGCGCAGGACCTCGTAGAAGCCGGCTTTCGCCTCGTCGAGGTGCGGGATGCCGTAGCGCCACAGGAAGCGGTCGGTGTGCTCGCGGGTGTACTGGGGGTTGAGGTCGCCGTCGATGCTGCCGGCCATGGTGGTGAGGTCGGTGTAGCGGTCGGCGACGCCGAAGCGGCCGACGTCGACGATGCCGGTGACCGTGCAGGTCGCGGGGTCGATGAGGACGTTGGGCAGGCAGTAGTCGCCGTGGCTGAGGACGAGGTCTTCGCGCTCGTTGCCGCGCAGGGCGGCGTCGAGGTCGGTGAGGGCCTGCTGGGGTGTGTCGCCGTCGAGTTCGACTTGGCCGAGGGCGACGGCGACGCGCGCGTTGGGGAGGGTGACGCGCAGGCTGCGGTCGAACGGGCATCCGGTGGCGGGGACGGTGTGGAGGTCGCGGGCGAAGCCGGTGACGGCGTCGATGACGCGCATCCGCTCGTGCGGTGCCCACGGTTGTGCGGCGTCGCGGCCGGGGAGGGTGGTGGTGACCAGGTAGGTGTACCCGTCGAACACGTCGCATTCGACGACCTCGGGCACGGGCAGTCCTTGGGCGGCCAGCCAGCGGAGGCGGTCGTATTCGGCGCCGATGTCGTAGCCGGGGTCGGGGTGCAGGGGGTCGGGGCCGTATTTGAGGTGCAGGTCGGCCGGTCCGGTCAGGTGGTGGACGACGCCGCCGGAGTGGCCGACGGTGTTCGGGCGCCACTCGTAGTCGCGGTAGCGGGCGCGGAGGTGCTTGTCGGCGAGTGCGCTGTCGGGATCCACCGGGTCATTGTGGACGACGGCGCCGGCGGCCTGTCACAGGCGTTTTGCCCATTGACGGGTGCTGATGCGGTAAAGGACGTGCAGTGAGATGGGGTGCTGCGGGTCGCCGATGGCGGGGTGGTGGAAGTCGCCGTGGGGGTCTTTGGTCATGCCGATGCGGGTCATCACCGCCTGGGAGCGGATGTTGGAGGTCGCGGTGAAGGAGACGACTTCGGCGAGGCCGAGGTCGCCGAAGGCGTGGGCGAGGGACGCCTCGGCGGCTTCGGTGGCGTAGCCCTTGCCCCAGGCTTTGCGCGAGAGGCGCCAGCCGATCTCGACGGCGGGGGTGAAGTGGGCGTCGAAGGTGATCGGGTTGAGTCCGGTGAAGCCGATGAACTCGCCTGTCTCGGTGACCTCGACGGCCCACATGCCGAATCCGTTGTCGCCGATGCGGTCGGCGAGGAGGTCGGCGAGCTTGTCGCTCTTGTCGCGGGTGAGGGTGGTGGGGAAGTGCTCCATGACCTCGGGGTCGGCGTTGAGTTCGGCGAAGGGCGCGAGGTCGCTGTGGCGCCATTGGCGAAGGCGCAGGCGGGAGGTGGTGGGTTCGGCGATGTCGGGCTCGCCGGTGATGGGTTGATCGTCCACCGCTGGATCCTAGCGTCGGTGGGGGGTTCAGTGCGAGGTCATGACGTTACGGTGACGCCCTCGTGACGCAGGATGGCGATCTTTGTGTCGGTGCCGAAGATGTAGCGGCCGCTGCTCAGGTCGGCTTTGACGACGCGGTGGCAGGGGATGAGGAAGGGGACGGGGTTGTGGCCGAGGGCGGTGCCGACGGCGCGGACGGCGCGGGGGTTGTCGATGTGCTCGGCGATCCAGCCGTAGGGGCGGGTCTCGCCGCGGGGGATGGTCTGGGCGGCGTGCAGGACGGAGACGGCGAAAGGGGTGAGTCCGGTGAGGTCGTAGGTGAGGTGCGTGCCGTCGCAGGAGTTCAGGGCGGCGGTGAGGGCGGCCGGCGGGTTGTCGGTGCGGATGAGGGGGCGGGCGAAGCGCTCGCGGAATTCTTCGGCGAGGGTGCCGAGCTGGCTGGGGCGCAGGAAGGCGATGCCGCGGTCGGTGTAGGCGACGTCGACTTCGCCGATCGGGCTGGGCTGGCGGGTCCAGCGCGCGGTGATGCGGTCGATGAGCGCGGGGGACGGGGTGGCGGTGAGGGAGGCGAGGGCGGTGAGCGTCGGGTCGGTGGTCGGGGTGAGCGGGTCGGTGTCAGGCATGGTGCACCTCGTAAGTGGACGAGCTTGTGTTGATGGAGGGCCTTGTCATGGTCGAAGAACCGGTGTCGAGGAACGTGGCGTGCGCGGCGGGGATACGTGTGGTGTGTGCGGTGGTGTTCTCCGCGGTCTCGGCCGCGGTGAGTTTCCGCAACGCCGCCAGGCCTCGCGAGATGTGCGACTTCGCCGTGCCTTCGGCACATCCGAGGATCGTGGCGATCTCGTCGACGGGCAGGTCGAGGACGTGGCGGAGGATCACCGCGTCGCGCTGGTTCGCCGAGAGGGTCGCCAGGCGGGCGGCGAGGGCGCGGTTGGTCTCGTGGAGTTCGGCGGCCAGTGCCGGGTCCTGCCCGCGGTCGGGTCTCTCGGAGATGTTGTCGATGTCGGAGGGCGGTGGTTTGCGGGCCTTGGTGCGGCGGTCGTTGCGGACGGTGTTGAGCAGGATCGTCAGCAGCCACGCCCTCGGGCGCAGAGTCTCCAGCGGCGGCGGTTTCGGTGAGATCAGCGAGCGGTATGCGCGCAGGAAGGTCTCGGCGGTGAGATCTTCGGCGTCGGTCCACCTACCGGTCGCGCGCAGCGCGGTGGTGAACACCGGTGTCCGGTAGGCGTCGTAGAGGGCGGTGAAGCCGCTGTCGAGGTCGCCGCGCAGTGCGGCGATGAGGTCGCTGGGGTCGTCGGGTCCGCTCACGGCCATATGAACACCGTCGCCTCCGATGGGGTTGCGGTCGGGGGTGTTCCGGGACTCCTCGTAGGCTGAGAGGTATGTCACGGTCTGGTGCGGTGGTTCTGTCTCGCGTCCACGGTCGGCAGGGCGAACTGGTCCTGCGCAGGGTTGACGGGCATTTCGAGATCATAAGTAACGGCGTGTTCCTGATGGACACGCGCAACGGCGAGTCGGAGCGGGTGCTGATCCGCGCGGCCGTCGACGAGGTGAAGGCCGAGTCGGCGCGGATGCTGATCGGCGGCCTCGGCGTCGGGTTCTCGCTGGCCGAGGCGGTCGCCGACAAGCGCGTCGGCGAGGTCACGGTCATCGAGTGCGAGCCTTCGGTGATCGCCTGGCACGGCACGCACCTGTCGGACTTCTCCGCCGGCGCGGTCGGGGACCCGGACGTGACGGTCGTGTGCGCCGACCTGGTGGCGTGGCTGCGGCAGGCGCCCGACGAGTTGTTCTTCGACGTGATGTGCCTCGACATCGACAACGGCCCCGACTGGACGGTCACACCCGCCAACGCCGCGCTGTACGCCGACTCGGGGCTCGAACTGGTCATCTCGCGCCTGGCGCCCGGCGGCGTCGCGGCGTTCTGGAGCGCCGCGGCCAGCGAGGAGTTCGAGCGGCGCCTCGCCCAGCGTTTCGCGTCCGTGCGGACCCTGGAGATCGCGGTACCGCGCGGCCCCGCCGACGTGATCTACGTGGCCCGCGCCAGCTGAACACGCGAAGACCCGGCCGCCACCGGGCGACCGGGTCTTCGCGAAAACGTCGGCCTCAGGCGGCCAGCAGCGCGTCCAGCTTGGTGAACGAACTCTCCCAGCCTTCCTTGGCGCCGCCCATGATCTCCGGCGAGTACGGCCCCTGGGTGACTGTCAGGCGCGTCTTGCCGTCCTCGTCGGCGAAGGCCCGGTAGACCAGCGCGCGGGGCGCGTCGAAGAGGCGGGTGATGACGAGGTCGCTGCTCATTGCCGAAGACCATCCCTTGTATTCGATCGACCCGGCCCGCTTTCAGGCGAGGCCGGCCTCCAGCACCAGATGGAAAGGCGCGAAACCGTTGCGGACGTAGAAGCGTATCGCCGACTCGTTCGACGCGTAGGCCGTGACCGCGATGCGATCGGCCGCCTTCACCCGCGCCCACTCCTTGAACGCCTCCACCAGCTGCGACCCGACACCCCCGTCACGCGCCTCAGGCCGCACGTACATGCTCGCCAGCGTCGCCACCTTCACCGGCCG
>Ga0307515_10020552_pt1 | contig 11767 bp, 6 predicted proteins | sample 17_EM_MG_FD_194513 | JGI IMG/M metagenome (GOLD analysis project Ga0307515, IMG submission 194513) | Populus trichocarpa ectomycorrhiza microbial communities from riparian zone in the Pacific Northwest, United States - 17_EM | ecosystem: Host-associated > Plants > Roots > Unclassified | place...
TAGCCACAAGATGAGACTTCCATTGAGGGTCGTAGCAGACTACTACGTTGATAGGTCATAGGTATAAAGGTGGTGACATCATAGCCGAGTGATACTAATTGCCCGAAGCTTTCTCATAGCAGGTAATGAATGGTGAGTGGTGAAATAAGTTGATTAAGTTGATTAAGAGAATGGTTGTAAAACCAGGAACCTAATCAAGCACTTAACCTAATCAACCACTCACTGAAAATACAATATTGTTGTTTTCTCTGATTAATTACTTCTTTCAATAATATGTCATTGTTAAGCTAAAAGCAGAAGGCCAAAAGGCTAAAGCGAGAAGTGAAACAAATAAATGAATTGGCAAAAAAGCTTTATGCTTTCAGCCTTGAGCTTTCAGCTCAAAAGAAATTCAGGTGCCTATATCGGCGGTGTCTACCTCTTCCCATTCCGAACAGAGAAGTCAAGCCCGCCAGAGCCGATGGTACTGCGGTAAAACGTGGGAGAGTAGGTCGGTGCCAAATCTTATCCGCCTCAAAGGCTGAATCGTGAAACCCTTCATCATATTGATGAGGGGTTTTTGCGTTTAACACCAATTGGCATTGGGCATCCAGGTCTATATTGGGGAAGTAAACCGTGCTTTGTTGAATTTAGCTTACAAAAAGTACACGTTTGTGGTAAAAAGATGTACTTCCTGCGCAGGTTATTGGTACTAATGGGCAATAAATATGCAATAAGTTACAACATGTTTATTACCGCTATTTGGAAGCTTTGAAAACGGCTCACCTGGGGCGTTTTTTTACCCAACCGCAACACTTTTTTTCAGACATAAGACTTCAAGTCCGCAACCCTTACCCTACCCCAAATTAGCTCCCCGCCGTTTCGCCCCCTTGTTTTTCAGGCTCACCGTTTTAATGGCACGCAGCTGGGTGTTTTCATGACAACTTTACCGCAACAAGTTAAAACCACCATGAAAAAGATCATTTTATTTATAGCCATCAGCCTTGGGGCGGCGTTACAAACCGAAGCGCAAACAAGGGTAGTAGTACGCACACGCGCACCTGCCCGCAGGGTGGTAGTTGCTGCCAGGCCAAGGGTTGTAGTAGTGCCAGCCAGGCCGAGGGTTGTGGTAGTGCGGCCGGTTGTGCCGCGCAGCAGGGTTATTGTACGCAGGCGGGTGTTGTAAACCGCCTGCACCCAGCCTTTAAAATGTTTTAGCGTAAGGCAACATCTGTCATACCGGGCTATTTTTATTTCTTCAATAGCTCAACCGAATTTAAAAACACATCGTTATTTTGGGTTACCAGGTTAGGGGGCACCCGGCACACGAATGAGTAAATTTTGCTGCCAATTAATATCATATGTATTATTGCCTTATTTTTATTAGTGTTTTCAACTCCCGAAAAACTATAGCTGGTATACGTTTTCCATTTGCCTATGGTGATGTCTCCAAAAGTATAGGTCGGCTTTTTCGAAGCAAACCCCGTCCTCATTTGATTGGCAAATTCCTGTGTATCCTTCATTGGTGCCAGGCCTGCCGAATCCACATGGGCTACAACCTCAAAATCTATCACGCCGGCGCTATATATAACACTGTCCTTCGCTTTTACGGTATAACTTTCAACGCCGTTTTTAATTACCTTTTCAGGTTCGGACGGGAATTTTACCGATAGTTTTGCGCCCAGGTTTTGTGTTACCCAATTGGTTTGGGCCTTAGCTGCTGCCGATAGCGTCAGCATAAATAATAACAGGTAATAAGTTTTTTTCATTTCCGATAAAAGTATCATATTATTTTCAAATAATTCTAATGTAAAGTCAATAGTACTAAGTTTTAAGTCAAAAGTTCAATTTATTTTTTGACTTAGAACTTAAAACTTTCGGCTAAGGACTACAGGGGCAAATGCATATAAAATGGGTTAACATAACTTAACACATTTCGAATATGTTTTTTATAAAAATTTGATAGTCAGTTATTTGTAATTTATCATGGTTAACACTAAACTGATCGTGCAATTTAGAAACATCCAAATATTTGTGTGTGTTGTTGACCAATACAAGTCCCTTTGGTTCCTGGATCATTTAACCACGATCAGCCAGTAAACAAGGTATTGTTTGATGCTTATATCTTGCCGACGCTATAAGCTTATTCTGTTAGCAATTAAATAAAAGCTTATCGCCGTTAACTATTTAGATGCGTTTGCCCTGCTAAACACTATGCGTTATTGCCTGATTAACATAACACTAATACGATTCTAAAAATTCGTCTATTGTACCTTCGTCATCCAGGTTTTGTATGGCGTTTGCCAGTTTAATTTCGCCTTTGGCCAATGCAATAGCTGTTAACGCAGCCGATGCCAGGCTTAAGTCCCAGGGTTGGCTTATGGCCTCAGCGGCCAGTTGGCCTAAATTGGCTATGGCTTCATTGTAAGCAGGGTATAGCGCCCTGGGCAGCGGCGGGTTATCCTTATGCCGTTGTATTTCGATCACCGAAACAAGCCCCAGTACATTATAATCAACAAATTGCTTTTCGCGGGCTATCCTCACCAAATGCGGAACGGCGTAATACGATGCCAGGCCCACATCGCCCTGGTGATGCAGCTCGTTCCATAACTCCTGGTAAATATGGTTAATGGCTTGCTTGTCGTTTGCCTGTTCCAGCTTTTTTAAGGCTACCGAAGCATTGTATGGCGTGCCTTTGTAGCCGCCTTCTAAAGTATCCCATTTGGGGTCGTCAAGTTGTAAAGCCGGTTCGTTTACCGGTTTTTTAGGGAAAAAATCACCCAATCTGATGGCCATGCGGTTTTCGTTTTTCAAATATAAGCAAACTGAAATGCCAAAAGCAATCGCCGTCCACAAAGCCGCGCCCACCAAATAACATTAAGCTAAACGCATTTAGCATTTAGGCATTTTGTTTAGCACATAATTCATCATTCCCCAAATCCTTCATCTAAAATCCTCTCACCCATCCATCTTGCTACTTGCTACTTGATACTTGCTACTTCAAATGGGCGTTTCCCCGTTGGTAGAAACGGGGCCGGGCTTTACATTCATACGCCTGCAGGCATTACGCTCGTGGGCCGGTACCCATTGCAATCCCTAACGCGAACGCCAGATGGGGGCTTGTGGTAGCGGGAGCTAGCGATCGGCCGGTACCCGTCTGCTCGCGGTAAAAAATAGCAGTAACGGGATATTTATGTATATGCTTTTATGAATTATTTAATATAAGTAATTCATAAAATTTATTGTATTTTTATCATAAATAAAATAAACCTTTTTCATCATTCGTTATATCATTTTGAAGTTTCTTCAAGATCAGATATTACCCTTCACGTCTTGACGAAGCCTGTGCGATTTGGTTACGCCTGCAAATGTGTTGCTAATGAAATTAATGATCAGACCTTTTGGATAGTATAATTTTAAGCATTTTATAAGAATAACAAAATGAGTAACTGGAAAGATTCGGTGCTTGCAGGTACAACAGCCCCATTGCCGGCTTATACCGTAGGAGGAAGCAATACTACTTTAACCGCAACATCTAACGGAGCATTTCCTGCACAAGATGGAGTTACATTGGCATTGAATGACAACATACTGGTAAGGAACGAACTTGGACCAAACCTGGTAAATTGTGGAGGTTATACATTAACGCAAGTTGGTATAGCTGGTACAGGAGGAGCCCCATGGACATTAACCAGGATGTCTGATAGTAATACATCCGGCTTATTGCAGGCGGCCACTTATATGATAAGGAAAGGCGCTACCCAGGCATTCCAGATCTACTATGTAAATGTTGATCCTATAATTTTAGGAACCACACCTATTACTTTTGCTTCCATATCGGTGAATTTTTCAAACAGTTTTGTAGGAGTCGGTACTTCGGCCGATCCAATTGATTTAGCGGGGAGCGTAGTTAAAGGGGTAGTGTTAAACATCCCGGGATTACCAACAAGTTTCAATACAAGCGGGGGTTTAGCAACAGGTACTGGAAACCTGACAAAAATTGTAGGGACAGCGACCTTATCTGGGGGGACGGTAACCGTAAATACTGCTGCTGTAACGGCGGCAAGCCTTATTTTCCTTACCTATAATACTATTATAGGTACATCACTGGGAGTGCTGTCTTCGGATACTATAAAGGCTGGGCTAAGCTTTGATATAAAAAGTTTAACATTATCAGGAGATGTTAACCCCTCAGATAATAGTAAAGTTAATTGGTGGATAATAAATTAAGAAGTAAAATGGCAACATATTATGTGAATTCAGCGGGAGATGATAGTTATAGTGGTACGAAAGAAACACACAACGACATTGGAACAGATGGCCCCTGGAAAACAATTGCTAAAGTCAATTCCGTTATACTTAATGCAGGTGATACGGTAAAATTCAACTGCGGAGACGTATGGTATGAACAGCTTGTCATAAATTATTCGGGGACAACTGGAAGCCCGATTAATTGGGGATCTTACGTTGGTAATACTGTTACCACACCACCTCTTATATCAGGATTTACCAAGCTTTCTTTCTTGACACAAATTCGCGATGGCATTTGGCAAGCCTCAAATCCGAATCTGAATACTTTTATTGCAACATTGAATTCTCCAACCAACAAAGGTAGCGGTTATACCGATAATAATTATGTCAATATTGCACTAACTGGCGGATCGGGTACGAATGCAAGGGCAAATATTCGTGTTTTAAATGGTATGGTAACCGCTGTTATTATTACTGCCCCTGGCTTAGGTTACGCTGTGGGAGATAACCTTTCGGCAGCAATACCGGGCGGTAGTGGATTTTCAGTATCCATAGCCACTATTGGCCTCAGTATTGCAGGAACTCCTTATAAGAACCTTAATATAGCTACGTTAGCCAATATAACTACGTTAGCCGAAAAAAATCAGCCTATTGGCAGGTTTCCGGCAATAGGAAGTACAACGGGTACGTGGATTAAAAAGATCAATTCCCTTTTTATAACTGTTGGAAGTTCTACAATTTTTACCTCCTATAGTCATGGGTTGGTGATTGGTAATATAATTACCTTTTCCACAACAGGGGCTGGGTACCTGCCTTCGGGGTTGGCAACAGGCACACCAGGCGATCCAGGCGCTACTTATTATGTAATTGCAGCCGGTTTAACAGCCAACACATTCCAATTGTCGTCAGAATCGTCCATAGGTACTTCAGTAAGTACTTCAGGGTTATACTCCGGGCCAATTATTATCAGTGTTAGCAACGGGACTAATTATAATATTATTAGTTCGGTACTATTGGGTACATTTTCCGTTACTATCGCCTCTCCCGCTGTATTTACGTTAATGTATCACGGACTTACTACAGGAACGCCCGTTAAACTTTCAACTTCCGGAGCGCTCCCTGATGGATTGTTGCCAGATACACCATATTATGTAATATCTACCGGACGTGACACATTTGAGCTTTCTGATACCTTGGGTGGTTCGGCTAAAAATACAAGCGGATCTCAATCGGGGGTACACTCAGTTACGATAACCGGCGGAACAAGCAGGGGTAATAATACGGCTGTTACCGATAGTATTACTGTTTTTCCTCAAGATGGTTCTACCGGTTCTGCTGTTAATTTTACCGGCGGTGAAATAGTTATACGTAAGCAGCGCTGGATTCTTGATCGCGGACTTATTACGGCGATTTCGCCAGGTACTCCCATTACAGATACTATCATTAATTATACGGCTGAAGTAAACGCTTTAGGTTATAAGCCAGCAGTTGGCTGGGGGTATTTTATTCAAAATCATTTAGGTTGTTTAACATCATTTGGAGATTGGTTTTATGATAGCTCAACCCACACATTTACCATGTATTTTGGTAGTGGTGGACCTGCGGGTAATACTGTTAAGGTAGCGCAGTATAATAGTAATGTTGTTATCCCGTTGGTACAGAGTTATAATACCTTCACCGGAATAAATTTTGAAGGTGCAAATCAGTTTGGTATCACAGGCGCATCTGGATGTTCAAACATCCAAATTATGAATTGTGGATTTAATAATATTGGCCAGGACGCAATTAATTTTGTTTCGCCGAAATCGCTTATTGTGTCAGGTTGTTCAATTACCAATATTAATAACAATGGCATAACGCTGAGTTTCCCTGTAGGTTGTACGCTTACTAACAATATTATTGATAATATACATCCGTTTGCCGGGATGGGACAATGTGGTGACGGCTGCGGACTTGGGATAATTATTGGCCAACCCCCTAATAGCACGGCCGGAGATCCTGCATTAAATTACAATAATACGATTACGTTAAACCGGTTAACTAATATTGGCTATGGAGGAATAAGTTTTCAGGGAGATGGTATCTTAGTACAAGGCAACTATGTAAATAATTATTGCCTTATTAAGGATGACGGTGGTGGTATTTATACGCAATCCACTACCAAATGGATTTATACTTTAGGGAGAAGGATTTTTAATAATATTATATTAAAGGGTATAGGAACAGGTGCCGGGGCCACAAATTCAAACCCATCGGTAATAGGTATTTATTGTGATGATGGTTCAAATGATTTGTCGGTTTATAATAATACCTGCGCGTGCATATTTGGCCCCGGCATTCAGCTTCATAATAACGACAATATCGATTTACAAAATAACACTATTTATGATGCACCTAATTTATATAATCCAAAGATAAAAGCCGCTTTAAGCCTGGTAAGTGATGGCAATGGCACTACCTATGGATTACTAAAAAATATAAAGATAAAGGGAAATGTAATATGGGGAAAAATAGCAAACAATCTTTTGGTAATGAATATGAACGCCCCCAACAATTTACTTTCAGCAACAGGAGACTATAATTATTATCACAGACCTATAGGAAAGGACAACTTCTTTTTTTATAAAACAATATGGGGTGGCGGTGTTGTAAGTAACGTGTTATATTCAAAAAATGGTTGGCAAAACCTGTTTAATATCGATAATAATTCAAGAGACAGGTTGCCTATCGCGGCCAGGTACACTTATGCATTAGGAGCAAATGTTTTCACACAGAATTTTAGCAGCCCCTCTTCAATTCTACCTTCGACAATCCTGGGAAACGCAGGAGCCCTGCAAAGTTGTACATTGGAACCAGAAAGCGGTGTGTTTGACGGGCAATCTGTTTTAGTTAGGCCGAGTGATGATACATTGGATGCTGTATTTTATATTAATGCCGGAAGTATATCGTCTTCAAATCAATATGTTCTTAGTTTTAGCCTAAAAGGAGGTGTTACAGTAGGGGCCATCGGTGTTTATTTAGATCGCAGTTCAACCCTGGATTCAAGCTTATATAATTATGTGCCGATAAGTACCAATAGAACAGAAAATACCGTGTTATTTGATTTTAATCTAACCGTGTCAAGCCAATTTCTGGCCTTTAGAATACCAGCCGGGACAGGGCCAATACATTTGGATAACATAATATTTTCTCAGGCAATAATTACTCCGCCCAGTTTGAACGGCGTAATGTTTAAGCATAATGATTCAAATGCAATTATGACCATACCGCTAACACAGGATTACTGGGATGCGCGATACAATTATTACCCGGCAGGAAATCTGTTTTTGCAACCCTATACTTCAGTAATATTAATACCAGCAACGCCTCCGGTATTTAGTGCATGATAGCTTGTTTTGAGATTATTAATCACGTATTCGTTTGCCTAACTGTAAGGTGCTTTTATAAAATACCGCTGTGTCTTTGTTGGTGTTCATCCGCGCACTTTGTTGGAGTTGTCCTTCAACAAACTCGTTTTCCGTATGATGATGCACAAAACGGAACCCCTCTTTTCCGGAATCATAATACCGGCCGACGAATATTTGCACCCTCTTCAGCCTTGTAAATATTGTCACCGGGGCTGATATGTCACCCTTTCAGGGTTATTGGTGGTGTGTTTTTAACCGATGGGCGATGCCCATCGCAGACGGATGTCACCCTTTCTGGGCTCTCCTGTCGGTGGGCTTCTAATCGAATGGCAATGCACTCACCTGCGGGCGGGTATTGCCTTTCAGGGTTGGACTAACGTTGTCATTTTCGTATACAATCACCTTTGAACTTTACCGGCCCTGAAAGGGACAAATACGCCAGCACAGGGCATCGCCCTGTGCTGCGAAAATGATACAAATTGGAGAGCCCTGAAAGGGTGACATATCCGTATCCGGACGCTGAGGGTTCAATATAGCTACCCCCAGTATACGCTATTCGGCGGTTGATATGTCACCCCTTTCAGGGCTATTTGGCGGTGTGTTTTTAACCGATGGGCGATGCCCATCGCAGATGGATGTCACCCTTTCAGGGCTCTCCTGTCGATGGGCTTCTAATCGAATGGCAATGCACTCACCTGCAGGCGGTTATTGCCTTTCAGGGTTGGACTAACGTTGGCATTTTTGTATACAATCACCTTTGAACTTTACCGGCCCTGAAAGGGACAAATACGCCAGCACAGGGCATCGCCCTGTGCTGTGAAAATGATACAAATGGGGGAGCCCTGAAAGGGTGACATATCCGGTATCCGGACGCTGAGGGTTCAATATAGGCTACCCCCAGTATACGCTATTCGGCGGTTGATATGCCACCCTTTCAGGGCTATTTGGTTGATGTGCTTTTAACCGATGGGCGATGCCCATCGCAGACGGATGTCACCCTTTCAGGGCTCTCCTGTCGATGGGCTTTAATCGAATGGCAATGTACTCACCTGCTGGCGGGTATTGCCTTTCAGGGTTGGACTAACGTTGTCATTCTCGTATAGAATCACCATTGAATTTTTCTGGCCCTGAAAGGGACTAATACGCCAGCACAGGGCATCGCCCTGTGCTGAAAAGGTGACATATATCTGGCCGTTTGCAGTGTATGCAACATAGGTTAATCCCATACATACCGCTCATCATACTCCACCTGGTACTTTTTAAGGAAAGCCCTGTATTCGTCCTGGTATGATTTGCGGCTGTGGTGTTCGTGCTGATTGGCAATGTAGGCTATCACCTTATCTACCTCGGCCGGATTTACCGAAAAAGCGCCGTAGCCATCTTGCCAATAAAAATTTGCAAAGATGGATCCAGGGTTTTAATCCATTTGGATGAATTGGATTTTACTTCCTCGATCAACTTCATCAAAGCTATCTTTTTTGACAGCATACATAAAATATGCACATGATCTGTATAGCCACCTACTTTTATGGGCTGGCAATCCATGCTTTTGCAAATGCCTCCTAAATAACCATGTAGCTCGTTTTCATAAGGTGGATGTATAAGCGGTTCCCGGTTCTTGGTGCTGAACACAATGTGCAGGTAGTTTTTTACGAGTGACTGAGCCATGGTTTGTTGATGTGGATAAGCGCGATGGCAGTGCCATCGCTGGTGTTTACAGTTCTTCTAATTTAGATATTTTTTGGTTGCAGATAGCGTGAGGTGCTTTAATTAACAAGAAATTTCTTGCTGACCGCCGGACTTTAGATTTCCCGCAGCTCGCGTTAGTGATGGAAGTGGATACCGGCCCAGCGCCTAATGCCCTGTGCGCGTATGAACGTACAGCACGGCCCGAAGGGAACGCCATTATTTTAATTCAAAAGTAAAAATTCAAAAGTCAAAAATAGGATGGCTCATTAGTTCATTGGTGGATGGTTGGATAGCCAGGGATTGTTCATTGGCTCACCGGTTCATTAGTGGAGGGCTTGCTACAGGCCTGGCGTGGATTTGTCAGGCCCGCACTTTGTTGGAGTTGTCCTCCAACAAACTCGTTGCCCGTTATGCTGTCGCAGAAAACAGATGCATTTTTTCGGCGATTGCCTCGTCGCCAGGGAAGCCACTTCGGATCCTTCCGCTTTTATATTTCGTGCTAACCCCGGTTTAAAAAAGACAGTACAGGATAGCGCCTCGAAATCAATAAGCTACTTTTAAAATAACCGTTTATTTTAACCATTACCTGCCTGGCGGCGGTGTAATATGATCTCATTTAATTTATCTACCTGGTGATGAACAAATTCAAACTGTTGTTTTGCCTGGCGCTTATGCTGGCATGCTTTGTTGTTTTTAAGGCTAAAGGCCAAAGCCCTGCTAAACATTATGATGTGGCTGCGTTTTACTGGCCCGCTTACCACCCCGATGCCAGGTTTAAGGATATTGGCGTTTTCCCGGATGGAAAAGGGGAGTGGGAGGCTATTTACAAGGCAAAGCCCAAGTTTGCAGGCCATGAAGTGCCCAAGGTGCCGCTTTGGGGTTACGAAGATGAAACCGACCCGGCGGTGATGGGTAAAAAAATAGCTACGGCTACCAAGTATGGCGTTAACGTGATGATATTTGACTGGTACTGGTACGATAAAAAACCTTTTTTGGAAGATGCCCTGAACAAGGGTTTCCTGAAGGCTAAAAATACCAACGATATGAAGTTTTACCTGATGTGGGCCAACCATGATCATAACTCGTATTTAGATCCATCGAACCCGGATAAAAGCAAGGTGTATTTTTATGGCGGGGTAGATAGGAAAACTTTTGAGGGGATGATAGCGCATATTATTAACGATTACTTTAAAAAGCCCAACTATTATAAAATAAATGGCCGGCCGGTGTTCAGCATCTACGAGCTATCAACCTTTATCAAAGGCATAGGCGGATCTGAAAAAGCAAAGGAGGCTATAGATTATTTCCGTAAAAAAACGATAGAAGCCGGGTTCCCCGGTCTGCATTTGCAGGCTACGCTTTGGGGCAACATCCCGGCAACGTTAAACGATGTGCCCGGCGATAAGGTACAAACACAAAACTCGACCCTGGAGTATTTTGGATTTAACAGCATGACCAATTACCAATGGTGCCATTTTGTAGCGCCAAGCGGCGATTATATTCCCTGGGGCCAAAAAGCCATAGCCAAATGGGCCGAATGGGATGCCACCTTTAAAATTCCGTACTGCCCGCATGTTTCGATAGGCTGGGACAGCAACCCGCGTTTCCCCGTACAAAGGCAAGACCTGGTTGTAAACAACAAGCCCGAATATTTTGAGATGTACCTGCAAAAAGCAAAAGACTACATAGACGCGCACCCTAACCAGCCGCCACTAATTACCATAAACGCCTGGAACGAATGGGCCGAGGGCAGCTACCTTGAACCGGATAAAAAACACGGCTACGGTTACCTGGAGGCAGTTAGAAATGTGTTTTTAAAATAAGTGGCTACGCATCTTTTGGATCTATCTCATCAATTAATAAAGCAAGTTGTCATTTCGAACGAATCAGCGGTGTATTTGAGCGTTGGGGTGAGGAGAAATCTTTAACGCCTTGCAATTCGACATGCTTTTGGGGTGCAAGGCGTTAAAGATTTCTCCTCGTACCTCGTTCGAAATGACATTTTCTTTTGTTTTAAAGATTTGTACATACGGTAGTTCCCGCTGGGAGGGAATTAAAAAAAATCGATCTTCCGAACAAAAAATCTTGATACTTGATACTTGATACTTACTACTTGATACTCCTAACCCACCACCGTAACCGCTATCCCCTTTTCCTGCAATACTTTAAGCATGGCGGGGCTGATGCCGCTATCGGTAATAATGTGCTGAACCTGGTCGAGGGGGCAGATTTTGCCTAAGCCGCGTTTGCCAAATTTGGTGCTATCGGCCAGTACCACTACGGTTTGGGCGGCGGCTATCATTTTTTGGTTCAGGCGGGCTTCCATTAAATTGGTGGTGGTAAGGCCAATTTCGGGGTCGATGCCGTCGACACCTAAAAAAAGCATGCTGCATGCCATATCCTGCAGCATCACCTCGGCATATGATCCGGTTACCGATGAT
>Ga0307515_10020553_pt1 | contig 11767 bp, 12 predicted proteins | sample 17_EM_MG_FD_194513 | JGI IMG/M metagenome (GOLD analysis project Ga0307515, IMG submission 194513) | Populus trichocarpa ectomycorrhiza microbial communities from riparian zone in the Pacific Northwest, United States - 17_EM | ecosystem: Host-associated > Plants > Roots > Unclassified | place...
GATTTTAAGTACAGGATGAGGGAATTAATATATTACCAGCTCTTGGTCACGGTCTGCTATCTCCCGTGCATGGTGTGCTGTTGTGGCCGTATAATGCTCCCTGAGCCCAAAGAAGGCCCTTATCAGCCGCTCTTGTCCCCCCATTGCCTGAAACCATATATAATTACGAGCAATTAATTTTAAGATCTCGTCAAAAATTTAGAGAAGAAATATTAAGAAGGTAAAATCCAGTGAAGGATTTAGGGGTGATTATTTTCGGTTTGGTTTAGTTTTTATCAAAAAAAGTAATCAAATCGAAATTTTTTTTTTGAAAAAAAAACCGAAACCGGGTCAAACCGACCGGTTTCTGTTCGGTTTTTTTAGGGAAAAAACCGGTTCAAACCGATTTGGCTCGGTTTTTCCGGTTTTGGCTCGGTTTTCTTGGTTTTGGCTCGGTTTTTTTCGGTTTGGCTCGGTTTTTCCGGTTTGGCTCGGTTTTTTTTTTGGTTTTTTGTCGGTTTCGGTTCGGTTCGGTTCGGTTTTTTCGAACCGGCCGGTTTTTTCAAAAATTTAATCGGTTTAATCGTTTTTTTTTTTCGGTTCGGTTTTTTCGGTTATTTTTTTTCCGGTTTTCTCGATTTAATCGGTTTTCCAGTTTTTTTGCTCACTCCTAGATGGAGTATTAGGGATGAAAAATATCTTAGAAGAGATGAGGAGTTAAAAATGTGTGATAGAAATTGAAAAAACAAATAAAATGATGGTCAGTGAATCCTATAATAAATCAAATCAAGTCAAATTTATGTAATTATAAAATATTAAATAATTTATATTTGTGAAGTAGGAGATGGAATAAAAAAAGTTAAATTAAAAAAAAGGAAAAAATGCACGTTTTTCTCCCTTAAAAATCCTTTCCCCTCCATTTCCAAGATTAACATTAAATGTTAACTCTTCTAAAACCCACCCGTCTGTCAAAAAATTTACCAAAAATTAGTAAAGAAGATGAAAAATTACAACCTCTTTACCCCCTTACCAAATATATCTTCAGTGAAAAGAGAGAGGGAAAGAAAAGAAAATGGAGAAGTACCAGCTGGGTCCACTCCTCGGGGAGTGATTGGCACGGTTTGAATGACTCTGTCGTTACTGATCCATCTGACTTAATGGCTGCAACAGATAGCTCTAGTGGTGGGTAAGCATCCTTGTCTGTGGAGGCAGATATGCTGCCGCTTCCACCAGGGAGTGGCTGCATAATTTTCTTGCGCAACAAAAGTAATTAGATGAACTCTGATTTACAATCAAGGGAGAAGTAAAAAAAATTACTAATACTTTGTAACCAGTGTTTTCCTGATCTGTATGATGGATTAAGTGTATGGGAGCCATGTATATGCTCTTGACATCCAAAATTAAGATAAATCTAAGAGCAGCATTTACCCAAGAAAAAAGCTGTTTAAAAAATGATATATCCAAGACTTTAAGTTTATTCACTGAAGCTAACAACCTCAAACAAATGTAGAGCAACATATTCATGCTCAACAGCAATTCATAGGTCTTATTTTTTCATAATCCAAAAGTTGTCCATGCATGCATCTCTGAGAATTTATTTACCGTATTAATCAATAAGAATAACCTTCTAGCCTGAGATATTATCCGTTGACATATGTGATGTTGATGGAGATTCTAACTGCATCCATGAGTATGAGTGTGTGCATGCCTGCAATAACATATCTTCATTCAAACGAACTCGCATGTTTCCTGAAGTTGCAGGGTGCACAGTCCCATCATTATAGCCCATTTAATGGAAGGGTATATGCATGGTAGCCTGTGATCTTGGATAGATGCACTTGAGCTTTTTATTAGGAAGTCTCAAGTGAGGATTCGAAATCACAGAAGAACTATCCCACTTGTGCACGTAGCACAAAACTCGCTAGATCCCCATTGAACCAAGAAAACAATTGCTATAAGCGGAAACAAGGAGTGAGAATAAAGGGGCTCTATTGACAAACTTATTGCATGCAAGATTCCGTAACATATCCATAAATGAACTTTGATGTTCAACATAATAGAAATTGAAGTTGCATTGATTGAGCTTTTACAGATCTCCTCAAGTACATAAAGAGGGAGCTGGAAGCAAATGCATGGGATAAAACAAATGAAATGGGGCATGCATCTATATATGCATTGCACCCGTGATATCAGTACTCGGTGATATAAAGAAATAAGGTTGAGAGCTTCTCCCAGAATGCACTGGATATTGCTTGTAATCGATAGTGAATTTTTTTTACAGGAACGTTTTATTTTGATTGTGCATTAGTTTTGTGCAAAAAATAACAGGATAAAGAGAAAAGGAAGCACCTTTATTATATCCCAAAACTGATTCACCATATCAGTTTGTTTCTCGACAGTGTCTCTGGTGTGCCCTCTACTTTCTCCAAGCTCCTGAACAAATTTTCCGATCTGACATGCTTCATCCAATAAAGGTTTCATCATTGACTTCTTACAAAGATCTAATTGTCCTTTGTAGTAGTTGCACTCATCTTGAAGAGTTTTCAACTGCGCCTCATTGTTTTCCAGCTTTTTCTGCATTAGAGATATAGATTAGCAAATAAAGGCTGAACGAGTTTGAGATAGTAATTTTCTTTTCCAGCAGGTATAAGCTGTTAGGAATCTCACAAGCTATTTATTAGGAATAGATAATCTATATACATTGACTTTCCTATTGTAAAGCCTAACTTACAGGATGATAAACTATAAGGAAGTAATTGACTCCTAAGCTGTGAGAATGACTGTAAATCTCTTGTATAAATATATGATGTGATCAATAATACATTCATTCCTGCAAATTCAATATTTACATAAGCCAATGATTGATTAAAATACATTCATTCCAGCAAATTCAATAATTACATAAGCCAATGATTGATTAAAAGACAACGAGGCAAAGCACAAACTTGGAGAGGACACATATATACAAGTATAAAAGCAAAGATGCGCAGACCAAGAAACAAGAAAAGGAAACAAAAGGAGCGACGGTGCTAAACAACAGGCACTACAAAACCAAGCAACCGCAAAACTGTAATAAGAACGACAGCATCATGATTAGATATCAGAAAACTTATATAAGCAGGTAAATTAAATTTTGTTTTTGAAAAAGTGGAAGATCACGCGCGTTACAAAGAATAAGGTAACAAGGAAAGAAGGGATAGAAAGTTTTTGAGGGATTCATTGCATATCAATTCCTCAAGATATACCTTTTTCTTTTCACGAGACTTCTTGTCGATTTCCTGTTTCCTTTTCCTTTTTGCATCTGCAGCTAGCATGAGAGAAATCAAAGATCGAAATCGGATCAAGAACAGTCCCATGAATCACTCTGATTAATTAATTACTCGACACAGAAGTTAGCAACTTCTAAGTTTGGTGGAGAATAAGAAATGATGAGCATAGTCAAGTACAACCATGTATCCTTAATTTTTTAGTCAAAACTAAAACCTGCAGACGATGGGTCTCTAAATTATACCTTCGAGTCGTTGATGATCAGATGGGTTCTCGGTTGGATCGGTTGCCATCTATAGAATGGGAAATCAAGTATCGGACGACTACTTGAACACTCCAAATTAATGGCGAACCAGTGTTAAGAGAAAAGAAACAAGAAATACTTTGGATAGAGGGACTGATGAGAGAGTGAGAGAGAAAGAAAGAGGGAGATAAACATGTTATGGATAATAAAGATGAAAGCATAGAGGGGACATATTCAGATATCGTTCGAGATCGGACCCTAAGGCATCGAAATATTAAGACATGCCGCAGCAAGGAAGCTATTTTTTTCTTTTCTTTTTTTTTAATCGATGAAAATCTTTAACATAATTTTTAAATCCGACTCAGTAATCAAGTCACATGTTTTGGTGGTGACTATGGGACTGTTGGTGGTGTAGATTAATTATCTTTTTTATTTCAAAATATTAATTAAAAAAACTATTTTAGTGGTATTTACATTTTTTATACCAAGTAAAAACCGAACACAAGTCACATTCATCATTGCACTCATTTATCTCTTATGACGGTCCTGTTCTCATTTGGGAATCTCCCTAAAACTTTAATCAATTGATCCGTTTGTTTGATATATGAGAAGATTATAAAATAAAAATAAAGCCAAAAAAAAAAAAAAACTCACACCACCATTAAACTACTGATCAGTGATCACAACACAACTCACCAAAAGTTTTTTTATTTATTTAAGAAAATAGCTTTTTTTCTTTTGAAAGGCAAACGAAATACTAGGATAAATTAACTTCCTCATTTCACTGCTACCTAGCCAGTAACTTCCCTTTGAAAACCTTGAACAACAACGTTTTTTTCTTCAGTACCTGTAGGAAAACTTCCCGTACCTTAATTATAATTACCAGATGGAGTGTTGTCCGGAACCTTGTCTATTTTCTTGCAGCTTGTCATCGTAATCGACATAATTATTAATCACCGATCATATAAGCAACCTTGAAGCATAACTTGCTATCGTTTCCAAGCCTGGATCGTGTGTTTTAAACCGCCACAAATTAAGCTTCTCCTCCAAAATCTGCAGGATCTTTCGCTGCTCTCTTGTTTTCTTGCCCTTACTGCGTACATGTAAATCAAGGGAAGGACAGAAAGTTAAGATCAGAAACAAATATTGAACATGTGAAAAGGTTGAACTACGTGCAGCTCCTATATTACCTTCTCACTCTCAAGGAGGTCACTTTCCTGCTTGCCAAAATTATCCACCATTAGCACCAGCAGCAGAGACCTGAATATACGAGCTTGTTGTACAATAGGAGAGAAGTGGATGCAAATTAATATCACGGGTTACATAAGGATAAATAAAACGTTGACGAAGACTTGCAGAACGAAAGGCGACGGGTTCACCATGTGAGAGCGGGCCATCGTAATATAGTATTTGAAAATTGCAAATTGTTCGTGGACTTTTCTTTGGTGGGAAATTATATATCAATCTTTGGGAACTTTACTTATAGTTAAGTCCAGAATTCAAAGTGTTCCTGATGTGGTTAGATTATCAGAAAAATTTCTTTTTCTTAAAAAAGAAAAAAAAAGAGGGACCCTGAATTTAAGAAAAATAAATGAATATGAAAAAAAACATCGGGAATGATTTAGAATTTCACTCCTGTTACTGGACCAATTCAATGAAAACTGGAGGTAATACTAGCCGAGCCCAAAGAGTTTTTAGGCCTATCGGTAACACAGGCAGGGCTGTTGGTTTAAAAGCCCAAACCCTCAAGACTTCCCGGTTCATCTGCGCGGCGCAAGAAAGACTCTCACCTCCCTCGACTGTGAGAATGGCGTCAAAATCCTCTCAATTCCTGCGTTCTTTTGGTAACCCAAAAAAGATACACAGAGACGCTTCGTTTTTATTATCGATTATTACCGATATTGAGATTATCACTGCTTCTGCTGCTGCTGCTGTTGTTGTTGCAGGCTACGATCTACTCTTAGGATCAATAGCTGCTTTATACGTCTTCGCTGTACCCTACACTAAAGTCGAGGAAAGCTTCAACATTCAGGTTCTCCAATTATTCCATAAAACAATCTTAGAACTTTTCAAATAAGCTTGTTTTTTATTTTGATTTTATGAAATTTTTTTTATCGGTCAAGGCAATGCACGATATTCTTTACCACAGGCATCGCCTAGAAAATGTAAGTTTATTTACCTTCTCCGCTGTGTTCTAATTTGATTTTTTTCCTGTAATTTAATTATTAATACTCTGTTTGTTTGTTGTTATTATTATTAGTATGATCATTTGGAGTTCCCGGGGGTCGTGCCTCGCACTTTCATTGGTAAATTAATTCTCTGCGCCATCTGGGAAAGCTTTTATATTCTATTCTAGACATTTAGTTACTGTTTAGCTTTTCATGAAAACTGAAAATGAGGATTGTTAGGGTGTGATGTGACATGTGAAGGGAGTGATGAACTGTGCATCTTGCTCTGAGAAGGCATGTTACTCATTATTGTTTTCTCATAGGAGCGTTGATTGTCTCGATTTTGGCGTCGCCAATTGTGGTGGTAATCAACTTGCTGCAGTTGTCGAAGATCAACGCTCTCATTGCAGGTAGGATATTTGGATGGTTTGTGGGGCTCTATTTTATTTTAACAGCAATTTTGTCTAGGTTTTAACAATGGCTTACTTAATTTAGTTGCTTTTGGTTAGTGCGATTGGTGTTGGGTTGTGTGGTATTATCTACACTGAGGTTTTTCCGGATTCAGGTATGTACTTGATTTTTTTTCAATCAAGATTAATTAAGTTTGCTTGTCCAAGGGAATGATGAGTTGTGGTGGGAAGTTGAATACATGCAATTTTTCTTTTGAGCAGGTTAGACATAAGTTTGGTCATCAAGTAGAAGCTTTCTTTGTAATATTAACAGCACTTCAATTTCACATGCTGTTCTATTGCACACGTGCTCTTCCCAATATACTAGCTTTGGCTGTAGGTGATCACTTCTCGCGGTTTTATTTTGTCTTTGCTCCTTTTGTATATATGTCTTAGTGAATATATGAGGTTCTTTTCCATTTTGATTTCTCTTGATGGTTAATATTTTGATCAATTTTGGTATGGTAAGATAAGTAAATTTTGTCAAGGAAGTACTTTATTGAGCTGTTTGCTTTTTTCCCATTATATCTATTAGTTTGTATATTTTAAATGAACACATGCATTTGGTAGAAGGAGATGAGTGAAATACCTGGTTCTGGTGAATATGTGACAAAATTTGAAAAAGCACCCAGCTAGTTTTGAATTATAGCTCGTAAACTCTTATGTTGCAAGTGTTAAGCAGCTGAATCAACTAGGTGAGTTTTTGAGGGGATCCTTAACCATGTTATGCAAAACAACTGTCAACTAGCCAATCTTCAATTAAAGGGTCCGGGTGAAGATCAATTAGAATGTGCACACCTCACTGAACAGGAAGTTTATGGATACCTGATATTTCAATGACATGTGTACGAACGCACCACTTCAAATGCTATAATGTTCTTCATCTGGTTGTGAGACCAAGCATCATCATCCTCGAATCCTCCTCCACCACCAGAACCACCATGAACCCCATCTTATCATTTCAATTCCCAACCTCTCTCTTCTCCCTCACAAACTTAGATTATTTTCTGTATCTGCTTTTAGACAGCTTTTATTATACCATAGTATACCTCTAATTTGACTTCTTTTACAGAGTTTTCTGCATTTCTGTGCTCTTATTTTACATGTGTGATGGTTCATTGTTGATCCAATAACATATATTTTATAATAAGTTATCTAGCATATATTTCAATATCTGGAAGTAATGCTACTTTCCTCAACCTTATGCAGTTAACATGGGATATGCATATTGGTTCAGAGGGAACTTCTACACAGCATTAAACTGTCTGGTATGACTGCTCATATTTCAAAAATTACAATATGCAATATGAATTACACTCAATGTAGCAAGCTCCTATATGCTGAGCTTATTCATGCTATGAAAACTAATGTCATCTGTGTCTCCATTTTATTGGAGATAAATGCAAGTCAATATTCTCAACCTTTTCCTGTGAAAAAATACTTGTCTTGATACTTGAATGCACAACAAGGTTTTCCTTGTGTTGGCATGCACAATGTCTTCTCACAGCTGTTTTGTTTTATAATGGCTAGGTTTTCGCCACAGTTGTATTTAGATGCGATATGCTGTTACTTCTTTGCCCTCTTGCTCTGGAGCTTTTGTTGGTAGGTTCCTCTTTGATCTTGGCCCTTTTTTCATTAGTAACGTTTTAACTCGTTTCCTACCCCAGAATCCAATATTATTAGTGATGCTTTCTTGGAAATGTATCTTGACAATCTTATTTTCAGTTACCTTGATGATATTTATGCCCCATTGTAATAACTTGAGTTTAATGATACAGACCAAATCTATTTCATTGTGGGGAGCTATTAAATACTGCATTGGACCTGCGCTTCTGTCCATAGGTTGGTCAATTCTTTTATTTACATTTATGTTAATTACCTGTAATTATCTTGAATTGTTTATGTCAGCTAATTTAGTATAACTTTTATGTGAAATCCTCCTCAACACAGGTTTTACCATAATGGTTGATTCAATAATGTGGAAGAGGATATTGTGGCCTGAATTTGAAGTTTTCTGGTTCAACTCTGTTCTCAATCGGAGTTCTGAGTGGGGTGTATCCTCTTCTAGAACTTTTCTGTTGCATCGTTTAATGTGTTTTGAAAATTTGAAAAATTCCTATACGTTGTCTTTTTAGGAAGTTATCTACCTGGAATTTTTTTCTTCATGTGGGTATAAAGGTGCAGCTACATCTAGCTATATAATTATTCATGGCCTGGTATTTGTGTATTTTCTAGCTTGCGTAGCTAGCTTCTCTCACTAACATTGTGGATACGATTAGTAATTACTAGTGCTAGTAAGGACTCAAATGTAGTTGTTTTTGAGTTGGGGTGATCTTGGGAAACTTATTTTTCTCTGATGATTATGTGACTTGCCTGGATTTCTTAGCACATGGTCAATAATATTACTATAACTGATATGAAGGCAAGATTGTTGTTTGTTGGTAGGTAAAATGTGGACTTTAATCTGGGTATGTTATTATTAATGGCATATGGATTTACCATCAAATTTCTAGTTTTTTCTAGTCACATTGAGATTTTCAATGCTTCTTTACCTTTTGTTGTGCATTGATATATTATTCTAGTTTTTTTCTAGTCACATTGATTTCTGATTAATTATCTTCACTCGCTCTGGATAATGATCTGAAATACTACGATTCTTTAACGCTTACTTTTCCTCTCTAGACACATTCCTTTCACTGGTATTTCACTTCAGCTCTCCCCCGGTCATTGCTTGCTGCATATCCTCTTTTTCTGGTAAGTCTTGGAAGGGTGGTAAGAAGACAATATTTTATGTCACTAATCAAGCCTCAAGTATCTGTACCTTTTGACCAATGGGAGTTTACAAGTCCTGCTATTGCTGTCAAAAGAAAAAAAAGAAGAAGAAGAAGCTGTAGCTTTTGCTGTGTTCTACGTTTTTGCTGCCCAGTGTGTTACATCCCTAGCCAAATGTGTCTGTGTTACCAACTGATGTGCCACTTATAACATAAGAATGTTTTTTCCTCAAGTAAATACTTTGGTACACAGTACATTCAATAAATATCATTACTCCGTAAACTCTATTTTAGGTATTCTGAATATGATTAGTTAGATTTTTTGTTTCTCTAGTGTTATAATTCCATGAATTTCTTGACAATTTTTTATATTTTTGAGTTTTTTTTTCTGGAAAAGTCAATTTATGTTGAAAATTTGGAATAGCTATTTCTTATGAAAAAAGAACAAAAATAAAGAGAAAAGCTTGAATTAGTCATTGCAGAACTTGGAGAGAAAATGGCTGGGATCATAATAAAAGCAAATGCAGAGATATAATGCTAACATCATAAGGAATGCCATAGCATTAAGGCCTTTAGTTGCATGTGATTGTTATTGCTCCATTGTGATTCTTAACTTGATGTTTTTCCTTCTTGCAGCTTGGGGTTTTGATTGACAGGAGGGTTCTAATCTTTGTGCTTCCAGTTTTCTCCTTCATTTTGCTTTACTCTAAGCTTCCACATAAGGTTAGTCATGTCAAATGTGAAGTTCAGCAGCTTAGTTCATTTAAACATTGCTTTTGGATGAATCATACTTTTGGATGAAGCAGGAACTCCGGTTTATCATCAGCTCAGTTCCAATGCTGAACTTATCTGCAGCAGTTGCAGCTAACAGAATGTATGTGGCTTCTTTTTTTCCTTTTTTTTTTTTTTTTGCATTTATTTGTGGAGTAGATTCAGAAAATAATCGTGAGCTTGAGTTATTAATAGCATTTATCTTGTCCACCACTCGAGATGGATAAGATTTTTCTCTGGAAATAATACAAGCCTGTCTCAAAAATTATAACACCACTGGTTCACAAGGAGAGTCTTAAAGATTTCTGGTACTAAATACATGTACTTCTAATGGAACTTATGTTGTTTATTTTGTTGTTTTATGTAACTAATGTCTTTGTCTAAATTTCCGATAGCCCGTCAATATGCTTGCTAAACCTTTCCATGCTTTGAATAGTCAACTGATCTGTGATTTTTCTTGGATCATTGATTTATGGTTTCTCTTCTTTACTTTTTGCAGCTACAATAATAGGAAGAAGACACTATGGAAATTTCTGAATTTATTTATGCTGGGATTATTTTTTATCAGGTTGGATGGACATTTTATTTGTTGCCACAAATATGTTTTGCATCCTAATGTACTCTTTTGCCTCTGTAGTCTAGGTTGCACTATAGTGTTTTTCTTGGCATCCTATGACAATTATCCCAGTGGTAATGCATTAAAAGATTTGCACCAGATTGGTGAGTCCTCTTTCTCTTTCTTTTTCTCATGCAGACACATGCATTAGCATGTGCATGCTCATATTGGGTTGGTATAAAGCTTATTAGGTGCTTTGAGTTGCTCATCCTTGTTGAACTTGAACCATGCAGGCAAGCTTTCTGTCTGCTTAGTGTCCCTTTTCTTTTATTTTCTTGCTCTTTTTTCCCTTTCTTTCTTTCCTTTTTTTTTTTTTTTGTGTGGGGCAAGGTTTGTTGTGTACATGGGGACTGGTATGATTGTCTTTGCATGCCAATGATCCTTCAGTCAGTGATTTTATCTCTATGAGTGGAGAGTATAGTTACCAAATCAAATATGCAGGAGATTGTATTTTTGTTATTTGGACCTTCTTCTTTGTGTGAGTTTTGTCATTTGATATTAAAAAAAGCTAAATTTCAGCTGTTCTGACAGGCCATCTTAATAACACCAATGAACTGTGGGTTCACATTGATACTTTTTCAGCCATGAATGGAATATCAAGGTTTTGTGAAAATGATTCACCATGGAGGTAATACTTGGTCTTCTTGTGATTCTTTTAGGCAATTATTTTTAATTTTCTGTTACAAGTAACTAGTTGTGGTGATTTCTAACATGAAGGTTTAATATCACTTAATGAGGATCTATCATATAAAATGTAGGTATTCCAAAGAAGAGGGGATTCCTCTGGAAGAATTTTGCAGGAGGAATTTTACTTATCTTGTGAGGTGAGTTTTTATGTCAATAATGTTTCTTGCACAAGAAGCATGATTGTTCTAAAACATGCTATGTGAATTTAGTGAAGGGTACTGCATTTTTACTTGAATGAGTCACTGGTGTTTGAAAGATGCCTTGAAACTGAAGAGCTTTTGCTTACATTCTTCACCGAGAGAGATTTGCGCCTCAGATGTACACCAACATCATCATGCCTGTTTCACTGCCTGATCCTTATATTTACACATGGACTTTGTAGAATATGGATTTGATGAATTGTTGTGACTTTAAATCATTATATTTCTAGACAGAAGGCCACTTTTCTGTTTGACATTTGAAGAAAGGGCGATGTTCACTGGATGATTACAGCTCTTTAATATTATTATGTATCAATGAGCTTATTTTTTTATTTTTCCACCTCCATTTAACAGTGAACAGTTTGCTGTTGATGGATTCAAGTGCTTACATTATGTAAGTGGCTTCTCATGGGTTCGTCTTCAAAGTAGTCTTCCACCTGTTATCCTGGTAGAAAATCAACACCATTCTCCTTGACTAGTTGCATTTTCTCATTATAGGGTTTAACTTTTAATACTTTTTTCAGGTCAAGGAACCCAAGTTATATATTCATGGAAATACAAAAATCAAGGATATAATGCAAATAAATTGGGCAGGGTGCTCTTGAATCTTTCAGA